>Ga0335078_10001707_pt1 | contig 33168 bp, 26 predicted proteins | sample Lox_Sample_32_FD_206711 | JGI IMG/M metagenome (GOLD analysis project Ga0335078, IMG submission 206711) | Soil microbial communities from Loxahatchee National Wildlife Refuge, Florida, United States - Lox_Sample_3.2 | ecosystem: Environmental > Terrestrial > Soil > Wetlands | place: USA...
GCACCATCCTGTTCCTGACCTCCGGCGGGCACCCGGGAGAGGCGGCGCGTTGCCGGAAACTGGGAGTGGCTGCGTATCTGCTCAAGCCGGTTGCCAAGGAGGATCTGCTCACGGCCATCCTGACCGGTCTTGGTCATCAGCGCGCTCCTGCCGGTGCGCCAACGCTGGTGACACGTCACAGCCTGCGTGAGTCGCATCGGCTGCGCATTCTGGTAGCCGAAGATAACGCTGTTAACCAGGCCGTCGTCATGCGTGTCCTGCAAAAAATGGGACATTCCCCAGTGTTGGCCCGCACCGGCAGAGAAGCCCTCGCACTGGCCGCAAGCGAAAAATTTGAGCTGACCTTTATGGACGTGCAAATGCCCGAGATGGATGGCTTGACTGCGACCAGAGCGATTCGGGAGGGAGAAAAGGGCACAACGACTCATCTGCCCATCTTCGCGATGACCGCTCACGCCATGAAGGGCGACCGGGAGAGATGCCTCGAGGCGGGCATGGATGGGTATATATCGAAACCGGTGCGCTTCAGCGAGATCGAAAGCGCGATCGCAGGCCTGACTAAAAAGGCGCCGGCTGTCAGGGTTTCCGTCGAAGCCCCCGTTTCCGAAGTGGCACCATGGAACAAGGCGCGCGCCCTGCAACGCGTAGAAGGTGACCACGAACTGCTCAGCGATCTCTGCCGCATCTTTCTGGAAGAATCGCCCAAACTTTTGGCTGCTCTGCAGACGGCGATTGCCGCCGGTGACTTTGAATCGGTTCAGAAGTCAGCCCACAGCTTGAAAGGCGAGAGCGGCTATCTGGAGGCCACGAAATTGTCACGGACTGCCCAGCAACTTGAAGGGATGGGCCGGGAGAGAGATTTATCGCGTGCTGCTGCGGTTCTGCTTGTTGTGGAGAGCGAACTTCTCCGCGTGCGGATTGCAGTGCAGCAAGACCTGGAGGTACGAAAGTAAATGAAGCCTCAGACGGATGCGTCGAACCTGGATGCGGTATTGATCGCCGAAGACGATCCCATCTTTCGCCGGGTTTTGCAGTCCTGGTTTCAGAAGTGGGAGTATCACGTTACCGCAGTCGGGAATGGTGCCGACGCCTGGAAAGCTTTGCAGGCAGCGGACGCGCCGCAGATGGCGGTGCTGGACTGGATGATGCCAGGAATGGATGGCATCGAACTCTGCCACAAGATTCGCGGTCATAACCAAGACACGTATCGCTATGTCCTCTTACTTACCGCTAAAGATGACCGTCAGGACGTGATTACCGGATTAAACGCTGGGGCCGACGATTATCTGACCAAGCCCTTCGACGCGGACGAATTGCGCGCCCGTGTGCGGGCCGGAAAACGAATTCTCGAGTTGCAGCGAGCTCTGCTCAACGCCCGCGACAAACTGCAGTTCGAAGCCTCTCACGATCCGCTGACGTTGCTCTTTAATCGGGGGGCGATTTTGGATTTTCTGCAACGGGAGCTCGATCGGCAGAGCCGCAATCACATTCCACTGGCCATCCTGATGGCCGACCTGGACCACTTCAAGCGAGTCAACGATACATACGGACATCTGGTGGGCGATGCGGTCTTGCATGAAGTGGCGCGCCGCCTGACCGGCGCGGTGCGAAGTTACGATTTTGTGGGCCGCTACGGCGGAGAAGAATTCCTGATCATCTTTCCGGGCTGCGATCCTTTGAGTCTGGTGGCAAGCGCAGAGCGGTTGCGGCATACGATTGCGGATCGTCCGATTGAAACCAGCGCCGGACCCATCGCCATGACCCTCAGCCTGGGCTGCGCTTCCTCCCAACCACAGGGCGAGATCATCCATTCTTGCAAAGCCTTATTGCAGGCGGCAGATACAGCCCTTTATGCGGCGAAAGCGGACGGGCGAAACCGGGCGGTCGTGGCCACGGCAGCCCAAGCAGCTGGGGCAGGGAAGTGACAGCTTGCCCGGCGAAAACGCCTGCCTGGAGCAGCGGACGGCTTGCTCGTCGATTCGTCGATAGCACTATTGTGGGTCTGGCTGGCACACTCGGGCTATTCCCAAAGAGCGCGAGAGGAATTACTTTCGTGGACGAGCAGTTCTGGGGGAGGGCTGCCCGGGCGTCCAGTGACTCGAAAGAGTCCGGGACGCCTGTTTATTTTTGTCCCGTTCTTTCTTCACCGTTACTCTTGCCGCCGGTAAGTCCCGATCAGTTCCGCCGTAGCCAGGATGTGGCTCTCCATCGCCCGAGCGATCTCTTCTTTACTCGAACCTGGCTGCAGATTCAGCATCCGGTCAAGAGCATAGAGTTTGAAGAAATAATGATGTGGTTTGCCGGGCGGCGGGCAGGGGCCGCCATAGCCGATCTTGCGAAACCCATTGCGTCCCTGGCGGCCTCCTGTAGGCACTTCGTCGACTTTGCTCACGCCTTCGCCCAGCGCAGTGGTTTGCGCGGGCAGGTCGTATAAGACCCAGTGAGTGAAAGTTCCGGCGGGAGCATCGGGATCGTCAACAATCAGCGCAAAGCTTTGCGTTCCCGCCGGAGGGCCCGTCCAGGCAAGGGCGGGAGAGATGTCGTTGCCGTCGCAGGTGAATTTCGTGGGAATCTCTCCACCAGATCGAAAGCTTGCGCTGGAAACGCTGAACGCCATGCCACCGGCTCCTTCCGCATCAGGGATAATATCGGCCGGCCAGAGCGCGAATGGAGAAACCCATAGGAAAAAGAGAACGAGCAAAGTGCCAAATCGCAGCCGACGATGCGACGCAGTGGACATCGCGCAATCAGAAACCCAGCAAAGGCCGGTCCGCCAAACTCAATAGGTTGATATGGTGAAATTCACTGTAATACGCGCTTCGGTCTCAACCGGCTGGCCTCCCTGGTAATACGGCTTGAAGTGCCATTGCTTTACCGCTTCCTGAGCGGCCGCGGAGAGGATTGCCGGACCGCTGACCACATGCAGGTCCTCGATGTTTCCGGCCTTGTCGATGAGTGCCTGAAGAACCACGGCGCCTTGAACCTTCATCTGTTTCGCCAAAAGCGGGTACCCTGGACTTACCGTGCGCGCCACTCGCGCCGCAGTGTCGCGGGACATGCTGACCTGAGCGTTGGCAGCGGCCTCCTGGGCGGGCGCGGCGTCGGCCGAACTCGTGTCACTGGGAGCGCTGGACTGCATGTCGACTTTTACCGAATTAGTCCGCGGCGTTAGCGTGCGGTGCTGGTTGCCGGCAACCACTTCAATATCAAGCGGAGGAAGCACGGCGCGGGTTGTCGTCGCCACCAGCGGCGGAGTTGCTGCCGGAGCTTCCGTAGGAGCCTGGATGGCGGCTGTCGTCGAGTGTTTGCCGCGTCGAGTTTTGGACGGGGACGCGTGCTTGGGCGTAGTGACGGCAGGGGTAGGGACAGCTTGAGGAGGAGCGACAACCGGCGCCGGTGTAGCCGGCGCCTGATCAACTGCCACCGGCTCGGGGCTGGGCGGAAACCAGAATTGCCGATCTCGAATGATCACTACCAGCAGCGCGGTCAGCAGGACCGCCAGTGCCGTGAGCATGCGGCGACGCTGCCGTAGTTCCAGTTCCGACGGGGTGGAGGCGTTGCGGATTTCCAGATTGCTTTCTTCTACAGCCATGGACGTGGATAAATCCTCCGCCCGCCGGGAAGCGGATACGTTGCCATAGTATGCCTCGAAACTGCGGGCAATGCTACCCCTTCAGGTTGAGTCGAACTGCGCGAGCGGGGATGCTTGCGCCCGCACTCCTCAGCGGGGAATGATTTTATCCGTGCCTTCCCCACTTGAGTAGGGTCCTTAGACCTTGCCAGGTTAATGTCTTAGGTCCCTGCGGATAAGACCGGCGCCAGAAACGGGTTTACAGTGCGGTTCTCCTATGCCATCCTTGGCAGTGCAATTTCTCGCCGGAAAGATCGGCGAATATCCATTCACCGGAGATTTCCATGAGAACCAGTATCCTGTGCGGGCTGATTGTGGTGTCATCCTCTTTTCTTTGGGCCGCTGATCAGATTACACCGCTGGATGTGAAGCTTGGTCTGTGGGAGACGACATGGACAACCCAAGCCATGGGCCAAATGCCAATACCCGCGGACGCCCTGGCAAACCTGACTCCGGAACAGCGTGCCCGGCTGGAGGCAGCCATGGCCGCCAGAAATGCCAAAGGGCCGGCGTCAGGCAGCCATAAGACCTGCCTCACCAAAGAAAAACTGACTAAGGACGCCTTTAACGATAAGCAACAGTGCACCAGCACTGTCGTGAGCTCCAGTAGCCACAAGCTGGTAGTGAAGCTGGACTGCGCGGAGCAAGATATGAAGTCGACCGGCACGTTTAAGGTGGAGGCGTTGAGTTCCGAGGAGACTAAGGGCACGATGGAAATGGTGGCCACCGGCGGCGGGCACACCATGAACGTCAACAACAGCTTCACATCTAAATGGGTCGGTTCAGACTGCGGAACGGTTAAGTAGGGCTAAAACCGGACCCGGCGTCCGAATGTAGTCAGCAGGCGAGTTGGTCGCGGGTGAGTTTCAGTCCGTTGAGGTTGCCGAGCACAGTGACTGCAATCGAATCGGTCTGGAAGAACTCATTAGCCAGTTGTTGCAACTCCTCCACCGTTACGCCTTCAATCTTTTCCAGAAGCTCATCCATGGTGTAGAAGTGGTCAAAGTACATTTCCTGCCGCGCCAGGTTCGACATGCGAGCCGTCGAAGATTCCAGCGATAGCATAAGGCTGCCCTTCAACTGATCTTTGGAGCGGCGAAGCTCCTCTGCCGGCACGGGTTCGGACTTCAGGTTGCGAAACTCGGAAACGATACACTGCACGACTTTGCTTGCCGATTCCAGCGAAGTCCCGGCATAGACAGACAGGCAACCGGTATCGCGGTATGGGTTCAGGTCGCTGTAGATCGCGTACGCCAGGCCTTGTCGTTCGCGGATATTCTGGAATAAGCGCGAGCTCATGCCTCCACCCAAAAGCGTGTTCAGAATGTAGGAAGCGTGCCGATTCTCATGGGCGATGGGATGAGAAGGTACGCCGACGCAAATCTGCACCTGTTCAAGCGACTTCTTGTTACGCAGAACGATACGCGGAACCACCGTCGGCTGCGGGCTGTGGAAGCCATTCTTGATCGGCTTCATGTGCTGGAAGTGCTTGGCCACCAGCTCCACGAACTGTTCATGCCGCAAATTGCCGGCGGCCGAGATGATCAGATTGCCGGGCGCAAACCGCTGTCCATAGAAGCCGAGCACGGGATCGCGCTCGAAGCGTTTCACCGTGTCCTTGGTGCCGAGAATGGGTTTGCCGAGGGGGTGATCTTTCCAGAAATTCTGGGTGAAGATTTCGTGCACGAGATAGTCAGGACTGTCTTCGTCCATCTTGATCTCTTCCAGGATGACGCCACGCTCCCGGGTGATGTCAGGTGCAGCGAACACGGGATGCAGCACCAGGTCACTGAGAACGTCCATGGCGACCGGCAGGTGTTCATCCAGTACTTTCACGTTGAAGCAGATGCATTCTTTGGCGGTGAAGGCGTCCATGTTTCCGCCGATGGAATCCACCTGGCGGGCGATGTCTTCCGCGCTGCGGTGCTTGGTCCCCTTGAACACCATGTGTTCCACGAAGTGGGAAATTCCGTTCCAATGCGGATCCTCATCGCGCGATCCGGTCTTTACCCAGATCCCGATCGAGACCGAGCGAATATGCCGCATCTGCTCGGTAATCACGGTCAGCCCGTTGGGCAAGACCTCACGCTGGATATTGCGTACTTCTTCAACCATGTCTATGTCTCGGGATCCGGCTCACGCTTCGTGAGATTATTTTTGCATCCCTATTGTTACACAATCCACAACCGACCGCCGAAGCGACGATTACTGCAGTCACATCAGCAACTTAGCGCAGATATCGCCATTCCTTTCGGCGACCGGTGAGCTTTGAGCCGTTGCCATCCACTACAATGAGTCTCGGTCCGTCAGTCTTATTAGATGCATGAGCGACACTCCTCTCAGAACGCTATTGGGCCTTACTCTTCAGGAGCTTACAGAGATTGCGGAGGAGGCCGGTCAGCCTTCCTACCGGGGGAGGCAGTTGGCTGAAGCAATCTACGGGCAGAGAATTTCGTCACTCGAGCAGTTTTCCACCCTGCCGCAGGATTTCCGGATTGGTCTGGGGCAGCGCTTTACAGTGGGTCTTCCTCGGATCGAACAAAAGTTTGTGTCCATCGACGGTACGATCCGCTATCTCATGGGATTTTCCGACCGCCAGAGCGTGGAAACCGTCTGGATGCCTGAGGGGGACGGTGGCGAGGCGGGAGACGGCAGCGAAGCCGGAGACGAACCGACTAGACAAGCCCGGCGTCCCTGGAGTCGCGCCACAATCTGCGTTTCCAGCCAGGTGGGTTGCGCGGTGGAATGCCAGTTCTGCCTGACTGCGTTGCTCGGAGTAAAGCGCAATCTAAGCGCGGGCGAAATTGTTGGCCAGGTCTGCGCCGTACTCAGGGACCAGCAGGTTACCCCGCCTCACGACCGCGTGAATATTGTCTTCATGGGCATGGGAGAGCCATTCCTGAATTACGAGAATTTCATCAAAGCCTGCCGCCTTCTCGCGGAAGGTGTCGGCATCCCGGAGTCGCGCATGACAGTCTCGACGGCGGGGATTGTCCCCCGCATTCCGGACTTAGGCGCCGAGCCGGTGCGCCCCAAACTGGCAATTTCGCTGAATGCCCCCAACGATGAATTACGCAGCCGCCTGATGCCCATCAATCGCAAGTGGAATCTGGAGAAATTGATTTCCGCGGCTCGGGATTTTCCCTTGAGGAATCGCGAGCGATTGACCTTCGAATATGTTCTGCTGGACGGGGTCAATGACGCACCGGGGAATGCGCGTGAACTCGTGGATCTGATTCGCGGGGTGCGCGCCAAGGTGAACCTGATCGCGCTGAATCCCGGCCCGGGCATCGCATTCCAGACTCCGGCGGAGGAAAGGGTGCTGCAATTTCAGAAAATCCTTCTTGACTCCGGCGTGCCCACTTACGTTCGCCGGCCCCGCGGCCGTGATATTTATGCTGCTTGCGGGCAATTGAAGCGCACTGTCGACTTGGCGGCCGTGTAGTGGTCATCCCGAATCCCGGCCAATGTGGCCAAACGGCGCCCTCAGGATTACGCTCCATTCGCGATAAACTGCAGTAGAATCGTGAACTTGAGTTATGTTTGCGCTCCGGGTGGGCAGTGCATAATATCCGTGGCGTCATTTCCCGGATGAGGATGTAGGCTTTGCGAATGAGGGCGGTGCGAGATCGTTTTCTCTGGAGACTCCGGGCCCCCATGAGCTCCGGTGAAGTTCGCCGGACGGAACGATGGCTGGCCTCGGCCCGGGTTTCGCTCGCGGTTGCCTCCCTGGTCGCCATCTGGATGGACCCTGGCGAAATCCGCTACTCGATCTGGGCTTACGGATTGCTCGCTTTTTATATTGCCCAGGGCGTTAACATTATCATCTTCCTGCGCCGCAGGCAGCGATCCACCCCATCTTTCCGCCTGCTGGTTCATGGGGCTGATGTGGTGTGGCCGGCGGTGATCTCCATCTTCGCGGTCGGCGAGAGCAATCTGTTTTTTCTGTTCTTCGTTTTCGTTCTGGCTGCTGCTGCATATCGCTGGGGTCTGTTTGAAACCGTCGGCACTGCGATTGCCGCCGTTTCCTTGTTGTGGATCGAGAGCCTCAGCTTTCATTGGGGGCTCATTTCCTGGATCGACGGTATTCTTACGCGCCACCATTTGCCGGCGCTGCGGGTCGACGTCACATTTTTTGAGCCTCGCGATCTCATCATGCGCTCGGTATACCTGGTTGTCCTGGGCTTCCTCCTTGGCTATTTGGCCGAGCAGCAGAAACAGCTGCGTGCCGAGAAGGTGGTGATTGCCCGCACTATCGGTATTGCGCGCGTTGAGGCCGGGGTGAGTGGAACCTTGCATGACATTGCCAGCGAACTGGTGTCGCTTTACGGGGCGAGACATTTGCTGCTGATTTCGCAGGAAGTTAAAAACTATCGGATCTTTGTCGCCGAACTCAGCGCTACCGAAGGCGGAAAGGCTTTCCGCTGGCTTGAACCGTTAGGCACAGACCGCGAGACGTACCTGCATGACACGCCCGCAGCCGCCTGTTATGCGGAGCGCGGAGAAAGTGGATTCTCCATCTCCGCGCTGGACGACGCGGGGACGCCGATCCCGGATGTCAACGCGGATTTTTTGGGCCGGCTGCCGGAAAGGTACGAGTTCCAAAGTGTGATGATGGTATCGTTTGTGTTCGGGCAAGAGTGGCGGGGGCGCGTCTTTCTTCTGGATCCCGCTTTGGCAGGCGAGATTGAAGAAGAACTGCACTTCCTTCAGGAGTTGGTGCAGCAGGTGGGTCCGGCGGTGTATAACGTGCTTTTGTTGCGCCGTTTGCGGCTACGGGCTGGAGCCGTCGAACGCGCGCGTTTTGCCCGGGAATTGCACGACGGCGCTGTACAGTCGCTGATTGCGGTGGAAATGCAGGTCGATGTGCTTCGCCGCCAATCGGCCAGCAAACCTGATCTGGTTACCGACGAATTGGGCCGCATCCAGGGCCTGTTGCGGGAAGAAGTGCTCAAGCTGCGCGAGCTGATGCAGCAGATGAAGACCCTCGATGTGGATGCCAAGAAGCTTCTGGGACTATTGAACGATACAGTCGAACGGTTTCAGCGGGAGACCGGCATCTCGGCGCGCTTCTTTTCCGAGCTGGGGGAACTGGACATGCCGCAGCCGGTTTGCCGCGAGCTGGCGCGGATTGTGCAGGAGGCGCTGGTCAACGTCCGCAAGCACAGTCAGGCGCGGCAGGTGCTGGTGCGGATGAGCGCGAAGAACGGCAGTTGGCGAGTTGAAATCGAAGATGATGGCCGCGGGTTTCCTTTCACCGGACGGCTGTCACAAAACGAACTTGATAGCATAGGCAAGGGCCCCCTGGTCATTAAAGAGCGCGTCCGTGTTATCGACGGCGAACTCACGGTAGAATCAAATCCGGGGCGGGGTTCACGGTTGGAGATCACGGTCCCGCAACGCCAAGGCGTGATGCATGGATAATAGAAGATTGCAGCCGATTCGCATTGTAATTGCCGATGACCATCCGATCTTCCGCGATGGTTTGCGCCGGCTCCTGGAAACTGAGCCCGATCTGAAAGTGGTGGGTGAAGCCTGTGATGGCGCTGAGGCGGTCAAGCTTTCGCGACAGTTAAGACCCGACATCCTGCTTCTGGACCTGGCGATGCCGCGGCATCCCGGCCTCGAAGCCCTGCGTGAAATGAGCACCGGCACGGGATCGAATGGCGTCCGCGTGATTCTGCTTACCGCCGCGGCGGAGAAAAACCAGATTGTCGAGGCGCTGCAATTGGGAGCTCGCGGTGTGGTGTTGAAGGATTCAGCCACGCAACTTCTCCTGAAGAGCATACACACCGTGATGTCAGGGGAGTACTGGGTAGGACGGGAAAGCGTTTCCAACCTGGTGCAATACCTCAGAACCCTGGTTCAATCCTCCGGGGAAGAGGCCCGGCAGAAGAAGTTTGGGCTTACGCCGCGGGAGTTGGAGATTGTTTCCGCCGTGGTGGCAGGCTACTCCAACAAAGAGATCGCAGAATACTTCAAGATCAGCGAAGATACCGTCAAGCACCATCTCAGCAATATCTTCGACAAGCTGGGAGTCTCTACCCGGCTGGAGCTTGCCCTGTTCGCCGTCAACCAGTCATTGCCGTTAAAGCCTATTTCCTGAGCACATAGTGCATGCCACTTTCGTGCTATGAGGAGCCCATTTGGGCCATTGTCTCGGGTCTGCGGTCGACCTAGCATATGTCGATCAGCTCCCCGTGTGACGTTTCGCTGTCGCTGGATGCTGCCATTGGGGCCAGTAGTTCTAGGTTCTTGAGGAGGCAATGCTGTGTCGAGGTTTTTACATCAACTGTGGGGCGCAGAGCAGGGCCAGGATATCGCGGAATACGCCGTGATGCTGGCTGTGGTTCTGGTCATCGTGGTGGGGACAATCCGGCTGATTGGTGCGAATGCTAATAACGTATTTTCCTCGGTGAGCAGTTCTATTGCGCAGTAACTTCGCATCCAACTCATTCTGAATCGGCACACGAGCTCGCGGTGCCCACGTCTCTCTCATTCTCCGGCATTCCCTTTTTGAATTCCTTCTGTTTATCCACAGGCTGAACCAGCGCTGGCACTTTCTGCCCATGCGATTGCAATTTACTTTCTTGCTTCACTAAGAATCAGGAGGGCCGCCAGAGAGATGGCTGAAAAGCTCACGGGGCAGGACATCCACTTCGTTGGCTTGCAAACCGCTGTTTTTTGCGTTGCCTGTGAGTTGATCAGCAAGAACAACACTCCCAGTTGTCTGGCTTGTGGGAGTCGGGCGATCCTGAGTCTTTCCCGGGTGCTGGGCGGGTCCATGCTTGGGCAGCAAAATGCCCACGTGATCGCCGACGCCGAACTGGACCGCCTGGTACGAGAACTGCTTCGGACCGTCCCATCCTCGAGTTCGGAGCATCGTGTGCCGCCATCCTTTGCCATTTTGGCGCCCTCTCGGCACCATGCTCGCTCGTTGAACTCATCGGCGGTCCCGGCTCTCGGCCGGTCCTCACATTTTGATCGTGAAATCCATGCCAGTGAGATTGATCTGGAGCCTGCCATCAGCGTGATTGCCGAGCGCGCTCAGACGCTCACGGGGGCGACCGGCGCCGCGATCGCCCTGCGCCATGGCGATGAAATCGTGTGCCGTGCTCGCACCGGCCGCACCGCGCCCGACTTGGGCGTGCGCCTGCAGACGGACTCAGGCATCTCGGCGGATTGCGTGCGCACCGGCGAAGTCGTGCTTTGCCATGACGCGGAGAGAAACCCCCTGGTGGACTTGGCCAGTTGCCGGCGCCTCGGAGTGCGTTCCATCCTGGCCGCGCCACTGCGGCATTTCCGCCGGACGCTGGGGGTCTTCGAAGTCCTCTCCGCGGCTCCCAATGCCTTTGACAACGGTGACATCGCCACCATGCAACTGCTCTCCAGCATGATGGTGGCAGCCATCTCTCGCCTGTCGAGCCTGCGGCCCAGCCATCGCCAATCGGCCTGATTGCTTCTCACAGTACCCGCGGCTTGCCTGCTGGAGTAATATAGGCCAACGTGGTGTATGCATTACCTCGATACCAGCCCAGCGGACACAGGTTTACAGCCGGGGCGCCCTGACCGCCGCCGCCAAGTCCGGCACAAGGTCCACACTCCCGCTTACGCATGCTTGAACCCGAATGTCGAGCAACCGCTCGATTTGTGCGAGATCGTCGACATTAATGAGGCGGGGATGGCAATCCAAACCTTCTCGCCTCTCGAAGTGGGGCGTGAAGAGCGTTTCTCGCTTGATCTTTCTGAAACCGGCGCTTTCATCCAGACCACTGGGCGGGTAGTTTGGTCCGACTCTTCCGGTCATGCGGGTATCCAGTTTCCCGCGATCGCCGGCGATTCGGTTTCCTCGCTCCGGGAATGGCTTTTTGCCAATGCGATTGCCAACTGCGGCGGCTCAGTGGCCGAGCCGGAGAGCACGATTACGGTTGAGGACAATACCGCGGCAGATGCCGCAGCCCACTCGGAAATCGAGCTTGCTGAGTACGAAGAGCCTCCCCAAACCGACTACACTGTGGTTCTTTCCGGGCTCGGCGCAGTCAGACGCGAGGTGGAGTCCCTGGGCGCCGATCTGGATGCGGCTTTGCAGTTAGTGGCTCGACGGTCGCTGAATTTTACGCGGGCCTCCGGTGCTGCGATCGCGCTGATGGAGGGGTCGGAGATGGTCTGCCTGGCATCGGCCGGCTCCGATGCTCCGCCCGTAGGCGCACGCCTGCAGACTGGAGTCGGCTTTTCTGGCGAGTGTGTTGGCACCGGAATGCTATTGCGCTGTGATGACTCGGAGGTGGACCCGCGCGTGGACCGCGACAGTTCCCGATCTTTGGGAATCCGGTCTATGATCGCAGCCCCGATCCTGTGGGAAGGTTCGGTCCACGGACTGCTCGAAGTTTTCTCTCCGCAACCCGCTAATTTTGGAGCCAGTGATGAGCTTGTTTTGCTGCGTTTAGCGGGAATCATCTCCAAGGTTTTGGACCGGGCACGATCGCCGCAGGCGGTTCCGGCACAGAAGTCGGCGGCAGTGGTTGATGATGAGTTTCCCATCGAGACGCCTGCCGACCTTCCTCGTGCCCTGCCACAGCTTTCACGCTCCCGCAATCTGGTCCTGATGGCCGCTGCTCTGACCGTGCTATTTGTCATCGTCTGGCTGGCTGCATCCTGGAACAGCGACCGCGTGAATGGCACTACGCCGCGATCTACGCAGCTGCAGTCTCTACCCTCCCCGGACCAGCCGGGAACAGCTTCTCAGGTCACGACCACCGTTGCCGGCCCCAATGCAACTATGGAAGGACTCCGGCGGCTGGCTGATCAGGGAGATTCGGCCGCGCAATTTTCCGTGGGCGTGCGCTACGCTACGGGCGAAGACGTGCCCACAGACTACGCTGAAGCGGCGCGCTGGTTCACCAAGGCGGCGGAACAGGGAAACGTGGCGGCGCAAGCTACGCTCGGCACTTACTACTGGGCCGGCCGTGGGGTGTCGCCAGACCCCATCAAGGCCTATTTCTGGTCGCTGGTGGCCGAAGCCGATGGCGATGCGACCAGCAAGGACCGGGCAGCCGCAGTCTCCTCTCATCTAACTCATGGTCAGGCGCGGGCTGTGGAGCAGCAGGCCGAGCAATGGGTTCGCCAGCATCCGGTGGCACGGCAGAGCGCCTCCGCCCAGTAGTTCGACGATCGTCGCGTTTTCCCCGGGGTTTAGAATAAGAGCAAGAGGTGTTTTTCTGCCTACTCTCCGCGACATCGTCAACCAACGGGTCCGCGAAGGCGAGTTGTACGAGAAACTCGACCGCAATCGCGTGCGCTGTTACGCCTGCGGCCACTGCTGTCCTATCCCGGAAGGTCAACCCGGCGTTTGCAAAGTTCGCTACAACCAGAGTGGAACGCTCTATGTCCCGTGGGGTTATGTCGGCGGCGTGCAGTGCGATCCCATCGAGAAGAAGCCTTTCTTTCACGCCTATCCTGGCGCTTTGGCATACAGCTTTGGAATGCTCGGCTGCGACCTGCATTGCGCCTATTGCCAGAATTGGGTGACCTCACAGGCGCTGCGCGACCCCAATGCCGTATCGCCTCCGCTTGAGGCTTCCCCGGAAGCTCTGGTCAAAGACGCTTTGCGGCAAGGTGCGAGGGTCCTGGTCAGCACTTACAACGAGCCGCTGATCACCAGCGAATGGGCGGTTGCCGTGTTCAAGGAGGCCAAGGCTGCAGGTTTGATCACTGGCTTCGTCTCTAACGGCAACGGTACTCCACAAGTGCTCGAATACTTGCGGCCGTGGATCGATCTCTACAAAGTCGATCTTAAGAGTTTCAGCGACCGCCACTACCACGAGCTTGGCGGGCGCATCGGACCGATTCTCGACACCATTCGCCGCCTGCATCAGATGGGAGTCTGGCTGGAGATCGTCACTCTGCTGATCCCGGGTTTTAACGACTCGGGAGACGAATTGCGGGGGCTGACAGATTTTCTGGCTAGCGTATCCCCTGATATTCCCTGGCACGTGACCGCCTTCCACAAAGATTACAAGATGGAAGATCCGGACAATACGCGACCCGAAGACCTGCTGCGAGCGGGCGAGATTGGAAAGCGGGCGGGCCTGCGCTATGTGTATGCCGGCAACTTGCCCGGGCGCGTGGGCAATCAGGAGAACACGCGCTGCCACCAGTGCGGTGATACTGTCATTCGCAGGCACAGTTATAACGTGGAAGATTATCGCCTGACGCCGGAGGGTTGCTGTGCGTCCTGCAAAGCTCTCGTGCCCGGACGTTGGGCCCGCCAGTTTGATGGCCAGATTACCGACCGCCCATTTGTCCCGCGCCGGCGCGGGAGTCTGGTCAACATCTTGAATTAAGCGAGAAGAAATGGAGGACAGACCGGATTATCCGTCTTCCAGCGACAACCCAAGCCCCGACGTGCGGGGACGCCCGTCCTCCAATCCATAGTTTTGCTCACGAACCGGAGAGTTGGTCGTCCATACCTGAGGCCCACAAGGGGAAACCATGCCGCTCATGGAAGACACCCGCTATGCCCTGCGCCAGTTCGCACATGCTCCCGGTTTCACTGCAACCGCAGTATTGACGCTGGCGCTCGGAATCGGCGCCACCACGGCCATTTTCACTCTGGTGCACGCGGTTCTGTTGAAGTCGTTGCCCGTGGCCAAGCCCAGCGAACTCTACCGCATTGGCGACAACGAGAATTGCTGCGTGAACGGCGGTCTGCAGGACGATTGGTCCCTCTTCTCGTACGACAAATACAAGATGTTCCGCAACAACACGCCGGGTTTCGTTGAGTTGGCCGCCTTCCAGGCCGGAAGTGATCTGGTCGGCGCTCGTCGTGTTGGCAGCAACCAGCCTGCTCAGCCCCAGCGCAGCGAATATGTCTCCGGCAACTACTTCGCCATGTTTGGCATTGGGGCATATGCGGGGCGTGTGCTCAGCATGCAGGATGATCACAAGGGAGCGGAGCCAGTTGCAGTTATGAGTTACCGCACCTGGCAGCAGAAATACGGACAGGATCCATCCGTAGTAGGCGCGAGCTTCACCTTGAATGGCCAGCCCTTCACCGTTGTAGGCATCACTCCTCCCGGTTTCTACGGTGACCGCCTGCAGAATACCCCCACATTCTGGATTCCGCTCTCAGATGAGCCAGTAATCGACAGCACGGTCAAGCTGCTGGATATTCCAGTCTCCGACTGGCTGGACGTTATCGGCCGGATTCAGCCGGGGGCTGACGTGAAGCACATCGAAGCCCGCATGCAGCTGGAACTGCAGCAGTGGCTGCTGAGCCCGGTCAGCAAGCTCGACGCGGGCGAACGGGCAACAGTGCCCAAACAGACTCTGCGCCTCTCGCCCGGTGGGGGCGGCGTGCAGATGCTGCGCGACGAGTATGAGTCGGGGCTGCATTTGCTGATGTGGGTCTCCGGCCTGGTCTTGCTGATTGCGTGTGCCAATGTCGCAAACCTGATGTTGGTGCGAGCCACGACTCGCAAACAACAGACTTCGATTCGCGCCGCCCTGGGCGCGCCGCGATCGCGTCAAATCGGGTTGGTCCTGACGGAAAGTACGGTTTTGGCCGTGCTGGGCGGCCTAGCCGGAGTGGCTTTCGCATTTGCCGGGACCCGTCTTATCCTCCACCTGGCTTTTCCAAAGGATTACGTCGCCATTCAGGCCACGCCTTCAATGCCGGTGCTGGCTTTTACCTTTGCAGTGGCACTACTGACGGGAATCCTCTTTGGCGTCGCTCCGGCATGGATGACCGCAACTGCCGATCCTGCTGACGCCCTGCGTGGAGCCAGCCGTTCAATCGGGCGAAACCGAAGCTGGACGCAACAATCGCTGGTGGTTGCGCAGGCCGCCATGTCGCTGGTGTTGTTAGCTGCTGCTGCCTTGCTCACGCAGAGCCTGAGAAACCTGCAACATCAGAACTTCGGATTTGAAACATCCAACCGGTATATTCTGCACGTCGATCCCGCCATGGCCGGTTATAAACCGCCGCAGCTCGAAGCTTTCTATCGCCAGCTTCACGACAGCCTGGCGGCGATCCCCGGCGTCAGACAAGTGAGTTTTTCCCTCTACAGCCCGATGGAGGGCAACAATTGGGGCGAGACCGTGTACGTCGAGGGTCAAGCCCCGCCTCCGCCGGATAGCGATCAGAACAACTCCTCCTGGTTGCGCGTAAGCAGTGGATATTTCGACACCATCGGCACCAGGATTATTCAGGGCCGGGCCATCACCGAGGAGGACACTGCCTCCTCGCAACATGTCGCGCTGGTGAACCAGACCTTCGCCAGGAAATTCTTCAAGAACGAGAGCCCGATCGGAAAGCATTTTGGCGATCTGGATATGAAATATGCGGGAGCATTTGAGATCGTGGGCGTCACCGAAGACACCGACTATTGGGAGCCCACCAGCAAGATGCGCCCGGTATTTTTTCTACCTGCAACCCAGCGTATGACCTATGAAGATCCGCGGTTTATGGTGTTTGAGGACGAGTCTCATTATTTGAATGCCATCGAACTGCAAACCAAAGGCAACGTGGCGGGCCTGGACGCGCAGGTTCGCCGCGTGTTGGCGCAGGCAAACCCTGACCTGGCGGTAATCGATTTCGTTCCTTTTGCGGAACAGGTGAAAGGCAACTTCGCCCAGGCAGAGATGATTGTGACCCTGACTTCGCTCTTCGGATTCCTGGCGCTTATTCTCGCATCCGTCGGGCTCTACGGAGTCACTGCGTACTCCGTTGAACGGCGCACCAGCGAGATTGGAATCCGCATGGCGCTAGGAGCAGATCGGATGAATGTTTTGCAGTTGGTGTTGCGCAGCGCGTTCCTGCAGGTTGCGATTGGGCTGGCGGTCGGCATTCCCGGAGCGATTCTCGGCGGCCGCGCCATGGCGGCTCAATTATTCGGAGTCAAACCCTATGACGCCGGTGTTCTCCTCGTAACGACCGCCGTGCTCAGCGTCGCTGCCTGTCTCGCCGCCGTTGTGCCTGCTCGCAAAGCGGCTGCCCTGGAGCCGATGCGGGCCCTGCGCACGGAGTAGTTACTAAACGACGAGTTGGTCGTCGCACGCGGGTGACCGGACGCCATTGGCTCGGAATTCGGTTTACAACTGACGTGCGCTCGCGGTATACCACTCTTTCGGCCCATGACAATCAAAAGACTCCTGCTCTGTTTTTCTTTCTTTGTTCTTGCCACCAACCTCGCGCAATCCGCTGACAAGCCCAAGCTGACGCTTGACGAGTTCTTCAATTGGGTGAGCTTTGATGCCGTCAAAATTTCTCCCGATGGACACGCTATCGTCATCGTCACCGACCGTGCCGACTGGGATCAGAAGATCTTCCGCCAGGATCTTTGGCTGTATCGCGATGGAGGGTTGACGCAATTGACCCAGTCCGGCTATGACCGCGATCCGCAATGGTCGCCGGACGGGCGTTGGATTGCGTTTATTTCAGAGCGCGGAGTTCCGAAGACGGAGAAAGACGACGCGGATAAAGATTCCAGCGACAGCGACACCAAACAGATCTACTTGATCTCCCCGTCAGGCGGGGAAGCCTTCGCGATAACCCGCGGAGATGAGGAGATACACGCTTTTTGCTGGTCTGCAGACTCGCGAACCATCTACTACGCCACGCGTGTCCCGCGGACGAAGGAACAGAAGGAAGCTCACGAGCGGCAATGGAAGGATGTAAAGCAGTACCGTGCCGGGCGCGGAGATATGATCTTCAGCCTGGATGTGGGAGAGTCGCTGGCGCGCAATGCGGCCGACGGAACCGAACCGGAGGAGGCAGAAAACACACCGGATATTACACCTGGTTCCCGCGGTCTTGCGGTCAGCCCCTGGCGCATTCACGGACTCGTCGCGTCTCCGGATGGACGGAGGTTGGCGTTTGCCTCTGAGTCGATCTCCGAGAGGGAGGAGAAGATCGAAGAGTTCGAAATCTACACCGTCGATCTGGCGACGGCCTCGCCCGAGCGCGCTCCTCATCAGGTCACGCACAACCAGGCGCAGGAAGAGCATATCGAGTGGGCCCCCGACGGCAAGCACGTGTTCTTCGATGTCGAAGAAGGTTCGGTGGAGGGAAAGTACAAGGATTTTCAGCCACGTTTGTATTGGGTGGACGTCGACACCGGCGAAACGCAGCGCTGGGCTGCTGATTTTGACGGAGCGATAATCAGTTATTCGGTTGGCGCCGGTGGCGTAGTTGCCGGCGGCAGGCTGGGAACGGAAGTTCAGTTGTATGCGCAGGCAAAACCGTCGGCTGCCTTTTCGAAATTAAATGGCTGGGCAGGAACCTATGAAACGGTCGCGATGGCCGAGCACTCTCCACGCATCGCGTTTATTCATTCCACTTTGCAGGACCCGACTGAAGTTTATGTTGCCGATAGCGCGGACAAAATTGCGGAAGCCCGGCCGATTACTTCCTTCAACAAACTCTTTACCGAACGCGATCTGCCCCGGGGCAAGCCCTATCGTTGGACCGCGGATGATGGCACGGCGATCGAAGGAATGCTGATGTATCCGCCGGGAAAATTCGAAGCCAAGAACCTGCCCATGTTTGTCTTCATACATGGCGGCCCGAATGACGCCGATGGCAATCACTTCGAGGCTGACTGGTATCAGTGGGATCGCCTGGCCGCTACGCAGGGATGGCTGGTGTTTGAGCCGAATTATCGCGGCTCGACCGGTTATGGCGACAAGTTCCTGATGAATATTGTGCCGGAGATCGTTTCCGGCCCGGGCAAAGATATTCTCGCCGGCGTTGACGCTCTGGTGAAAGACGGTATCGCCGACCCTAATCATCTCACCATCGGCGGCTACAGCTACGGTGGATACATGACCAACTGGCTGATCACTCAGAGCACGCGCTGGAAAGCAGCGGTGACCGGTGCTGGCGCAGTAGAGAACATCGCCAATTGGGGCAACGATGACACCACGCTCGACGACGCCTATTTTCTCGGAGGGTTGCCCTGGGAGCAGCCAAAACGCTATCAGGACGAGGCCGCCATCTTTCAGATTGACAAGGTTCGGACGCCCACGCATATGGTGGCCGGCGCCGATGACATCCGCGTAGCGGTAGCAGAGGATTATCTGCTCGACCACGCACTGCATAACCTGGGAGTGCCCAGCACGTTGCTGATATTCCCCGGAGAAGGCCACTCTCTCGACAAGAATCCCTGGCACGGAAAGATTAAAGTGCGAGAGGAGCTGAAGTGGTTGGAGAAGTACGGCGCAGCGGGAGTGGGGCCGTAGATCTCAGTGCCGTCATCCCCAGCCAAGTCGAGGTGATCCGCTTTCAGCCGTCGCGCTTACATTAGCGGGCGCTGGCTATCTTCACTGCGGAGTCTTTCTCGTAGCGGGCCAACCCTTGATACAGAGCCTCGGCGATACTTTGGCGGTAGCTTGCGCTCTGCAGGTTGTTCTCATCCGTAGGGCTGCTGACGAACGAGACTTCGGCAAGAATCGCCGGCATGGAGGTTCCGGTCAGCACAACGTATTCTGCTTTCTTCACCCCGCGATTGCGTAGCCCGGGATTCTTCGCCTCTAGAGTTCCGTATAAAGCGTGCTGCACACTCACCGCAAGCCGCCGCGATTCGTGGACCTTCTCACGAATGTCTACCTTGGTCCAGTCGATATTCTGCAATGCCGGTTCATCGTCGGCGTCTCGAGGCCTCGCCCGGATCGACGAGTAGGTGTTGGTGTAGTAGGTCTCGACGCCACGCGCCGAGGGGAAATCACTGTAATTCGCGTGCACGGACATGAACAGGTCGGCATGTGCCAGATTCGCGATCTCGGCACGTTTTTCCAGCGCGACGTAGTCGTCGCCGGTCCGGGTGTAAATCACCTCCGCTCCCAGCCTTTTTTGCGCCAGCTTGCCGAGACGCGCCACGATGTCCAGCGCAAGATTTTTCTCCAACAATCCATTTCGTCCGACTGTGCCCAAATCCCAGCCGCCGTGCCCAGCGTCCAGCACCAGGCGAAGCTTGGGCGTGATCACCGCCGTTCGAGGTTCCGGCGAAATCGGGGCCGGCGCATTCGCCGCGCTCTGAATGGTGGGCGCTTCGTTGCTCGGTCCGAAGAGATCGAGCTTCGTCCGGTCTTGCGGTTTCGCTCCAATCTTGCGGACTTCAACCACCAGGCGATACGGATTGGGCTCCAGACTTACCGAAAAGTTGGAGGCGCCGATGGTCTCGAGAACCACGCGGCTGACGCCCTGTACGGGCTGCGCTACGCGAATTCTCTGCAGTAGCGGATCGCCTACTTCAATCGTCTTCGCGTTAAGCGAATCCGCCAGCCGGGTATCGTGGAGATCGAAGTAAATCCGCTCTGGCTTGGTCAGGCGGTGGGCTTCATACTGCACCTGGTCCTGCAGGTCAATTACAACGGTGCTCGAGTCAGCCGATGCCCAGTGCCGGATGCCGGTCACCTGGGGCAGGGCTCCGGTCTTTTCCGGGCTTGTGGGTTCTGGAACAGAATCCTCTTGCGTAAGGTCCGTCGGCTGCAGTGGTAGCTCGGGAGGAGAGGCCGTTTTTTGCACGAGTACGCTGGCTGCCGCAGATCGCGGCTGTTCAACCCGCTCACCCGCATGTTGGCGAATGGCCCACCACAGCGCTCCTCCAAGAATAAGCGCGAACCCGGTTACCGCGATGACAACTCCCAGCCCCGGCGGCGAATTCTTAAGATCGGGTGCTGGAAGCCGGTTTGCGCCTGCAAGAGCGGCCGAGTTGTCTTCTGCGCGGTCTGGCTCGGCAGCGATGGGCACAACCGCGCGCGGCGCGGAAAGCTTCTGCGGGATGCCCCATTCCGCGGCTTGCTCCACTACACGATGGGAAATCTCCGCCAGACGGTCCTCTTCCTCAGGCTTCAACGCTGACAGAATTAATTCCGCGAGCAGGCTGAGATTGCGGACGTCGCTGTCGCTGAAGCCGAAGGCCTCGGCGGAAAAGGCTTCCACCAGGCCGATGACGGTCTGCTTGGCGGAGAGAGGCACGGCAACCATGGAACGGGCGCCCAGGCGGCGGCAGGCAGCGGCGTCGACTCGCGGATCCACTTCCGAGTCGTCACAGCGAACGATGCGGTTTGAAACCAGGCACGCGCCGGAGAAGCCGGAATTCAAATCGAGGCGGGTCCCGCGATCCGGAGAAATATCTCCGGCCGCGGCATGACAGACGATGGCGTCGCCCTCCGCCAGCGCGATAGCCACTCCGCCGGCACCGGTGATGGCCAGGGCACGCTCTGCGACCAATTGCAAAACCTCGTCCAGCACGAACTGTTCGAGCTGCCACGTGTCATCTTGCGGATGGCTGGCGTGGTGAGCGCGGTGCTGGCGAATTTGCTCGTGTAAAGCCGAGAAAGCAAGCAGCGCCTGCAACGCTTCACGGCCGGAACTGGACGGCTGGGGCACAGATTCAGGTGTCGAACGTAGGGCAGGGAAGCTCCTGGCTATGGGTTCCGCGCCCGCGTTGTTCGGACTGGTGCTCATCGGGATTGGGGCCGTCTTCGCCCCCACAGAGTCAAACTCAGCCAAGCGGGAGCTGTCAATTCTCCAAACGGTCTAGACGTGGCAGAGCCGGGCAAACGTGTGCCTTGGGCATTGCCTTATCTGTAACTTACAAGGGTTCACGTGCAATCGCAATACGGCCGCGAGCACGAAAGTAAGTGCAGCAGGAGAACTCCTTCGGTTGCTGGTAAGTCGTCAGGGATCAACCTGTTCCCGAAACCATTGCGCAGCCCGGCAATTGGCGATATGCTGAATTTCAGGTTGTGGCAGGTGAGTGAAAAAAAGCGGCAGTCGCGTTGGTTCTGGCCTTGGGGCTTATTGGCGACCGGGCTGGCTGGCGCAGGAATGATGATTTTCCGCGGTTGCTGGCATAGCAGGATGAGCTGGCCGGTACGCGCTCAGGAACACTCCTACCAGGTTTGCCTCGGTTGTGGGATCAAGCGCCTCTTCGACGAGGAGGCTTTCCGGGCATACGGGCCGTATAGCTACGACCTGGCTCGTCTCTTGTCCTGGGACCGCGCTCGCAAGGCCGACGTCCTTAAGGCAGAACCTTCCGAGCACCGGACCGCCTCCTGAGCCTCCCCCCGAACCTCTGAGGTTACTGAAAGTCCTCTCCGCTGAAGTTAAGATTTGAACATGCCACCTCGGTCGAGCTTCGCCACTTCCGCGGTAAATGCAGGCGCGGATGTCCCTGCCCGTGCGGGGCTTGAAACAAACCGGCGGCGGCACCACCGGCAGAGGGTACGCAATTTGGCGTACATCAGCTGGGATTCACAGAATCGCGGGGTGCTGCGCGATGTGGGGGAATCCGGCGCCGCGCTACAGGCACTCGCCCCGCTCCAGGTTCACCAGCAAATTCGCTTCTGTCTGGAACTGTCCCACCCGCGGGCTCGCATCGAAGGCGATGGCCGGATCGCATGGACCGATTCGCTCGGTCAGGCTGGGCTGGAGTTCCTGGACCTGCCGCCGCGCCCCGGCCGTCTGCTAAAAGACTGGCTACTTACCCAGGTCCTGGCGGACGCTCAACGCGCCGCCGGAGATCCACAAGAGGGTTTACTCTTCTCCTTTACCTCGCGCCCGGCGATTCGTCTGCAGCCTGCAAGCGCTCAGCGGCAAATGCGGTTCTTTGGGCTCCGCGTGCCCGTAGAAAGATTCGCCCGGATCGTCGATTGCCTCGCCTTACTTTGCGCTGTCCTGCTGTTTAACGTAATGGCGCTAACCATGACCGACACGCTCCCCACCTGGCCGGTCGCGGTGGCGCTGGTTCTGGCGGTCGCTGGCGCATTCGCCGGACTGTACTGGTTTCTGTTCTCGCTGTGGTTTGGGGTGACGCCCGGGCGTCGATTGGCCCGATTAGCCCTCTATGAACGAGGGGACCATAAAAGCCGCGCGGAGCTCAGACCGCGCTTTCGGTAGTTTCGAATCTATTGCGTTAAATATTGTTGGGCGAGCCAGAGCTGCAATCCTTGTTTGGTGTGCTGGTTCATCTCCGCAAAGCGGATGCCGTGATTGCCTTGGCGGTTCCACACCACATCGCCGTCAACCTTCCAGTTCTGGCGGCTCCCCGGAAGCTTGAACTCCAGCCGAACTTTGCCTTTCAACATCGCTGCACGCCGCGGCCGCACCGCGACGCCTCCCTGGCTCAGATTCAGAAGCTCGACTTGCACCGGCTTGTTTTTCCCGCAGCGAACCCGCGCCGGCAGGTCCAGAGTATGGCGGTGATAGCGTAGTCTGCCATCGAGGATCTGATTTCGTGCCGCCGAAAGTGTGCGCACCGCTTGCTCCACTGAGATAGGTTTCTGAAAGAAGAAAGTCGTACCATCTTTCAGCAGGCGGCGGCTTTTGGGGCTGCTGATCAGCACCAGGGGAACGTTGTTCAGCCCTCCTTCAAGACCGCGCAAGAAACTGGTGGTTCCCTCCAGATCACAGTCCACGATCAAAGCATCGACCTTCGACTTGGCCAGCCTGGCTCGCGCTCGTGCGGGTTCGGTTTCGACTTCGACTTCGATTTGCAAACCGCCGAGGATACACTCCAACACGCTCACCTCGGGCCAATCACGGGAAACTACCATGGAAGAAAGAGGCATATAGAAACTGTAGTCTGGGGTGCAGGGCGGCTATAGATCACCAAAGTAATGAAGAGCCGGAATTCAGGCCTGAGTGCGATACCACGCGATGGTTCGGCGCAATCCTTCTTCAAAATTCACCACCGGTTCATATCCGAGATGCTTCCTGGCCAGCGATAGATCGGCCAGAGAGTGCTTCACATCCCCGGCTCGCTCCGGCCCGTAGCCCGCGTCGCCGGCATATCCGGTAATTTTTTTCAGCAGGCGAAAGGTTTCGTTCAGGTCGACGCGATGACCAGTCGCAACGTTGAATACTCGGCCTGCAACTTCATTCGCAGAAGCTTTGCAGGCCAGCAGATTTGCGCTGACCACATTATCGATGTAGGTGAAATCCCGGCTTTGCAGGCCGTCTCCCAGAATCACTGGTTGCTGGCTCCGCAGCATCTGGGTAATGAATTTGGCGAGCACCCCGGAATATGGAGAACCTGGATCTTGCCGCGGTCCGAAGATGTTGAAGTAGCGCAGCGACACCGTCTCCAGTCCGTAACAGCGCCAGAAAGACGTCATGTACAGCTCGCCGGTCAGCTTGGCGACGGCATAGGGAGAAATCGGCCTCGGCGTCATATCCTCGCGCTTGGGCAGAGTTGGCGTATCTCCATAGGCGGAAGAAGACGCCGCGTAAACCACGCGCTGGACTTTGGCATCACGCGCCGCCACCAATAGATTCACCGTACCGTCCACATTGGCGCGGTTGCTTTCGATGGGATCAGCGACGGACCTGGGTACCGATGGAATGGCAGCTTCGTGGAAAATGTAATCCACGCCACGGCAAGCGTCGTGGACCGCACCAAGGTCGAGCAGGTCGGCTCTGCGGAAGTCGATCTGATCCTGAATCTCGCTCAGGTTTTCCAGTTTTCCGGTACAGAGGTTATCGATTCCGCGAACCTTGTCACCTTGCGCCAGCACCGCGCGCGCCAGCGACGATCCGATAAAACCAGCTGCGCCAGTTATAAGATATGTCGACATGAGCCTCTAATCATAGCGAAAGAGCGTGTGGGGCGGACACTCTTGCCCGCTGTTCTTGACTTGACTCGTTTGACTCGCCGTGCACCGTCACTCTCATGGAACAGGTTTGTCCGAACAAGAACCAACGTCGGGGAAAAAAAGGCAGCGGACAAGAGTGCCCGCCCAACGCTCGTGTTATGTGGAATTCGCATTGGCGGCGGCGCGAATCTCCTTCCACAACTCCTCCCGCCCGGCGCCGGTCTTAGCAGAAAAAGCAACGACCTTGGCCTGGGGGTACTTCTGCCCTAGCGTCTGCAGAGCATGGCGCAACTGGTTTCCCGACAGCCGGTCACTCTTCGTCCCCACGATCACCAACGGCCGGCCGCTCGACTCCAGAAATTGCAGCAGTTGCTGGTCGCTCTCCTGCGGGGGAACGTTGACATCCACCAATGCCAGGCACAGCGCCAGACACGGGCGCTCTTTCAGATAAGGCTCGATGAAGCTCGGCCACTGGCTGGAGATCTCCCGCGAAATCTTGGCGTAGCCGTAGCCCGGCAGGTCGGTGAAGATCATCTCCGCCTGTGGCTTCCCCGCCCAGCGCAGTTCGAAGAAGTTGATGCTCCGGGTTCGGCCCGGAGTAGAACTGGTTTTAGCGAGTTTCTTTCCCACCAGCGAGTTAATCACGCTGGATTTCCCCACGTTCGAACGCCCCAGGAAGGCAACCTCGGGCAGCGCCGGAGCAGGGAACTGGCGTGCATCGGTGGCCGCCATTATGAATCGGGCAAGAATTCGCATTCCTCAGTTTGCAGTTTCACGCAGGAAGTTGCAAGAAGGAGCAGAAAAGCAGAGTTCGCTGAGGCAGCCTCACAGGACGCGGAAAACAACCGGGTCTTTCCGCAGGCTCCGCGATAAGGTTTACTTCGCCTTCAGTCCAGCCCCAGCGGCCGCTTATGATCGACGACATCTTCTTCGCGGATGGGACGAAGCTTGTGCCAGAAGAAAAGAATCGCCGCAACCGCCAGCCCGATGCCTACACTGATCAGAAAAAACCAACGATAGGCGGGATAAGCAACCAGCAGAATCACCACTACGGACGCGGCGATCAGCAGACCCGCAGTACCTTTAAGGAAGGCGGATCGGGAGGGTTGAGGACTGGGCTCCATCCAACTTATTCTAAAACGCTCAGGAAGACAGAATGCGTGTTACTGATGCGCCGTCGGAGCTTCCGTGGGAGGCGGCAGCGGAGCCATCGGTTGGCTCGCATCTCCGACTTGGGGTATCGGCTGCGGCAACGGCTGTTCCAAAGCGACCGCCAACACCTGATCCATAGTATCCACGAAGTGCAGCTTCATCTCGTTGCGGAGATTCTCTGGTACCTCGGCTAGATCTTTCTCGTTTTCGAGAGGCAGAATCACTTCAAACAGGCCGGCGCGATGCGCTGCCAGGAGCTTCTCTTTGAGGCCACCAATGGGCAATACCTTGCCGCGCAGCGTAATCTCTCCGGTCATTGCCAGGTCGCGCCGCACAGCGATCTTGCTCAAGGCGCTGGCAATCGCGGTAGCGATGGTGATCCCCGCCGAAGGGCCGTCTTTTGGAATCGCGCCTTCCGGCACGTGCACGTGAATATCCATGTTGCGATAGAAATCACGGGCGAGGCCCAACCGCTGCGCGCGCGAACGCACATAAGACATGGCCGCTTGCGCCGATTCCTGCATCACGTCGCCCAACTTGCCGGTGAGAGTCAGCTTGCCTTTGCCGTCGACTACGGTGGCTTCGGTGCTCAGAATGGAGCCACCTACTTCGGTCCACGCCAGGCCAGTGACCAGCCCGACTTCGCTACGCTCGTGGGCAAGCGTGTCACGGAACTTGATGACACCCAGGAAGTCATTGGCGTTGTCGGGAGTGATGGCGACGTTGTAGTTCTCGCCCTCCTTCACCACTTTGCGCGCAACCTTGCGGCAGACGTTGCCAATTTCGCGCTCCAGATTCCGCACCCCGGCTTCGCGGGTGTAGGAGCGAATCAACGAGCGGATGGCGTCATCGCTGAACTTGAGATTCTTGTCAGTCAGCCCTGCCTGCACCATCTGCTTCTTTACCAGGAATTGCTTGGCGATCTCTACTTTTTCCGGTTCTGTGTAACCGTGCAGGCGCAGCACTTCCATGCGATCCTGCAGGGCCGGAGGAATGGTGTGCATCACGTTGGCGGTAGCGATGAAGAATACTTGCGAGAGGTCGTATTCCACGTCGAGGTAGTGATCAACAAACATGTAATTCTGTTCGGGGTCAAGCACCTCGAGCAGCGCGGCCGAAGGGTCGCCGCGGAAGTCCATCGACATCTTGTCGACCTCATCCAGCATAAAGACCGGGTTCTTGGTTCCCGCCTTCTTCATCATCTGAATGATCTGCCCAGGCAACGCGCCAATGTAGGTGCGGCGATGGCCGCGAATCTCGGCTTCGTCGCGTACTCCGCCCAGCGACATACGCACGAACTTGCGGCCGGTAGCCTTGGCGATCGACATCCCCAGTGAAGTCTTGCCCACGCCCGGAGGCCCAACGAAACACAGGATTGAGCCTTTTGGATTCTTTACCAGCTGCCGGACCGCCAGGAACTCAAGAATGCGTTCCTTGATCTTTTCCAGTCCGTAATGATCCTCGTTCAGAACTTTCTCGGCCCGGCTGATGTTGCGAATCTCTTTGGAGCGCTTCTTCCAGGGAACGGCCAACAGCCAGTCAAGATAATTGCGAGATACGGTAGATTCGGCGGACATGGGCGGCATCGCTTCGAGTTTTTTTAATTCCTGCAGAGCCTTGTCGCGCACGTCTTTGGGCATGCCGGAGCTGTCAACCTTCTTCTTCAGTTCGTCGAACTCGCTCTTTTCGCCCCGCCCCAGCTCTTTCTGGATCGCCTTGATCTTTTCGTTGAGGTAATACTCTTTCTGCGCCCGCTCCATCTGCCGCTTGACCCGCGACTGGATAGTGCGGTCCATGTTCAGTTTTTCGATCTCGATGTCCAAAACATCGCCGATGCGGCTCAAGCGCTCGGAGGGATCGAATATCTCAAGCAATTCCTGCTTCTCTTCAATGGATAGTTGCAGGTTGGCGGCGATGGTATCGGTGAGCTTCGCCGGGTCTTCCATCCGCACGGCGGCGATCATAGTCTCGTAATTCAGGGATTGGCAGAGCTTGACGTACTGTTCGAACAGTGCCGTCACTCGCTGCATCCCCGCTTCCATCTGCGGGTTGGTTTCGACCGCGTAACGGGCGAGACGGATCGAGGCCTGCATGAAGCCTTCGGTCTCAGTAACCTGCAAAATTTTGCCGCGCTCAATGCCTTCCACTAATACTTTAATGTTGCCGTCCGGCAGCTTGAGGCTTTGTACGATGTTGACCACCGTGCCGACCTGGTAAATCTCATTGGGCTTGGGTTCGTCCACGCCGGCGTCATGCTGGGTCGCAAGGAAAATCTTCTTGTCGGCGGCGAGCGCTTCTTCCAGGGCCCGCACGCTCGACTCCCGTCCCACCACGAACGGAGTCATCATATAGGGGAAGATGACCACATCCCGGATGGGCATCATGGGTAACTTCTTGGTTTCGAACTTTTCCTTGGCTGTGGTCACTGGGTCTCCGAAAAACAGCTCTTAGCTTGTAGCATCTGGCTCTTAGCCTACTCTTATCCGCAACGCTACCCAAGAGACTAAAGGCTAAAAGTAAGAGCCAAAAGCTTCTTTATCCCGCTTTCTCCATCATAGCGAAAGACGCGCTCTTCTTTTCTACCATTTCGCGGGTTACCTCGAACTCCTTAACCTTTTTCTGGCTGGGAAGGTTATACATCAGTTCGAGCATTAATTCTTCCAAAATCATGCGCAGGCCGCGCGCTCCAACCTTCCGGGCCATCGCCTGACGTGCGACTGCTCGCAGCGCCTCCTCGCTGAACTTAAGCCGTACGTTCTCAAATTCAAAGAGCCGTTGGTACTGTTTGACAATGGCATTCTTGGGACGGGTGAGGATTTCAATCAGGGCGAATTCGTCCAAATCTTCCAGGACGCCGACCACGGGCAGCCGGCCTACGAACTCAGGGATCAATCCAAACTTAATCAGGTCTTCGGGTTGGACATCACTGAGCAGTTCGAAGTTTCGTTTGCTCGGCACTGCTGGCTGCTCGCCCTCGGCCTCTTCCCCGGCCTTAAAGCCCAGAGACTTTTTACCTACGCGACGCCCGATGATTTTTTCCAGTCCTACAAAGGCGCCGCCGCAGATGAACAGGATATTGGTGGTATCGACCGGGGTGAATTCCTGGTGGGGATGCTTGCGGCCTCCTTGCGGAGGAACATTGGCAATGGTGCCTTCGAGGATCTTCAACAGCGCCTGTTGCACGCCCTCGCCCGAAACGTCGCGGGTGATGGAGGGGTTCTCATCCTTGCGGCCGATCTTATCGACTTCGTCGATATAGATGATGCCGGTCTGGGCCCGCCCAACGTCGCCTTCTGCCGCCTGCAGCAGCTTCAGGATGATGTTCTCGACGTCCTCGCCCACGTAACCAGCTTCGGTCAACGTGGTCGCATCGACAATGGCGAAGGGTACATCCAGCATTCGGGCCAGAGTCTGCGCCAGCAAAGTCTTACCGGTCCCCGTCGGACCGATCAGCATGATGTTGGACTTGGTCAGCTCGATGCCATCGCTGGTGCGCTGACGGTTCATGTAGATGCGCTTGTAATGGTTGTAAACCGCAACCGCCAGCTTCTTCTTGGTGACCTCCTGTCCGATCACATACTCATCGAGGAAGGTCTTGACCTCTTGCGGCTTGGGCAGTTGGTTAGGTGTGCTGGCTGGAGGCGTGGCAGCGCGATCGTCTTCCAGAATGGAGTTGCAGACGGCAACACATTCATCGCAGATATAAGCCCGGGGATAGTCACTTGGCGAGGAGATGAGCTTGGCGACTGCGTCCTGCGACTTATGGCAGAACGAACAACGCAGGATCTCCTCCGTACCAGTTCTGTTTTTCACTCGGCTACTCCTTCTTTGGCTGATCTACCCGGCTCGATTGCATATCCTGACCCCGGGGGCGGGAAAGATCTTCTTACGCCGAGACTTCCAGTCAACTTAACTTGACCGGCAAAACGCCGATCATACATTCATTTGGTCTTATAAATGATATCGTCGATGATTCCGTATTCCTTAGCCTGCTGCGCGTTCATGATGAAGTCGCGCTCCACATCCTTTTCTACCTTATCCAGCTTCTGGCCGCTATGTTTCGCAAGTAACTGATTGGTGATTTCCCGCATTCTCAGGATCTCGCGGGCATGGATGTCAATATCGGTCGCCTGGCCGGAAAGCCCGCCCATCGAGGGTTGATGGATGAGGATGCGCGAGTTGGGCAGGGCCAGACGTTTCTTAGGTTCACCCGCCGAAAGTAACAAAGCCGCCATGCTCGCGGCCTGGCCAATGCAAATCGTAGTTACGTCATTCTTGACATACTGCATGGTGTCGTAAATGGCCATTCCAGCCGTGATCGAGCCGCCCGGAGAATTGACGTAGAGCTGAATATCCTTCTCCGGATCCTCCTGGGCCAGAAACAGCATCTGGGCGATGACCAGGTTGGCGATGTTGTCATCGATCGGCGTTCCGATAAAAATAATGTTATCGCGCAACAGCCGGGAATAAATATCGTATGCCCGCTCACCCCGCCCGGTTTGTTCTATAACCATGGGTACAAGCATCATCGGCTCCTTAAAATTCGTCGTTCACACGCGTGCCAACCAACGCACGCTGTGGTGGGATCGGAATCGGCCGGCTAAGCGGACTGACGATACAAAAAGTCGAGGGTCTTATCGTTGCGGATTCTATTCCGGATTCTATCCAGCGCTCCATCCCGTGTCAATCGAGCGCGGATGGCCTCCGGCGTCTGTTTCGACTGCTTCGCCAGAGCTTCCACTTCGCGATCGATCTCCGCATCGCTGACCTCGATTTTCTCCTCCTCCGCGATCTTATCCAACAGCAATGAAGCCTTTACTTCCTGCAAAGCCTGCTCGCGCTGACCGGCGCGCAAGCGGTTCAGGTCCATCTTCTTTATGTCTTCCGCCTTCATCCCCTGCGCCGCCAAAGCGCGCAGCCCACGCTCCAGACGCAGATCGATCTGCCGGTCCACCAGAGCTTCGGGCAACTCAAAATCGTTGCGCCTCACCAGTTCAGCCACCAGCTTGTCCTTGGCCTGATGCTCGGCCTCATGCGCGCGCTCCGCTTCCATACCTTCGCGAATCTTCTTGCGAACCTCGGTTAAGTCGGCGAATTCACCCAGCTCTTTGGCGAACTGGTCGTTTAGCTCCGGCAAACTCTTCTGCTTGATCGCGCCTATCTTTACGCTGTAACTGAAGGTCTTACCCGCCAGCCGCTGATCGGAGAAATCCTGGGGATAGACCACATCGAAAGTTCGCTCCTCCCCCGCAGACGCTCCGCGCAGATTCTCGGTGAACTCGGGCATCGTGCCTTTGCCGCCGATCTCGACCAGAATCTCGTCCATGTGGACGGGTTTGCTGTCGCCGTCCTTATCTTTGGGCTGCCCGTCGAGCGAAACTTGCGCAAAGTCCCCATCCGCCAGCGGGCGCCCCTCGACCGCCGTAAACGTCGCGTGCTGCTCCTGCAAACTCCTGAGGGCCTGTTCCACGTCCTCATCGGTCACTTCAGTGGATGGCTTGTCGACGCGCAGCTCCTTGTAGCCTTCTACTTTGATCTCGGGCATCACCTCAAAGCTGGCCTTGAAGCGCAGCGGCTCGCCATCATGAATGTGCAGGTCGCTGACCCGCGGCTGCGACACGGGAATCAGTCCCTGTTTGTCAGCCTCCTGGCGAAAATAGCGTGGCACCAGCACGTCTACCACTTCGCTCTTGATGTCCTCCGAAAAGCGTTGCTTGATGATGGAGGCCGGAACATGGCCGCGGCGGAAACCGGGCAGGCGCGCCAGCTTCTGATATTTCTGAATCAGGGTGTCGGTTTCGCGCGTGACTTCCTCGGCCGGAATCTCTACCTGAATTTCCCGCTTGGTGTTGCTGGTGGTGTCTGTGGGGCTCACACTCGCCTTTCGCAGCGCGTCGAGCTTCCGGAACTCTCTGGAACGGTCCCGAACCTCCCAACACGCAATCTTGAGTTTAAAGACAGAGAGAGAGCACCGTCAAACGACGGAGCGGACTTTTATTGCCCAATTAGGGACTAAAGTAACCGGGCAGGGTCTCTTGCACCCTGGGATGAAATGAAACCGACAGCTGGCCCATTCTAAATTTCGCGTCCTTTGCGAAAACTTGGAGTGGGGATGTTAAAGGCTAAGGACAGACGACACGAAAACACGAAAAGGCGGAAGCAAGACTTTCTCTAACGGAACTGCCCCACTCAAGCCAAAACCGGGGTTGAATGGGCCACCTGCCCTTAGCCGTATCTCACGCATGACGACAGTCAAAACTTCAACTTCTTACTTCGCCTGCGCTAGCTTCGCAACAACTGCGGCAACTTTATCGAGTATCTGGTTCCAGCCCTCCATTTGACCGCTATTTTTCGCGCTCTCCATGGGTTCATTTCCAATAAAGGTGAGTTTCGTCCGGCCGTTTCCGAGATCCTCAAAGAGGGTCACGTCGTACGCACCGTCGATCGCCTCATGTTCTATTCCTAATTCCGCAGGCTCAATCTTGTTTCCCTTCGAGTCCGAAAAGTACATGGAGGAAACGATCTTCTCGTGCGGAACAATCTCGTGGTATTCACCCGCATTCCAGAACTCCTGCCCATCCGGCGATCTCATGCAGCAGAGAAATTTTCCTCCCACGCGAAAATCCATCTCGCAAACAGGCGAAGTAAAACCCTTCGGCCCCCACCACTGCATCACATATTTCGGGTCTGTCCACGCCTTCCAAACCAATTCGCGTGGGGCATCAAAAACTCTTGTGACAACCATGCGCTCAATTTCGCTAACCGTGTTTTCTGTCATCTCTGGCCTCCTCTTTCTTCATTTGATTTACAACTGCATCCAGTTTGTCGAAGCTCTCTTCCCAGAATCGGCGATAGCTAAACGCCCAGTCGCTGACTGTCTTGATCGCCTCTGGTCTCAGCGTGCACACACTCTCTCGTCCACGCTTCGTCTTGATCACAATCCGCGCCCGCACCAGGTAGGCAATATGTTTTGAAATCATCTGCTGCGAGAGTGCAAACGGTTCCGTCAATCCATGCACAGAGGCAGGACCGTGTGAGAGTCGTGCGATAATCCCCCGCCGGGTTGGATCAGACAAAGCAGCAAATGTTGTACCCAATTTATCCACAACCATATGGTAGTGGATTGCCCTATCAATGTCAAGTGTGGATTCTGCGTTCCTGAAATCTCAAAGCCGGGCAGCAGGTAAGTAATAGAAGAAGACCGCCAGCATCGAATAGACGCCAAGCAATTGCAATCCTTCAAACCAGTGCGTTTCGCCGTCAATCGACACAAGAGCCACCACGCCGACCGAAAGAATCACGGCAGCTATCTCGAGCGGATGAAACACCAAGGACATGGGCGCCGTGGTGAACTGAGAGATCACGACAAAAAGAGGCGCCACAAAAAGTGCAATTTGAATACTGCTGCCCACCGCGATGGTGAGGGCGAGATCCATCTGGTCATGTTTTGCCATGATCACGGCAGTCGAATGCTCTGCGGCGTTCCCAACAGTTGCGATAACCACCAAGCCGATGAAAAGCGGGGTCAGGCGGAGGGAGCGACTGACGGCGTCAATCTGGCTTACCAGGACGTTGCTGGCCAGGGCTGCCAGAGCTGAGAGGATAACAAGTGAGATTATCGCCGCCGTTTTGCTGGCCTCAGGCGATTTATGTCTGCTGCCCTGAAACAAGTTCCGGTGGGTTTGAAAGGTAAACACGAGGCTGGCGCAATAATTGAGCAAGAGAATCCCGGCAGCCCACAAGCTCAGCCTTTCGATCCGTGCCCCGGCGGCGGGCAGCGAGCCGTA
>Ga0335078_10001708_pt1 | contig 33161 bp, 27 predicted proteins | sample Lox_Sample_32_FD_206711 | JGI IMG/M metagenome (GOLD analysis project Ga0335078, IMG submission 206711) | Soil microbial communities from Loxahatchee National Wildlife Refuge, Florida, United States - Lox_Sample_3.2 | ecosystem: Environmental > Terrestrial > Soil > Wetlands | place: USA...
CCCAGCCGAAATCAGGCGCCGCCATAAGCCCAAAGCAAACGCCACCCAAGCCGAGCAACGCCAGAATGGCGCCGCGCCAATCGAGCTTTCCGTGCGCCTGCGGATCGACGCTTTCAGGGACGTAAGCGGTGGCGATCCAAATGGTGAACAGCGCGGTCGGCGGGTTTATAAGGAAAATCAAGCGCCAGGTGAAATGATCGACAATCCATCCGCCCAGAAGGGGGCCGACGGCAGAGGCGATGGCGGAGCACGCCGCCCAGGTGCCTATCGCCTTGCCGCGCTCGTTCTCGTCGAACGACGCGCCAATCAGCGCCAACGAGCATGGAATAAAAAGTGCGGCGCCCAATCCCTGGGCTGCCCTCGCGGTGATCAGTTGGGCGACGCTGGGCGCAAATCCGCACCACAGGGATGCTACGGCAAATATCGCAAGCCCGCTGATAAAAATTTTGCGACGGCCGTAGCGGTCGGCTGCCGCGCCGCCGACGAGCATCAGCGCCGAAAGGCACAGCGTATAGGCATTGACCAGCCACTCAATGACTTCGACCGATGCCGCCAAGTCCTTTTCGACGGCCGGAAGCGCGACGTTCACCACGGATCCGTCGATATTGGCGATGCTCGAGGCCAAAATTGTCGCCAGCAAAACCCACGGCTTTTGCCGGGCGGGACAGTTCGCGGTAGCACGGGCCGAGCGGATAATTCCTTCATCGCAGGGTGCGGCTTTCAGGTTAATCACGCTCGATGGCTCCCAGCGCCTGCTCAGGCCACCTCCGCGACCTTTGCGGCAGTGTCACCGGGCGATCGATCGATTTATGGCGCCGTTCACTGCGCCACAACGCCGGCCGGCGCCGTCTCCATGTTGAATGCGGCGGCGAACAAGGCGCGCGTGTAGTCGCTCTTCGGCTTGGCGAACAGTGATGCGGCATCGCCACTTTCGACGACTTTCCCCTGGCGCATAACAAGGAGCCTACTCGCCAGCGCGGCGACCACGCGTAAATCGTGGGAGATAAAGAGGTAAGTGAGATTGCGGCGCTTCTGCAGATCGCGCAGCAGATCGACCATTTGCGATTGGATCAGCATGTCGAGAGCGCTGGTCGGTTCGTCGAGCACCACGAAGGTCGGTTCGAGCACGACGGCGCGCGCCACCGCGATGCGCTGCCGCTGACCGCCCGAGAACTCATGCGGGAAGCGAAAGCGGGTCGCCGGATCAAGCCCAACATCGCTGAGCGCACGCGCCACATGCTCGTCACGCTCCCGCTCGGACATGGCCGGATGGTGGACCTTTAGCCCCTCCGCGATGATGTCGGCCACCGAAAGCCGCGGTGAGAGCGAGCCGTAAGGGTCCTGAAACACGATCTGCATGTCGTGGCGAAATGGCCGCATCTGTTTGAAGCGCAAGCCCTGGATCTGATTGCCGAGGAAGGCGATCGGTCCTTCGGAAGACACAAGGCGTAGCAGTGCAAGGCCTAGCGTGGTCTTTCCCGATCCTGATTCGCCCACGACACCGAGCGTTTCGCCTTTGCGGATTTCAAGGCTGACGCCGTCGACCGCCTTGATATGGCCGACGACTTTGCGCAGTACCCCGCGCTTGATCGGAAACCAGACTTTTAGGTCGTCGGTCTGCAGCACGACCGGCGCTTGCGGCTGTGGCGGCGCCGGATCTGGCTTCGGCTCGGCGGCCAGCAGCGCTCGCGTATAGGGATGCGCGGGCGCCGCGAACACGCGCTCGACGGCGCCCTGCTCGACGATCTTGCCTTCCTTCATCACGCACACCCGTCGCGCGATCTTACGCACAATGCCCAGGTCGTGCGTGATGAAGAGGAGCGACATACCGAGTCGTTTCTGGATGTCCTGCAACAGCTCGATGATCTGCGCCTGAACGGTGACGTCGAGCGCGGTGGTCGGCTCGTCGGCGATCAAAAGGTCGGGCTCGTTGGCGAGCGCCATGGCGATCATGACGCGCTGGCGCTGGCCGCCAGACAACTGGTGCGGATAGCTGGCAAGCCGGCTTTGCGGATCGGGTATGCCGACTTGCGTCAGCACCTCGATGGTTCGTGCGCGCGCCGCGGCGCCGGTTTGCCCGCGATGCAGCAGCAAGATCTCGCCGATCTGCTTCTCGATGGTGTGCAGCGGATTGAGCGACGTCATCGGCTCCTGGAAAACGATGGTGACGTCGTCGCCGCGCACGCGGCGCATGTCGCGCTCGGAGAGCGGTAAGAGATCGCGGCCTTTGAATAGGATCGCACCGGACGGGTGGCGCGCGACCGGGTAGGGCAAAAGCTTCATGATCGACAGCGCCGTCACCGACTTGCCCGAGCCGGATTCGCCGACCAGCGCCACCGTCTCGCCCTTGCCGATCTCGAATGAGGCGCGGTCGACCGCGAGCACGTCGCGGCCTCCGGAATGAAAGGCGACGGAAAGGTCGCGGATGGCGAGAAGCGGTTCGGTCATGCAAATCGCCCGGTCATGCAAACGTCTTGCGCGGATCAAAGGCATCGCGCACCGCCTCGCCGATAAAGATCAGAAGCGAGAGCATGAGCGCTACGGTGAAGAAACCCGTCAGGCCAAGCCACGGCGCCTGCACGTTGGCCTTTCCTTGGGACAACAATTCGCCGAGCGACGGCGAGCCCGGAGGTAGCCCGAAGCCGAGAAAGTCGAGCGCGGTCAGCGTCATCACTGACGACGACATGATAAATGGCAGAAACGTCATGGTGGCGACCATGGCGTTGGGCAAAAGATGCCGGAACATGATGACGGCGTTCGACACGCCGAGCGCGCGCGCCGCCTGGATGTATTCGAAATTGCGGCCGCGCAAAAATTCGGCGCGCACGAGGCCGACCAGCCTCACCCAGGAAAACAACAACAGAATCCCCAGCAACACGAAAAATCCGGGGACGAGGACCGACGAAATGATGAGCAAGAGATAGAGCTCGGGCACGGAGGTCCAGATTTCGATGAAGCGCTGAAACAGCAGATCGGTCCAGCCGCCGAAATAACCCTGCACCGCGCCGGCCGCGACGCCGACAATCGACGAGAAGATGGTCAAGATAAGACCGAACAAGACCGAGACACGGAACCCGTAAATCAGACGCGCCAGCACGTCACGGCCTTCGTCGTCGGTGCCGAGCCAGTTGTATTCGAGGTCGCTGCAGCCGTGGAGCCCTTTTTTCTCAACAACGGCTTTGCATTGCGCCTCCGACAACATCCACGTCGGCGGCGAAGGCGCGGGCGTGGGCAAATCGAGATTGTGCGTGTCGTAGGAATAGCGGATCGGCGCCCATATAATGGTGCCGCCCTTGTCGGCGATCAGCTTCTGGACGAAAGGATCGCGGTAGTCGGTGGCGGTTTCGAAGTCGCCGCCGAAAGTGGTTTCCGGGTAGGTGACGAAGACCGGGAAATAGGACTTGCCGGCATAGCTGATGTAAATCGGCTTGTCGTTGGCGATGAATTCGGCGAACAGCGAGAGGACAAACAGCACGAGAAATAGCCACAGCGACCAGAAACCGCGTCGGTTGGTCTTGAAGTTTTGCCAGCGGCGCTTGTTGATCGGCGAAAGTGTGTAGCGCGGCTGCGCGTCCGCAGGGCCGAGCGGCCCGGTCGGCTCGACGTCGGGCATTAGCTCCGGAACGGTCTGTTGCTTGGCCTCGGCCGTGTCGACGGTTTTTCGCTCCTCGGTTTTGACGTCCACTCACACCTCCCGCGTCTCGAAGTCGATGCGCGGATCGATCCAGGTGTAGGTCAGATCGGAAATCAAATTCACCACGAGGCCGACGAGGGCAAAGATATAGAGGTTGGCGAACACCACCGGATAATCGCGGTTGAGCACGCTCTCGAAGCTCAACAACCCGAGCCCGTCGAGCGAGAAAATCGTTTCGATCAACAGCGAGCCGGCAAAGAACGCGCCGACGAAGGCGCCGGGAAAGCCGGCAATCACCAAGAGCATGGCGTTACGGAATATGTGGCCGTAGAGCACTTGCCGCTCGCTGCAGCCTTTGGCGCGCGCGGTGAGTACGTATTGCTTGCGCAACTCCTCAAGGAACGAGTTCTTCGTCAGCAGCGTCATGGTGGCGAATGCCGCAAGCCCCATGGAGACGATCGGCAGCGTCAGGTGCCAGAAATAGTCGAGAATTTTATGCCACCACGAAAATTGCTCCCAGCCATCCGAGGTAAGCCCGCGCAACGGAAAAATCTGGAAGAACGAGCCGCCGGCAAACAGGATGATCAGGAGGATGGCGAACAGGAAGCCGGGGATGGCGTAACCGATAATGATCACGCCCGACGTCCACACGTCGAATTGCGAGCCATCGCGCACGGCTTTGCGGATGCCGAGCGGGATCGAGATGAGATAGCTGAGAAGCGTCATCCAGATGCCGAGTGAGATCGAGACCGGCAATTTCTCCTTGATGAGTTGCAGGACGCTGATGTCGCGGAAGTAACTCTTGCCGAAATCGAAGCGCAGGTAGTTCCAGAGCATGAGGAAAAAGCGCTCGTAAGCCGGCTTGTCGAAGCCGAACTGCTTTTCCAGGCTTTTGATGAATTCGGGATCAAGTCCCTGCGCGCCGCGATACTTCGAGTTGATGTCGAGCTGCGCGCCAGACTGGACAGCGCCGCGGTTGCCGAAGTCGCCGCCGGATGAGCCGGAAATGCGCGAGGTCGCGCCGGTGTCGTTGCCGGACAATTGCGCGATGACGCGCTCCACCGGGCCGCCGGGCGCGAATTGCACGACGACGAACGACACCAGCATGATCCCGAAAACGGTGGGGACCATGAACAGGATGCGGCGGATGATGTAGGCGGTCATAGGGCTCCGGTGACCGGTGAATTAATCCGTAGTCCGATCGATGATGACGACACAACGCCCTTGCGCGCAACAGATGCCGTATAACATGGCGGGCTCACCCGGCGCGCTGGATTTTCGCCGCCTTATCGGCGTCATACCACCACGTTTCGGGAATGCCGCGGAAATAGCGCGGCTGGGCCGGCGGCCTGCCGAACACATCCCAGAAAGCGATCCAATGCGAAGGCTTATACCAATGCGGAATCCAATAGCGGCCGGCGCGGATTAAGCGATCGAGCGCGTGGCAGGCGACCGTCAACGAAGGCCTTGTTGGCGCGGCGATGATGTGGTCGATGAGCGCATCGATCGCCCGATCGGCAATACCGGCAAGATTGTTGGAACCCTTCAATCCCGCGGCCTGGGAAGAAAAAAAAGAACGCAGCGAATCGCCGGGCGTGGCGGAAAAGCTGAAGCGGTCGACGGTAATGTCGAAGTCAAAGCCGTCGCGGCGGGCGCGGTATTGGACCGGATCGACGATCCGCAGCGACGCATCGATGCCGAGCACGCCGAGATTTTTGATGAACGGCATGTGGTGCGGCTCGAAGGTCGGCTCGTCGATGAGGAACTCTATTGTCAGGGGCTCGCCGCTCGGCAGCACACGCTTGCCGTTGCTGACGGCGCAGCCGGCATCCTTGAGAAGCTGTGCGGCTTTGCGCAGCAGCGCTCGGTCCTGACCGGAACCGTCCGACACCGGTGGCACATAGGGTTCGCCGAATACTTCGTCCGGCACGCGGCCGCGGAACGGCTCGAGCAGCGGGAGCTCGTCTGTGCTTGGCGGCCCCTTCGCCATCATGTCGGAATTCTGGAACACCGAAACGGTGCGATCATATGAGCCGTACATGATCGTCTTATTGGTCCACTCGAAGTCGAAGGCGTCGCACAATGCCTCGCGCACGCGCGGATCGGCAAATTTCGATCGCCGCGTGTTAACGAACCAGCCCTGGGCGCCCGAGGGGGTATCATCGGGAATGATGTCCTTCTTCACCCGCCCGTCCTTGATTGCGGGAAAGTCGTAGCGTGTCGCCCAGGTGCGCGAGGTGAATTCCTCGCGAAACAGATAATTCTCGGCGGTGAATCCCTGGAAGCCGACATCTCGATCGCGGTAATACTCGAAGCGCACGACGTCGAAATTGTTCTGCCCGCAGGCGGCCGGAAGCTCCGCGCCCCACCAATCCGCCACGCGGTTAAATTCAATGAAACGGCCGGGCTCAAAACGGCCCACGCGATACGCACCCGAACCGAGCGGCACGTCGAGCGTCGACTCTTCGAACGGCTTGGTCATGTAGTAGGCTTTGGAGAAAATCGGCAGGCCGGCGACAAGGAGCGGCACGTCGCGTGCGCGCTGCGGCTTGAATGTCGCGATAACGATCGCGTCGCTTTCCGCTTCGGCGCCGATGAAATCGCGCAGCGATTGAGTGATGAGCGGATGACCTTTTTGCTTGAGCGTATTGAGTGAAAAAGCAACGTCGTCCGCGGTGAGCCGACTCCTGTCGTGGAATCTCGCCTGCGGGCGGAGGAAAAACCGGTAGGTCAAGCCATCGGCCGAGCGCCTGACCTTTTCCGCCGCCAGCCCGTACATGGCGTCAGGCTCATCGCCGCAACGCGCCATCAGCGTTGCGAATGTCAATTCCATTCCCTGCGCTGCGTCGCCTTTGAGGATGTAGCTGTTGAGCGAATTGAAGGTGAGGAAGTTCTGGTTGAATTGCCGGTCGGGGCCGATTTGCGAGAATGTGCCGCCTTTCGGCGCGCGCGGGTCGACATAACTGAAATGCTGAAAGTCGGGCGGGTAGGCGAGGTCGCCGAAAGCCGACATGCCGTGCGCTTCCACGTCTGTGTCGGCGCAGGGGGCGGACGCGTAGGCGCCCGCCGCAGCCGCGCCGGCGGTGAGCTTTAAAACGGATCGGCGACTAAGCGCACTCATGTCGCGGGACGCATGGTCCACATCATTGGCGGCTTCCGGTCTTTGCCGCTTTCTCGGCATCCCACCACCACAAGGCCGGGAACGCGGCGGCCGCGTATTTCGGCAAGGGATCGGGCCGGCCGAAACGGTCCCAGCGTGCGCTGCGCACCTTGCCGTAGGTCCATTGCGGGACGACGTAATGGTTCCACAACAGCACCCGGTCGAGCGCCTTGGTAGCGGCAACGAGATCGGAACGACTCTTGGCGAAGATCACCTGATCGATCATGGCATCGACCGCCGGGTTCCTGATCCCGATCAAGTTGAGCGAGCCCGGCTGATCCGCCGCCTGCGAGCCCCAGTAGCCGCGCTGCTCATTGCCTGGCGACAGCGATTCCGGCCAACTGGCGGTAATGACGTCATAGTCCCAGCCGCGCAATCGGTTTTCATACTGCGAATCGTCGACGGTGCGCACCGACACGGTGACGCCGAGCCGGTCGAGCGACGGCTTGTAGAACAAAAATACCCGCTCAAAACTCGGATCGTCGGCGAGAAACTCGACGGTGAAGGGCTCGCCTGTCTTGCCGTTGACCAAGCGTTCGTTGCGCACTTCGTAGCCGGCGGCGCGGAACAGGCGCACTGCCTCGCGCAGATTGTCGCGCACTTTTTGCGGGTCGCCGGCTACCGGATTGGAATAGGGCGTGGTGAAAACTTCGGGCGGGATTTGGTCGCGAACCGTTTGCAGGATTTCGAGCTCGCGTCCTTCCGGCAGGCCGCTGGATGCAAGCTCCGTGCCTTCGAAATAACTGGCGATGCGCTTATATTGCCCGAAGAAAATCTGCTTGTTCATTTCCTCGAAATCGAACGCAAAATTGAACGCCGTCCTCACCCGCGGATCCTGGAATTTCGGCCGGCGAATGTTGAAGGCGAAGGCCTGCATTATTCCCTGGCTGTTGACGGGAAATTCCTCTTTGATCACCCGTTTGTCGGTGACGGCGGGAAAATCGTAGGCGGTGGCCCAGTTTTTGGCGCTGTTCTCGGTACGCCAGTCGACGGTGTCGGCCTTGAAGGCTTCCAGCGCCACGGTAGTGTCGCGAAAATATTCGAAACGAAGTTCGTCGAAATTATCGCGGCCGACGCTGACATTCAGGTCTTTGCCCCAATAGTCTTTCACCCGCTCGTAGATGATGTTCCGGCCGGGAGAAAAATCCTTGATCCGGTAAGGACCGGAACCGAGCGGCGGCTCCAGCGTCGTCGCGCCGATGTCGCGCTTGTTGCCATTCTTGTCGGTGCCTTCCCACCAGTGTTTGGGCAGCATGAGAAGCTGGCCGACGATTTGCGGCAATTCGCGGTTACCTGGCGCGTCGAAGGTGAACGTAATTTCGCGGTCGCCTGTCTTTTCCAGCTTGGCGACATGCCGATAATAAGCCGCAAGCTGCGGGCTGTATTTTTTGAACGCGCCGAAAGAAAAGATCGCGTCCTCGGGCGTGATCGGCGCGCCGTCATGCCATTTCGCTTCCGCACGCAAGCGGTAGGCGGCAGTGGAAAAATCGTCAGCATAACTCACAGCTTCGGCGATCAGGCCGTATTCGCTCGAAACCTCATCGAACGACGAGGTCAAAAGCGTATCGTAGATGTGATCGATTCCGGTCGCGAGCGCGCCTTTCACGCCGGCGACCGCGATATTGAAATTATCGAACGTGCCGATCGCTATCTGTCTTACGGTGCCGCTCTTGGGCGCTTCGGCGTTGACGTAGTCGAATCGCTTAAAACCCGCCGGATATTTGAGATCGCCGAACAGCGACAGGCCATGGCGCCAAGCTTTTTCCTGAGCGTAGGCCGGCGCAGTCCAAGGCCGCGACAATGATCGCCCCGCCGCAAGTGCGACAAGGGCAGATTTAAGCAAAGTCCGGCGGTTCACTTGAAAAAAGCTCCAATCAAATAGCCGGCAGATCAGCCCGCGAACGATGCTGATTATGTGCTTTTTCATCGCGGCGCTAGCAGGCCGGCGTGCACCGCGACGAAATAGACTTCACATCCGCGTGGGCGTCCGCTCGGCCGCGGAACGACTATTGCTTTGCGGGCCCGCTCTGCGGATTTGCCGCGCCGTTTGCGGCGGGCGGATTGGCCGCGGCGCCCGCTTCGGGTTTCGCGGGAGTGTTCTCGCCTTGCGGCTTGGGCAGCGGTTCCGGATTTTTCGACAAGGTGTTCAGGTACGCAATGACGTCGGCGCGCTGTTTTTCGTTCTTGATGCCCGCGAAGGTCATGGCGGTGCCCGGTACGTCGGCGCGGGGATCGTCGAGCCACTTACTCAGCGCGTCGAAGGTCCAGGTGCCGCCCTTCGCTTTTAATGCGTCGGTGTAGTGGAAACTCGTCTTCGAGGCGACTTGGCGGCCGACGACGCCATAGAGGTCGGGGCCGATCTTCGGTCCCTGGCCCTCTTGCAGGTTGTGGCAGACCTGGCACTGCTTGGCGATCTGCGCGCCGTGCTCGACGGAGGCGCTGGCGAGCAGATTTTCAATGGGCTGCGCGGCGGCGGCTGCCTCACCGCCCGCTTTCGCCAGTTGCTCCTCCTTGACGGCGACTTCATACCCTGGCTTTGCCGCCACCGGCGGAGTGAACAGCGCGCCCGAGGCGATATGAACAGCAAGCAGCACGAGGCACGTGCCCAGAACGGCACCGAGAATCTTATTGATTTCGAATGAATTCATCGGGCAACGGCTCCGTACCGTTGAATGGGCGAGGGCGGCGCAGAGATAGCCAGTTTGCCGCGCGATTTGCAACCCGTATAAGCAGGGATAGGGTCCGCTTGGCGATGGCCGACATTCTCATTGTCATTCCCGCGCGCTTAGGCGCAATCAGGCTGCCGGGAAAGCCGCTTGCGGACATTGCCGGGACGCCAATGATCGTGCATGTGCTGCGGCAGGCCGAAGCCGCCAATCTCGGCCCGGTGGTTGTGGCGACGGACGCCCGCGAGATCGAGGCGGCGGTGCAAAAAGCCGGCGGTCGCGCGGTCATGACCAGCCCCGACCATGGGTCGGGTTCGGACCGCATCTTCGAGGCGCTCGGCGAAGTCGATCCAGAAGGCCGCGCCGAAATCATCGTCAACCTGCAAGCCGATCTGCCGACGATTGCGCCTTCGGATATTGCAGCGTCGCTGATGCCGTTGTCCGACGCGGCGGTCGACATTGCAACGCTTGCCGCGGAGATTTCTCACGCTGCGGAGCGCGATGATCCGAACGTCGTCAAGGTCGTGGGGACTTCAGTTGCGCGCGATCGTTTGCGTGCCCTCTACTTTACCAGGGCGCCCGCGCCCTGGGGCGACGGGCCGCTCTATCATCACATCGGGCTTTATGCCTTCCGCCGCGCCGCTCTAGAACGCTTCGTGAAGCTTCGTCCGTCGCCGCTGGAGAAACGGGAAAAGCTCGAGCAATTGCGCGCGCTCGAGGCCGGCATGCGCATCGACGTCTCTATCGTTGACACAGTCCCGCTAGGGGTCGATACGCCGGCGGATTTGGCGCGGGCGCGCGCCATGCTATCGGATCGCGCATGAGCCGAAAGAAACGGATCGCATTCCAGGGAGAGCCGGGCGCCAACTCGCATATCGCCTGCAACGAGGCCTATCCCGGTCACGAGCCGCTTCCCTGTCCGACCTTCGAGGATGCGTTCGCCGCGGTGCGCGGCGGGCGGGCGAAGCTAGCCATGATCCCGATCGACAATTCCATCGCGGGACGCGTCGCCGATATCCATCACCTGATGCCCAGGTCCGGGCTGCACATTGTCGGCGAATGGTTTCTGCCGGTGCAGCACCAGCTCATGGCGCCGCGCGGCGCGACGCTAAGGACGATCCGGACCGTCGAAAGCCACATCCATGCGCTCGGACAATGCCGCCGCATCATCCGGGCGCTCGGCGTCAAGGCAGTGGTGGCCGCGGATACTGCCGGCGCGGCTCGCGAAGTAGCGGAGGCCGGAGACATTTCGCGGGCCGCGCTGGCCACGGGTTTGGCCGCCAAAATCTACGGGTTGCAAATTCTCAAAAAAAACGTGGCCGACGCCAAGCACAATACCACGCGCTTTGTTGTGCTCGCGCGCAAGCCGAAATGGGCAAGCCGCAAGGAACGGTACGTCGTCACCACGTTCGTGTTCGAAGTCCGCAATATTCCGGCCGCGCTTTATAAGGCGCTCGGCGGGTTTGCCACCAACGGCATCAACATGACCAAACTCGAAAGCTACATGATCAACGGCAGCTTTGCCGCGACACAGTTTTACGCCGATGTGCAGGGACATCCGAAGGATCAGGCGTTGAAACTCGCGCTCGAAGAGTTGGAATTTGTGTCTCGGCCGAACTCCCTGAAAATCCTCGGCGTCTACCCGGCCCACCGTTTCCGCGAGACTTTCAAGTAGGCTATGATTTTTTTAATGGGCGGCTTTGACAAAAATCCTGCCGAGGTGCGGCGAGTAAGCCGGCATTGCGGGAACGGCGGCGACTTTAAGGATTGCATGAGATGAGCAACGAAGATGTAAAAATCTGGCGAACGCTGCATCTGAAATTCACGCTTCCGGGCGCTGAATCCGAGCACCTGTTAGCGATGATGAAGGCGGCAGCGCCGTTCTATCAGATGTTCGGCAATGCGCATTTCCGTTTGCTGCGCAACGCCGACGATCCGACGAAATTCATTCAGGTGATCGAATACGAGACGCCGGAATCCTTCGAAATGAACCGGCAATCGATAGCCAGCGATGCCCGCTTTCAGGTCTATCTGCAGGGGTGGCGGGCGATGCTGCCAGGGGCGCTGGAGATTGACGTCTACGAAGAGGTCTGAAAGACGATCGATTAGCGATACTGGTTCTCGTCCGTCTTCGTTCATTGTCGTCCGCCCTCATATCCTCTGATTGTACTCCCCGACCTCTTTGTGCGTGCGCAGTACCGCGTCGATCGCGGTAAACATCTCGCGCATGCGTGCGGCTGACGCCGGGCTTTCGACCACGACCACGAGCTCCGGCTTGTTCGACGAGGCGCGGACCAGGCCCCAGGTGCCGTCTTCGACCGTCACCCGCACGCCGTTGACGGTGTTGAGATCGCGGATCGGCTGGCCGGCGACTTTGCTGCCTTTTTTCTTCTCCGCCTCGAAATATGCGACGACCGCCTAGACCACGTTGTACTTCTCCTCATCAGGGCAATGCGGCGACATGGTCGGCGAGCTCCAGGTCTTGGGCAGGGCATTTTTCAGGTCCGCCATGGTCTTTCCGGGATTGCGGTCGAGCATGTCGCAGACTGCAAACGCAAAAATGAGCCCGTCGTCGTAGCCGCGGCCGAACGGTTTGTTGAAAAAGAAATGGCCGGACTTTTCGAAGCCGGCGATGGCGCCGATCTCGTTGACCCGGCGCTTCATGTAGGAGTGACCGGTCTTCCAGTAGTCGGTCCTGGCGCCGTTTTTGATGAGCATCGGGTCAGTCATAAACAGTCCGGTCGACTTTACGTCGGCGACAAAGACCGCGCCTCGGTGCTGCGCCGAAATATCGCGCGCCAGCATGACGCCGACTTTGTCGGCGAAGATCTCTTCGCCCTCGTTATCGACAACGCCGCAACGGTCGCCGTCGCCATCGAAGCCCAGCGCCACATCCGCCTTGTTGGCGAGCACCGCATCGCGCATCGCGTGCAGCATTTTTAGATCTTCGGTGTTCGGATTGTATTTTGGAAAGGTGTGATCGAGTTCGCAGTCGAGCGGGATGACCTCACAGCCGATCTTTTCCAGCGCTTGCGGAGCGAAAGCGCCGGCGGTGCCATTGCCGCAGGCACAGACCACTTTGAGGCGGCGCTTGAGTTTCGGCCGATTGGTGAGGTCGGCGATATAGCGCGCGGGAAAATTCTCGACGAACGCGTAGCCGCCGCCGTCGCGCGATTCGAAGCGGCCTTCGAGCACAATGTCCTTCAAGCGCGCCATCTCAGCAGGACCGAAAGTCAGCGGGCGGTCGACGCCCATCTTCACGCCGGTCCAGCCATTGTCGTTGTGGGAAGCGGTCACCATGGCAACGCACGGCACGTCAAGATCGAACTGCGCGAAATAGGCCATCGGCGTGAGCGCAAGCCCGATGTCGCGGACTTGGCAGCCCGCGGCGATAAGGCCGTTGGTCAATGCCATCTTGATCGAAGCCGAATACGAGCGGAAATCGTGGCCGGTGACGATTTTGGGTTCGCGCTTGAGTTCGTGGATCAATGTGCCGAGGCCAAGACCGAGCGCCTCGACGCCCATAAGGTTGATCTCACTGCCGAACAGCCAGCGCGCATCATATTCGCGAAAGCCGGTGGCCTTCACCATCGGCTCGGATTCGTAGGCATAGGTGTTCGGTTTGAGCTGCGGTTTCGGCTTAGGAAACATTGGTCCTCGACAATACGCGATTTGCCCGAAGCATTACATCCGAGCATCAAAGGTGAGAATAACGAATATCGACTGGCCGGATAAGGTTCCCGGGTGTCGGTAGTTCTCCGTTGGCCGATCACGAACGCGCCGCGCCTTTGGTTCGCCGGGTCGGTGTTGCGCGCAGCGGATCTTCCGGCCAGGGATGTTTTGGGTAACGGCCGCGCATGTCCGCGCGCACGGCGGCATAAGTACCGCGCCAAAATCCCGGCAAGTCCCGCGTCATCTGCACCGGGCGCTGCGCCGGCGAGAGAAGCTCGATCAGGAGCGGAATCTTTCCGCCGGCGATTGCCGGATGCTGCGCGAGGCCGAACAACTCCTGGACGCGGATCGAAATTCCTGGGCCGCCATCCGCCGCATAGTCGATGGGCACACGCGTACCTGTCGGCGCGGTGAAGTGGATCGGCGCCTGGGCATCGAGCCGGCGCCGCAGCGGGAGGGGCAGGCGCGCGCCGAGGGCGGCGGCGAATTCGTCCGCGGAAAGCCCCGCAAGCGCAGTCTTTCCGGCAAACGTCTGCGCCAACCAGTCGAGATCGACTGCGAGCGCGGCGTCAGACAAATCCGGCCATTCGGCGCCTTCGAAGTGGCGCAGAAACATGACGCGGTCGCGCCATTGGCGCAGCGCGTCGGTCCACGGCAACCGGTCGGCGCCGAGGCGCGCGACGCCCTCTGCCAGGACGTGCGCGGCAGCCTCGTCGGCGGGTGGCGGCAGCGATTGTTCGGCGAGCGTAACGGCGCCCAATCGGCGCAGTCGGCGAAGCCGCACACTCGCGCTTGCCGCATCGAAGGTCACTTCGCTGCGCGCCGTAATACGGTCGGCAAAGCGCGTCTCGATCTCGGCAAGGCTGATGGGTGCCGCGAGCAAGATGCGGCTTGCCGCTGCACTTCCGGCAAGCTCTCCGACCGCAAGAAACGGCGCGCGGGCGAGGGGGGACGCTTTATCGATTTGCGCGCCGCGGCCGTTGGCCAAGAGAAAGGCACCGTCGCTGCCGCCGCGGCTTTTGGCGATGCGCTCAGGGAAGGCGAGCGCGAGCAGCGCGCCAACACGCACTTCGCTTGTCGCGTCCGCGGAGGGCGGTTGCTTATCGGATCGGGCAATTTCCGCCCACCTTGCCGCCATCGTTTTGGCATCGCGCGCGCGGGCGGAGCGTTCGCGATGGAAAGCTTTGAGACGCGTGCTGAGATCGACATCGTTTCCGCCAAGACCGCGCTCGCCAATAAGGATAGCGATTTGCGCCGCCAAACGCGCTGCGCCGATATCGGCGGCATCGGCCACCATGCGCGCAAGCCGCGGCGAAAGCGGCAGGCGTCGCAGTCGCTTGCCTTCCTCGGTGATGCGGCGGTCTTCATCGACGGCGTGTAATTCACGCAACAACGCCTGCGCTTCGGAGAACGCCGCGCGCGGCGGCGGGTCGAGAAATGCAAGATCCTCCGGCTGGCTGCCCCAAGCGGCAAGATCGAGCGCGAAACCCGATAAATCTGCAGCCAGGATTTCTGGCCGTGAAAAAGCGACCAATGAAGCGGTCTGCGGCTGGTCCCAGAGCCGGTAGCAAATCCCGGGCTCGGTGCGGCCGGCACGGCCGCGCCGCTGATCGGCGGACGCGCGCGAGACGCGTACCGTGTCGAGCCGGGTGACGCCGGCGTCGGGCTCATAATGCGGCACTCGGGAGAGACCGCAATCGACCACCACGCGCACGCCCTCGATGGTGATCGAGGTTTCGGCGATGGAGGTGGCCAGCACGATTTTGCGGCGGCCGGGCGGTGCGGGGGCAATGGCGCGGTCCTGCGCGTCGGCCGAAAGCGCGCCATAGAGTTCGGCTACGTTGGTCTCTGGATCAAGGCGTCCTTCTAGCAAAGCCGCGGTGCGGCGAATTTCGGCGGTGCCGGGAAGGAAGGCGAGCAGCGAACCTTCGTCCGCGCGGATGGCGCGCACAATGGCGTCGGCCATCTGCGGCTCGATCGGACGGGCATCGCGGCCGAGATAACGGGTGTCGACCGGAAAAGCACGGCCCTCCGCAGCGATGACCGGCGCGTCGCCCAGGAGCTTGGCGACGCGTGCGCCATCTATGGTCGCCGACATCGCGAGGAGCCGCAAATGCTCGCGCAAGCCTTGCTGGGCGTCGCGCGCCAGAGCGAGACCGAGATCGGCATCGAGCGAGCGCTCGTGGAATTCATCGAACAAAATGGCGGCGACGCCGTCGAGCATCGGATCATCGATTATGAGCCTGGTAAAAATGCCTTCGGTGATCACCTCGATCCGGCTCTTGCGCGAAACCATCGAGCCGAAGCGGACCCTTAAGCCCACGGTCTCACCGACACGCTCGCCGAGCGTCATAGCCATGTACTCGGCGGCGGCACGCGCGGCGAGCCGGCGCGGTTCCAGAACGAGGATGCGGCGATTTTCCGTCCAGGGTTCGCGTGCAAGAACGAGTGGGACGCGCGTCGTCTTGCCTGCGCCCGGTGGAGCGACCAGGACGGCGGCGTTGCGCGCGCGCAGCGCGGCGGTCAATTCCGGCAGCGCCGCGTCGACGGGGAGGGGTGTGGAAAGGTCCATACGCCTTGTCAATCGTGATGCCGGGGCGCGACTTCAGTCGCTAGCCCGGAATCCATAATCACCATCGGTGCAAAAGCGCGCGCGGGCGGTGGATATGGATTCCGGACAGCCACTTCGTGGCTTCCGCAACGACGGCAAACTCTTATATTACGGCTCATCATGCCCGCTGCGCAAAAATCGCGCACTGCCGCCGCCGGCGCAGCCCATCCGGCCGCTGTGGCAAAGGCCGTGAAGAAAGGCGATCACGTCTTTCTCGTCGACGGCTCGTCCTACATTTTCCGCGCCTATCACGCGCTGCCGCCGATCGCCCGCAAGTCCGACGGGCTCCAGCTCAACGCCGTATTCGGCTTCTGCAATATGCTGTGGAAGCTTCTGCGCGACATGAAGCCCGAGGAACGGCCAACCCATCTCGCCGTGGTGTTCGATAAGTCGGAAAAAACCTTCCGCAGCGAGATGTACCCGGACTACAAGGCGCACCGTCCCGACCCGCCCGACGATTTGAAACCGCAGTTCAAATATATCCGCGAGGCGGTGCAGGCGTTTGATCTGCCGTGCCTGGAGCAGGACGGTTTCGAAGCCGACGACCTGATCGCTACCTATGTCCGCCAAGCCTGCGAGGCGGGCGCGACCGCGACCATCGTCTCCTCGGACAAGGATTTGATGCAGCTTGTCAGCGACTGCGTCGTCATGTTCGATACCATGAAGGACAAGAAGATCGGCCGCGCCGAGGTGATGGAAAAGTTCGGCGTGCCGCCGGAGAAGGTTATCGAAGTGCAGTCGCTGATCGGTGATTCCACCGATAACGTGCCAGGCGTGCCGGGTATTGGAGTAAAGACGGCGGCGCAGCTCATCGGCGAATACGGCGACCTGGAAACGCTGCTTAAGCGGGCGCCGGAAATCAAGCAGGACAAGCGCCGGCAATCGCTGATCGAGAATGCCGAGAACGCGCGGCTGTCGAAAAAGCTCGTTACCCTTGACGATCACGTCAAGCTCGCGGTGCCGATCGGCAACCTTGCCGTGCATGAACCCGATTACAAGCGGCTCATCGCGTTCCTCAAAGCGATGGAGTTCAACGGCCTCATGCGCCGCGTCGCGGAATTTGCCAGCGTAGATGCCGGCGCAATCGAGGCCGAAGGGCGGCTCGCCGGCCATCATGCGACGGGAGCAAGCAACAGCGCTTCACCCTCTCCCATTGCGGGAGATGGTGGCGCGGCTCGCAACGCAGCGCCAGGTGAAGGGTTCAAAGGCCAAGGCATGCTTCCCCTGACCCGGCCGGCTACGCCGGCCGACGTCTCGCGGCAGGGAAGAGGTGACGGTCTCGCCAATTTCGTCTCCAATCCCGCGGCGCTCGCGGGGGCGCGCATGGAAGCCGCGCGCAGCGCGCGCTTCGACCGCTCCAAATACGAGACGGTGCGCAGCACTGAGCGCCTAAAGTCCGTCATTGAGCGGGCGCGCGAGTTTGGAATGATTGCTGTCGACGTTGCAACGGCCAATCCCGATCCGATGCGGGCGGAGCTTTGCGGATTCTCGCTTGCGGTTGTGCCGAACGAAGCCTGCTACGTGCCACTGTCGCATCGCCAGGGGGGCGAAGGTGTCGAGGCGGGTCTGTTCCACGGCGATATCGCGCCCGATCAAATTCCCGAACGGGCGGCGCTCGATCTGCTTGCGCCGCTGCTTGCCGATTGCGGCGTGCTCAAGATCGGCCACGATCTCAAATTCACCTGGCAGATTTTGGCGCTGCGCGGCCTGGAAATGGCGGCATATGACGACACTATGCTCATGTCGTACGCGCTCGATGCGGGGCGTAATAATCACGGCCTCGTTTCGCTTGCCGAGCACACCTTCAATCACGCCGCGCTCGACCTCAATGAGCTGATCAAGGCAGGCAAAAGCCGAATCGCCTTCGACGCCGTCCACATCGACCGCGCCACCGAATACGCCGCCGAGCGCGCCGACATATCGTTGCGCCTGTGGCACGTGCTGCGGGCGCGGCTCGCCGCCGAGCATGTGCTGACAGTGTACGAGACGTTGGAACGACCGTTAGTCGCGGTGCTGGCGCAGATGGAGCGCCGCGGCATCTCGATCGACCGCAATGTGCTGTCGCGGCTTTCCGGTGAATTCGCCCAGGAAGCAGCCGGCCTTGAAGCGGAAATCAACAAGCTTGCCGGCGAGGCGGTGAATCCCGGCAGTCCCAAACAGCTCGGCGACGTTCTCTTCGGCAAGCTCGGTCTTCCCGGCGGCACCAAGACTCGCACCGGCCAATGGGCCACCGGTGCGCGCGCGCTGGAGGAGCTCGCCGAACAGGGACATCCGCTGCCGCAAAAAATCCTCGACTGGCGGCAGGTTTCGAAACTGAAATCGACCTATACGGATGCGTTACCCGGCTTCGTTAATCCGACGACGCACCGCGTCCATACCAACTATGCGCTGGCCGCGACGCCGACCGGACGGCTCTCATCGTCCGATCCAAACCTGCAAAACATTCCCATCCGCACCGAAGACGGCCGCAAGATCCGCCGCGCCTTCACTGCCGCGCCCGGCCACAAGCTCGTCTCAGCCGACTACTCGCAGATCGAATTGCGGCTTTTGGCCGAAATCGGAGGGGTCGAGCCGCTGCAAAAGGCTTTTCGCGAAGGGCTGGACATTCACGCCATGACCGCCTCGGAAATGTTCGGCGTGCCGGTGAAAGGGATGCCGCCGGATATCCGCCGCCGCGCGAAAGCGATCAATTTCGGCATCGTCTACGGCATCTCCGCCTTTGGGCTCGCCAACCAGCTCGGCATCGCCCGCGAGGAAGCCGGCGCCTACATCAAGAAATATTTCGAACGCTTTCCCGGCATCCGCGATTACATCGAGACCACTAAAGCGTTCGCCAAGCAGAACGGTTATGTGCTCACCCTGTTCGGCCGCAAATGCCATTACCCGGAAATTCGTGCGTCGAATGCCTCGGTGCGCGCATTCAATGAGCGCGCGGCAATCAACGCCCGCCTGCAGGGCTCAGCGGCCGACATCATCCGCCGCGCCATGATCCGCATGGACGATGCGCTGGCACAAAAAAGGCTTAAGGCGCAGATGTTGTTGCAAGTTCACGACGAACTCGTGTTCGAAGCGCCTGATGGCGAAGTGGAAAAGACGCTGCCGGTGATCCAGAAGGTGATGGAGGATGCGCCGTTGCCAGCCATTGCGCTTTCAGTGCCGCTGTCGGTCGAGGTGCACGCCGCCGATAATTGGGACGCCGCGCATTAGCAGTGGCGGGCCGAACGCGCGATCGAATGCAAACAATGCTCATTGTCCTGGGAGTGATCCTCCTCGTTGCCGGCCTCGTCTTTATAGGGCAGGGGGCGGGATATTTTCCCTATCCCGCCTCAAGCTTCATGATCAAGGAGACGAGGTGGATCTATTACGGCGGCGCCATAGCGATCCTCGGCTTGCTCTTGATCGTGATCGGGCGCTGGTAGAAACGCCGTTCGTGAACATTAGCCTCTCTCGCCGTCGCAAGAATAACAACTACCAGCGCAGTCTTTTTCATTTTGTTGCTCCCCAACCTAATCGCCGCTGCGTACCCTAACAGCGGCGGAATCGAACCGCGCTGAAAAGCGAAAATTGTCCCCAATGCCGTTTTGCGTGTGTGAAATACGTTAGATTGTTGCCGCTATGATTGCCGACCTCCCGCACTTGCCGTTCGGCATCAGCCCGATGTGGCTCCCGGTAACGGTGCTTGGCTTGACTTACGCGGCGGTCATTGCCGGCCGCTTCAATCGCGCGGTTACTGCGCTCTCCGGCGCCGTTATTTTGATCCTCCTTGGCGCGCTGGATCAGGCCGAGGCGATCCGGGGTATTGACTGGGACACGATCGGGTTACTGGTCGGCATGATGATACTCGTGGCAGTTTCGCGCCGTTCCGGATTGTTTCAGTTTCTTGCGGTGTGGTCGTCGCAGCGGGTCAAGGCCAATCCTGCCGGCATCCTTTTGATGCTGCAGGTGGTGACCGCGCTTCTCTCCGCCGTACTCAATAATGTCAGCACCGTGCTTTTGATCGTTCCGGTCACGTTGGTGATCGTGGAAGAGCTGGAAGTCCCGCCCTTTCCGTTTCTTTTCGCGGAAGTGTTCGCGGCCAATATCGGCGGCACCTCTACGCTGATTGGCGATCCACCCAATATTTTGATCGGCTCGCAAGCCGGCCTCGACTTCAATGCCTTCCTCAATAACATCGCGCCGGTCGCAGGCCTGATCATGGCGCTACAAGCGGCGACGGTGCATCTCGTGTGGGGCCGTTTTTTGCGTGCGAGTCCCGAGGCCCGCATCCTCATGATGGGCATGAACGCGCGGGGAATGATCGAAGACGCGGGCCAGCTCGTGCGTTCGGCCGTCGTGTTGGTCGCGGTGCTCGCGGCTTTCGTGTTCGCGGAGCCGCTGCATCTTAAACCGGCGACGATCGCGCTTTCCGGCGCCGCCGTATTGATGTTGCTCGACAATTTGCGCCGTCCGGACCTCGGTAAGGACAATGTCCCCGCCACGTTTGCCGATATCGACTGGACCACAATTTTCTTCTTTCTCGGCCTCTTCGTCGTGGTGCATGCGGTCGAAGTATCTGGCGCTTTGGCGATCGTTGCCGACCGGCTCGTTACGGTAACGCGGGATAATGGGGCGGCGGCGGCTTCGGTCATTCTGTGGGCGTCCGCCGTGCTTTCGGCGGTCCTGGACAACATTCCGTTCGTCGCCACCATGATTCCGCTGATCAAGAACACAAGCGCCGCATACGGTGGTCCAGCAGCAATCGCGCCGTTATGGTGGGCACTGTCGCTGGGTGCTTGTCTTGGCGGCAACGGCACCCTGATCGGCGCATCGCCGAACCTCGCGGTGGCAGGTATTGCCGAGCGCAACGGCATCCATTTCAGCTTCGTCCGCTACTTTAGCTACGCCATACCGATGATGCTTGCTTCCATCGGCATCTGCCAGCTTTACCTCTGGCTACGCTATTTTTGATGTCTATGCAGCAAACGCGTCGGCGACTTCTTGCGCGAGAGATAGCGAGGATGTCAGTCCCGGCGATTCGATGCCGAACAGGCAAACGAGCCGGGGCATGCCATGTGCGGCTTCGTCGGCAATCAAGAAGTCCGCTGCCGGCTGGCCCGGTCCAGTGAGTTTCGGCCGGATGCCGCAGTAGTCGGGAATTAGGGAGCGGTCCGGCAGACCCGGCCAGTAGCGGCGAATGCGGTCGTAAAACATTTCCGCGCGGTGCGGATCGACCGTGTAGCTCTCGTGGTCGATCCATTCGACGTCTGGGCCGAACCGCATACGGCCGGCGAGGTCGAGCGTGACGTGCACGCCGAGGCCGCCATCGACGGGCGTCGGATAGATGAGCCTGGAGAAAACCGCCTTTCCGGCAAAGCCGAAGTAGTTGCCTTTGGCCAGCACCAGCGGCGGAATCTTATCCGCCGGGAAGCGCTCGATATGCCGGGCGAGAGCTTGCGCGCCCAATCCGGCCGAGTTGATTACGGCGTCGAAGGCCGCGGTGCCGGCATCGCGCCCGCCGAACTCGACATGCCACTGCGCCGCAGCAAAGGACATCCGTTCGACCGGCGTCGCAAACGCAATGCGTCCGCCGCGATCCTCAAGCTCTCCCCACAGTGCCCGCATATAGCCGTGGCTGTCGATGACGCCGGATTCGGGCGACCACAGCGCACCGATACAGGCAAGTTCGCCCTCGAGTGCGCGCGCTGCGTTGCCGCCGATCAGCTCGAGCCCTTCTACGCCGTTCGCTTCGCCTTGCGCCGCGAGCGCTTCGACCCTGGCGAGTTCGGCGGCGTCGGTGGCGACGATGAGCTTGCCGCATTTGTTGTGGGCTACGCCGTGTGAGGTGCAGAATTCGTAGAGCATGCGGCGGCCGCGCGTCGAATGGCGGGCGCGCAGCGAGCCAGTGGGATAATAGATGCCGCCGTGGACGACTTCGCTGTTGCGCGATGAGACACCATTGCCGATACCCCCGGTCGCTTCCGCGACAATGACATCGTGGCCGCGCAGAGCCGCGGCGCGGGCGACCGCCAGTCCGATAACGCCGGCACCGACCACGAGAACCTGCATGGCTTCCGACTCCGTGCCACTTATTGTAGGTGAGAATGGCGAAATAGGAGCGTCTAATGGCTGATAATTCCGAAAATGTCGTGCGGGTATGTTCGAAAGCGGAGGTCGCGCCGGAGTCAGTCAAGGCGTTCGAGGTCGCCGACCGCAGGCTGGCGGTCTATAACATCGAAGGGAAGTTTTATGTCACCGATGACGAATGTACCCACGCTGCGGCAAGCCTTGCCGACGGGCTTCTGGAAGGGGACGTGATCGAGTGCTGCATGCATATGGGCTCGTTCCGCGTGCCCACCGGAGAGGTCGTCCAGCCGCCCTGCGAGGTGCCGCTGCGTACGTATCGGGTGGTCGTCAAGGATGACGATATCTACGCCGATCTCGATCGCAACGCCGCCGGCGAGCCGGCCTAGTGGAGCGGATTTGACATTCACCCTCCTCCAACCGCTAGTTCATGAAGCGAATGTCAAATCCAAAGCTCCACTATGGCTAATATTTGCTAGTGGTCCTTTGATTCTAACATTCGCACGAAAGCGTGCCGAGACGGGACGCGAATGTTAGAATCGGACCACTAGCTGCGACCGGCCGCCGACATGCCGGCAGACTTTGGAAAAATCGCTATCATCGGCGCAGGCATTGGCGGGCTTACGGCGGCGCTTGCGCTTATCCGCCGCGGCATAGACGTCGAGGTCTATGAGCAGGCGCACGAACTGCGCGAGTTTGGGGCCGGCGTACAAGTCAGCGCCAACGGCACCCGCGTCCTCCACGCGCTCGGTCTGAAACCGGCGCTGGAACAAGTGCAGGTGCTGCCGGCCGGGAAGGTGATCCGGCTGTGGAACACCGGTGAGACCTTCAAGCTCTTCGATCTCGGCATGGAGTCGGTCGAGCGTTACGGCTCACCGTACATTACCATTCATCGCGGCGACCTGCAGAGTGTTATCGCACAGGCATTGCTGCGGGAAAAGCCTGCTGCCGTCCATCTTGGGCACAGGCTGGTGCGGTTGTCGCAAACCGGTGACGGCGTCAAACTCGAATTCGAAGCGGCCGTTCCGACGACGGCTCATCTCGTCATCGGCGCCGATGGCGTGCACTCTGCCGTGCGCGCAAATTTGTTCGGCGACGCAAAACCGCAATTCTGCGGCCTTGTCGCTTGGCGGGGCGTGGTGCCGATGGACAGCCTTCCTGCACCGGTTGCAACAACGCTCGGGACGCAATGGGTCGGTCCCGGCGGCCATGCCGTGCATTATCCGTTGCGCGCCGGAAAGCTGTTGAACTTCGTCGGTCTGCGCGAGCGCGGCGACTGGACGATCGAGGGCTGGAACGTGCGCGGCACGACCGAAGAATTGGTGCGCGATTTCGCCGGTTGGCATGAAGACGTTCACGCCATCATCCGCGAGATCGAAATCCCCTACAAGTGGGCGCTGGCGCTGCGGCCGCCGCTACCGGTGTGGAGCGTCGGCCGATGCGCGCTCCTTGGCGATGCTTGCCATCCGATGGTTCCTTTCCTTGCCCAGGGTGCGGTGATGGCGCTTGAGGATGGCATGCTGCTCGCGCGCTGTCTCGAGAAGTATGCGCCCGATCATCAGGTGGCATTGACGCAGTACGAGGCAGCGCGACGCCAGCGTGCCAACGCGGTGGCCGCCGCCTCGTCCGGCATGATTCCCCGCCTTCACAGCAACGCCTTCGCCGACGCCGAGGCGGCGCAAGATCACGTTGCCCGCGAATTTCAAGAAGATCGCGTCAGGGAGCGTTACGATTGGTTGTTTACCTATGACGCGACGGCGGTACAAATCTGACGCCGCGTGCGATGAAGGGCGGCTTGACCGGACGTTCCCTGCTAACATCTGATGGCCAGCGAAAGGAATGTGTGATGAATGCTGCAGGAGGTCCTGCGACCGGTTCGGATTTCGCGATTCCCGCGGCCATGAAGGCTTGGGTTTTGGGCAATCCAGGCGAGCTCAAGGCCGCGCAAAAACCTGTCCCAGCGCCCAAACGGGCCGAAGTTCTTGTGCGTATCGATGCGGTCGCGATTTGCGCCACAGATCTTGAAGTCATCGAACGCGGCTCCCCAGCCTTGATCGAGGGTGGCTTGCCGTTCAACAAGAATTTTACACCCGGCCACGAATATATGGGCACGGTCGTGGCGCTCGGTCCCGGCGTCGACGAGTACCGTATCGGGCAGCGCGTTGCCGTTGAAATTCATGCCGGCTGTGGACAGTGCAAGCGCTGCCGCGAAGGCATGTACACGTCGTGCCTCAACTACGGACTTAATTACGGCAAACTCGACAAAGGCCACCGCGCCAACGGCTTCACCACCGACGGCGGCTTTTGCGAATACCAGGTCAACAACATCAACACGCTGGTCGCCATTGCCGACGATATGTCGGACGAAGAGGCGACGCTGGTGGTGACCGCCGGCACCGCCATGTACGGACTCACCGAGCTCGGCGGCCTTGTCGCCGGCGAGAGTGTCGTGGTCACCGGGCCGGGGCCAATCGGACTTCTCGGCGTTGCTGTCGCAAAAGCGCTCGGCGCGTCACCGGTCATGCTGACCGGTACGCGCGATAATCGGCTGCGGATCGGATTAGAGCTTGGCGCTGACCATGTGATCAACGCCCGCAACGAGAATGCCGTCGACGCCGTGCGGCGGTTTAACGGCGGCAAGGGGGTCGATTACGTGCTTGAGTGTTCAGGCGCGCCCAACGCGGTCAACGAGGCAATCCGCATGGTCAATCGCGGCGGCAAGGTCTGTCTCGCGGCGTTTCCCCACGAGGAAACGCCGGTCGATGTCGCCCACATCGTGCGCAACAACATCTACCTCTACGGCATTCGCGGTGAGGGAAAGAGCGCGACGCATCGCGCCCAGGCCCTCATGGCGCAAAAACGCTTCGATGCGAGTAAAATCCACACCCACACCTTTGCGCTCGATGATCTGCCCACTGCGATTCGCTATGCCAGGGAACGTCTCGATGGCGCGATCAAGGTCGTGGTGAAGACGCGCGGCGTTCCGGCGCACCGCCTTGCGGCCGAGTGAATCAGCGGGATTTCCGCGCCGATAAGTGAACGCGAAGAGTCGATCAATCTAGCGTTTGCGAATGCGGAACGTCGTAACCTGCGCGTTCCTGCTGGTTTGTTCCAGCGTATCTCCGGTTTCGCGCAGCAGATTTGGAATGTCGATGACCGCGAGTGGATCGGTGCACTGGACGACGAGGATATTGTCGGGCGCAGACGCCATCAGCGCCTTGCGGGCGCGTAAAACCGGAAGCGGGCATTTCAGTCCGCGGAGGTCGAGGAGCCTCTCGGTCATCGCGAGGGTCGCAAAAGCCGCCAAGCATCCCTATCATATCGGCCATGGGCACTCGCGTCATCGGTCTCGCCGGCTGGAGCGGCTCGGGCAAAACCACGCTGATCAGCAAGGTGATTCCCGTTCTTGCCGGACGCGGCTTGAAAATCGCCACCGTCAAACATGCGCACCACGACTTCGATGTCGATCAGCCGGGCAAGGATTCCTGGCTGCATCGCGTCGCCGGGGCAACCGAGGTCATGGTCGCATCGAGCCGGCGCTGGGCACTCATCCATGAATTGCGCGGCGCGCCCGAACCACCGCTGGAAGACGTCCTTGCAAAGCTTTCTCCGGCCGATCTGATTATCGTCGAGGGATTTAAGCGCCACGCTCATCCTAAGCTCGAAGTGTACCGGGCCGCGGTTGGCAAACCGCTTCTCCATCCCAACGACGATTGTATCGTCGCTATCGCGAGCGATGAACCGCTGCCGCAGGCCCCGCTGCCGGTTTTGCTGCTCGACGATATTGAGGGCATCGCCAATGCGCTGCAGGCGGAGGCTCTGCCGCTCAATAAGATCGGCCCGTCGTTGCAAGAGGCGTGACCGGCTTAGCCGTTGTCGTCCGGCACGGCCAGCGCCTTGATGAAAATCGCCGTCGACACGTAAAAACCGACCAGCATGGTCAGCGCGACGATTTCACGCGCCGACAAATGCTGACGCAGCATGGCAAACATCTGGTCATCGACCGGTGCGCCGCCAGCAAGCGTCTCGGCATATTTGAGCGCGATCTTTTCCTCCTGGTTGAAGGCTGTGCTCTGCGGCCACCGGCCGACATCGGCAATTTGCCGCTCGGACACGCCGGCTGCACGGGCGAGCGGCACGTGGCGCTCCCACTCGTAATCGCACTCGGCAACTTGCGCCGTGCGCAAGATGACGATTTCGGCGAGCGCGCGGACAAGTATCGCCTCATTGCGAAACGCCATCGCCATGTCGCCCGAAGCCTTCATCAGCCCGGGCGCATACGCCATCATACGATGCAGATTGAGGATGCCGCGGCCGGCGGCGAGCTTGACGAACTGTTCGCGCGCAAGCGGGTCATCAGGCGCTTCAATCAGTGGCAGCCGCGGCGTCATCTGCCCCTTTGCTATCATGGTATCACCAAAAGCTTGCCGGCGCTTTCGCGGCTTTCCAGGGCGCGATGCGCGTCGGCCACTTCATCAAGCCGATAGTGGCGAAAAACCCGTTGCTTCAGGCGGCCCTCCGCCATCCAGGCGAAAATCTCCTCGGTACGGGTGCGGAGTTCATTGCGGTCGGCGATGTAATGGTCGAGGCCGGTGCGGGTGAGGTAAAGGGATTTGCGAAACAGAAGTTCGCGGGGATCAATCGGCGGAACGAGCCCGCTTGCCTCGCCATAGAGCACGAGCATGCCGCGGGCGCGCAGCGAATTCATGCTGCGCATATAGGTGTCGAGGCCTACGGCGTCGTAAACCACGTCGACGCCGCAGCCGCCGGTGACGCGCTTGACCGCGGGCTCGAAGTCCTCTTGCGCATAAACGATGACGTGGTCGGCGCCGGCTGCGCGGGCAATCTCGGCTTTCGCCGCGGTGGAGACGGCGCCGATCACAAGGGCGCCGCGAATTTTTGCCATCTGGCAGAGGAGGATGCCGCACCCGCCGGCCGCCGAATGAATGAGGCAACTCGAGCCGGCAGCGAGAGGAAAGGTGGAGGTCGCGAGGTAGTGCGCGGTGAGGCCCTGGAAGAGAACCGCGGCGGCTTCCGCGTAATCGACGGCATCGGGCAAAGGCACCACACGACCGGCCGATGCGAGCGTGTGCGTGGCGTAAGCGGGCGAGAAGATCCACGCCACGCGTTCGCCGACTTGCAAGTCGGCGACGCCCGCGCCGAGCGCTTGAATGACGCCGGCGCCTTCCAGTCCAAGCGTCTGTGGCAGATCGCGCTTGTAGAGCCCGCTGCGCAGTTGCGTATCGAACAGATTTACCCCGGCCGCTTTCACCTCGACGAGAACTTGACCCGGGCCGGGCTCCGGCAGCGGCAGCTCTTCGAGCCGCATCACATCGACGCCGCCATGTTGGTGCACCCTGACGGCTTTCATCTCGGGATTCTTCCGGCCCGGTCCGCGTCAACGGGCGCAGAGTGTGAAGTCGACGGCTTCGGGAACCGTCTGAAAATAAGCAGTGCGGAAGGCGGCCGGATCGGCGAAGGAATTTTGCGGCATCCGCCGGCGGATGAGCTGCACCCGAAGCGGATTGACGTCGAACGGGAACGGATCAACTTCGATCCGCTGGCCTTCGATGGTTTTCAAATTGACCGCAACCGCCGGTGATTTTCCGCCATAGGACGTCGGCACCGGATCGACGTAATCATCGACGACATCCTTGTTGCACAGAAACAGCGAAATCAGATCGAAGGCCTGCAGGAGCTGATAATTGGTCCAGAATTCGGCTTCGTCGTAGCCCTTGATCCGTTCGGCCTGCGCCGCCTCGTTGCGCGCCAGAAAATCTTCGTTGTCCTCCGGAAGATTTTGTGTGTTGAAGAATTTCGGATGCGCGACTTTGTCGTAGCGTCCGCGCTGTAGTCCGGTGCGGTGTTTGCTGATGAGCAGGCCCGAATAAGGATCGATCCGGGTCATCCACTCGATCGCCCATTCGAACGCCTGCCGCTGCGGCTTGCCCCATGGGACTTGCATGAAGTTGAGCGGCCTGCCGGTGTCCGCCGCGATCGTGGGACTTGCTTCATAGCCGTACCAGCCGCTGTCGTGAAACATGGCCGCGCGCACGACCGCTTCATTGGGCTGCGGCCGTGCGAACGTCTCGTTGCCCCAATGGGCAGCGCATTGGCCCGAAACTTTGGCATGATCGGTTTGCGCTATCAGAACGAGCGCTCCGTCGCCTCCCTCCCGTACGATCATGTGCCTTCGCTCGCTGGTTTTGGAATGCGTTTATCATTCGCGGCGGGAACGTAGCAGAGGCGCGGCAAGCGCGGCAACGCGAAAGGGTGCGCCGCTTCCGTGCCCTGCGGCGGCACGGTTCAGGTTGCGAAATGGCCTCCTTTTTGCTGCGAACTTACCGGCATCGCCGGTCGCATTGTCTGCGCAATGGGGCTCGCTATATTCGGGGCTCACTTGCCGGAGGGATGGCCGAGTGGCTGAAGGCGCACGCTTGGAAAGCGTGTATACGGGCAACCGTATCGTGGGTTCGAATCCCACTCCCTCCGCCAGGACATCGTTTGCATTTGTTCGCTGTCATCCGCTAACGCGCTTTAATTTCATGTTTTTTTGCGCGAGCTTGGGTCGCCGTCGTTCGCGGCGGCCCGCCGGTATCCCGACGTTGGTCATCACCCTCCAATTCGGAAGATTTTCGCTGGCAGTACCTCGACGGTGAATTTTCAATCCGATCCAATTGCGAAAAAGGGTACCTCGTGGAGATCAATTTCTGCTTTTGGGTACGACGCGGCGACCATCCGCATCCGCTATGAAGTCCGTTGTTGGGACTGTAACGGATATGTCGGTGAGCGCTTCAATTGGTAGACGTTGACCCAATTCGGCCGAGATGGGCCGGCAGCGAATGTCGAACGGTCGTCGGCAGGAGCCAGAGCCAGCGGAATCAATTTGGTCTCTGTCGTAATCGGCTCACGATGTTAGCGGCCGCACAGCGGCGCCGTGCATTTCGCAAAGTCTATCACAGTGCAGGCGCGTAAATTCTCCGAGCCCAGACGCTGCAGATCGGCGAGGCCGGATGAAATCGGGTTCCTTACCCTTTCCTAAAACTGTCGCAGCTTTCGGTGCGGACTCGATCCAGGCATCGAGGTCGACCACTGGACAGCGCGTAAATTGCGGTCAAGTTCTCCGTCGGGCGCGCAATACCGAAACCATGAGAGTTCCTTATGTCTGTGACAGCATAACTTAATTGCTTATGGCCGCTCGCTCGCGGCAAACTTGGTACGGGGGAAACCATGCCCACGGGCATCGTGAAATTCTATAACACCGAGCGCGGCTATGGCTTTATTGTTGATAACGAAGGTCGCGAAATTTTCGTACACAGTTCCGCGGTCAAACTGGCAGGGTTGCGTGGGCTTCGACCCGACCAGCGCATCACTTTTGATATCGAGCCCGGCAGCTCACGAGGACAGCGCGCCGTTAACCTGAAAATTGTCAGTTAGCTCGAAGGTGCTCTTTGCCGAAGAGAGGCGATTTCACGTTCTCAGCCGGCCGCGAATGCGCACCACGCGCGCGCTTGCGGTTCCGCACGACTGCTGATTCGATGGAGCAGCGTACGATAGAGACGCCGAGCATGACAGATAGGTATGCGGTCGAACTCTTCCGCGATCAGAGCAGGGGGTCAGGTATCGAGGCTGTGCTCGGGAAGGAAAGCAATCTTAAGACGGCCTTCGTGCTCTACAATCTGATGGTCGCACATTATCCCGGTCGGCTGATCATGCTTTGTGATCGTGCGCGGGTCCTCGCGCGGAGCGACCATCCAGATGCGATGGCGGCCACGCGATAGTCGAACCGTAGCGGGCTCGAGATCCTTTTCAGACACGGAAGGAAAGGTATGCCGTCTCGCACGCGAAAAATTTGTCTAAAGTTCCGTTGGCAACGCCCCCACTTACGCGGCTTGAAACTGTAGTTTGGCGAGGCGGGCGTAAAGTCCGCTATTACCCGCCAGTGCCGCGTGTGTGCCCTCTTCGACAATCCGGCCCTGATCCATAACCAGGACGCGGCTACAAGACAGAACCGTGGAGAGCCGATGCGCGATGATAAGTGTTGTACGCCGCTGCAAAAGGTGCGCGAGCCCGGCCTGGATTGCGGCCTCGCTTTCGGCATCGAGAGACGACGTGGCCTCGTCGAGCAAGAGAAGTGGCGCGTCGCGCAAGATAGCGCGGGCGATGGCGATCCTTTGCCGCTGGCCGCCGGACAGCGCGACGCCGCGCTCCCCGACCGGCGTGTCGAGACCTTGGGGTAGTGCCGCAATGAAGGCGGCGGCATGCGCGTTCTCGGCGGCCCGTCTGACCTCGGCGTCGGATGCCCGCGGTCGGCCGAAGCGGATATTGTCGGCCACCGTTGCCGCAAACATCACGCTCTCCTGGGGTACTACGGCAATGTTCGCGCGCAGCTCTTCAGGATTGAGTTGCGAAATAAGCACTCCGTCTAACCTAATACCGCCGGCGGTCGGATCGTAGAACCGCAGCAACAAGTGAAGGATCGTACTCTTGCCGGCGCCGGACGGGCCGACAATGGCCAGCTTTTCTCCTTGATGTACCGCGAAGGATATGCCGCACAAAGCCGGCAGATGCAGACGCGTCGGATAGGAGAAATGTACATCCTCGAAGGCAACTTCACCGCGTGGCGGTGAGGGCAGCGCACGCGGCCGCTGCGGCGCTACGATCGCAGGCTTAATGGCGAGAATTTCAAACAACCGCTCGGCCGCACCAGACGCCTGTGCAACCTCGCCACCGATTTCCGAGAGCGAGCCGAGTGCGCCGGCCGCCAATACTGTGTAGAGTATAAACTGGCTAAGCCGGCCGGACGTAATCCTCGCCAACAACACGTCCTGAGCGCCAAACCAAAGAACCACCACCACGCTTGCTGCAACGAGAAAGATGACGATTGCCGTGAGTACGCCTCGGGCTCGAGTTGAGGAGACGGCGGCGCCGAAGGCGCGCTCGATGGCCTCGCGAAAATGGACTACCGCGACCCGCTCATTGGTAAACGCTTGCACTGCGCGAATCGCCGAAATCAGCTCTGCGGCATAGGCGGACGCCTGGGCGAGTTCATCCTGCGCAAACCGTGTTCGACGGCGCACGGCGCGGCCAAAGCCGTAAAGCGGCAGTACGATGATCGGAATAGCGGCAAGAACGAAGGTCGACAGGCGAGGGCTTGTTACCACCATCATGGCGGTTGCGCCGACGAATAATACGAGGTTACGCAACGCTACCGACACCGATGCGCCTACCGCCGTCTTGATTTGGGTCGTATCGGCGGTCAGCCGGGAAATCATCTCGCCGGTTTTGGCTTCATCGAAAAAAACAGCCGACAGCGACGTCAGATGAGCAAAAACATCGCCGCGTAGATCGGCGACGATGCGCTCGCCGAGCGTGGTGACCAGGTAGTAACGCAGCGCACTGGCCAGCGCCAACATTGCCGCGACGCCGATAAGGACGAAGAAATATGAGTCGATCAGCGCCGCGCCCTGTGCAGTGAAGCCGAAATCGATCATGCGCCGAACCGCCAGCGGCACAATCAGCGTCGTCAATGCCGCCAGGATCAAAGCGCCGCAAGCGCCGATCGCACGCCAGCGGTAGCGTTTGATATATGGAAGAAGCGATGCGAGTGGCCGCAGACCAAGCTTGCGGTGCGGCGCGGGAAATACGATGGTTGTCGGCGTATCGTCCGCTATAGAGCTCGTGGTCAGCGCCGTGCCGTCTCTCCCGGCATGGAAATTCATCCGCAGCACCCCCCTTACCCCCGAGACCGGCCAAACAATGCGCCGGTCTGGCACGGCGAGCAACGGCCGCGGGTTGGCCATTTGATCCGCTGATCAGAAAGGATGGGATGGTCATAAGATTTTTTTGAGCGGGGATAATTTATTGGAATTGGTCCGGCGCGATCAATAGCGCGATGATCCGGACGGGAAACGTTCGGTCGAAACGCACCGGTCGGAGGAACAGCACACAATGGGTGCCAGGGAATTCGCATTCTCGACAGAGGCGCGGGAAAAAATGCTCCGCGGAATCGACACATTGGCCAGCGCGGTGCGCGTAACACTCGGCCCCAAGGGCCGCAACGTCGCGCTCGACAAGTCCTTCGGCCCGCGCATCACCAAGGACGGCGTGACCGTCGCCAAGGAGATCGAGCTCGACGACAGATTCGAGAATATGGGCGCGCAGATGGTGAAGGAGGTCGCCCACAGGGCCTCGTATCTGGCAGGTGACGGCACCACAACGGCGACCGTGCTTGCGCATGGCATCGTCATGGAAGGAGTGAAAGCCGTGGCCGCAGGTGCAAACCCGATGGACCTCAAGCGCGGCGTCGATCTCGCGGTCAGCGCCGTCGTCGCCGACCTCAAGCGAAACTCCAAAAAGGTCACCAACAGCGAGGAGATTGCCCAGATCGGCACCATCTCGGCTAACGGCGATTGCGAGATCGGGCAGTTGATCGCCAAAGCCGTGGAGAAGGTTGGCAGCGACGGCGTGGTCTCGGTCGAGCAGGCGAAGTCGCTGGAGACCGAGCTTGACGTCGTCGAGGGGATGCAGTTCGAACGCGGCTATATCTCGCCCCACTTCGTGACGAATACCGGCAAAATGCTGGTGGAAATGCCCGATCCCTATGTGCTCGTGTATGAGAAGAAATTGTCCGCAGTGCCAGAGCTCCTGCCCGTTCTCGAGGCGGTACGGCGCGCGGGAAGGCCACTTCTTATCATCGCCGAGGACGTCGAGGGCGAGGCGCTGGCCACGCTCATCGTCAACCGGCTGCGCGGCGGCCTAAAGATCGCCGCCGTCAAGGGGCCCGGATTCGGCGACGCGCGCAAGGCGCTCTTGGAGGACATCGCGATCGTCACCGGAGGCACGGCGATTTGCGGTGACCTCGGCATTAAGCTCGAGCAAGTCGGTCTCGATATGCTCGGCCGCGCCAAGAAGGTGTTGATTGGCAAAGAGAGCACCACCATCGTCGATGGCGCCGGCGCCAAGGCCACGATCAACGCGCGCATTGCCGAGCTCAAAGCCCGGATCGCGGACGCCACTTCCGATTACGATCTAGAGAAGCTGCGGGAGCGCCTCGCCAAGCTCGCGAGCGGGATCGCAATCATCCGCGTCGGCGGCGCGACCGAGGTGGTAGCTAGGGAGCGCAAAGATCGCGTCGAAGACGCCGTGAATGCGACACGCGCGGCGGTCGCCGAAGGTATTCTGCCTGGCGGCGGCGTGGCGCTATTGCGCGCCATCAAGGTGCTCGAGCAGCTGACCAGCGAGAACGCGGATCAACGGCACGGCATCGCAATCGTGCGCAAGACCTTGGGCTGGCCGGCGCGCCAGATCATCATCAATTCAGGCGAGGACGGCTCTATCGTAGTCGGCAAGATTCTG
>Ga0335078_10001709_pt1 | contig 33157 bp, 24 predicted proteins | sample Lox_Sample_32_FD_206711 | JGI IMG/M metagenome (GOLD analysis project Ga0335078, IMG submission 206711) | Soil microbial communities from Loxahatchee National Wildlife Refuge, Florida, United States - Lox_Sample_3.2 | ecosystem: Environmental > Terrestrial > Soil > Wetlands | place: USA...
CGTGGGCCTTTCGCGCCAGCTCTATGGCTTGACGATGCACAGCGAGCGCCCCGGCCATCGCATGTATGAGCAGTGGCATCCGCTGGGAATCGTTGGCGTCATCAGCGCGTTCAATTTTCCGGTGGCGGTGTGGTCGTGGAACGCCATGATCGCGGCCGTGTGCGGCGATTGCGTCTTATGGCGGCCGTCTTCGGAGACGCCGCTCACCGCCATCGCGGTGCAGAAGATCTGCAACCGCGTGATGGAAGCGCACGGACTGAAGGGAGTTTTCAACCTGGTGATCGGCGCGAGCCGGCCCGTGGGCGAGACCATGATTCACGACGCCCGGATTCCGCTGATCAGCTTCACCGGTTCGACGCAGGTGGGGCGGCATGTGGCTGAGGTGATTGCCTCGCGGCTGGGCCGCTCGATTCTGGAACTGGGCGGCAACAACGGAATCATCGTGATGGATGATGCCAATCCCGACCTGGTGCTGCGCGCGGTGTTGTTCGGCGCGGTGGGAACGGCCGGCCAGCGCTGCACCACCACGCGGCGCTTGTTTCTGCAGAAGGGCATCGCCGGCCGTATAACGGACGCGTTGGTGCACGCGTACAAGCAGGTCAAGATCGGCGACCCGCTCGAAGAAACCACGGTGATGGGGCCGCTGGTGAATCGCGGGGCCGTGGATGACATGATGGACGGACTCCGCCGCATCCGGGAGCAGGGCGGGGAAGTGCTGTTCGGCGGCGAACACATCATGGGCTGCTTCGTGCAGCCGGCGCTGGTGCGGGCGCGTCCCGAAATGCCGATTTTGAAAGAGGAGATCTTCGCGCCGATTCTGTATCTGGTGGAGTTCGATGAACTCGACGAGGCGATCCACTGGCACAACGACGTGCCCCAAGGCCTGTCGTCGGCGATGTTCACGACGAACCTGATCTCGGCGGAAACATTCCTCAGCCATCGTGGCAGCGATTGCGGCATTGCCAACATCAACATTGGGACGAGTGGCGCCGAAATCGGCGGCGCCTTCGGCGGCGAAAAAGAAACCGGCGGCGGCCGCGAATCCGGCAGCGACGCGTGGAAGGCCTACATGCGCCGCCAGACCAACACGATCAACTGGTCGACGCAGTTGCCGCTCGCGCAGGGCATCACGTTTAACGTGTAATTCCACTTAGTGTGGAAGTCGTGTGGGGCAGACCCCCCGGTCTGCGCGAGTCCCTCGGACCGGCCTGCCGATCGGAGTGACATTACTTCGCCAGGAGCATAGGGCGGCCGGGGACCAAGGGTCCGCCCTACAACACTTGCGGAGATGTTCGTTTTTGGGAAGACGCCCCTATTGCGTCGGCGGCTCGAAATACGCCTGCGCCAGCTCGGGTTTTTCGCGGATGGCACGCCGCCAGCAGGAGCGGGCTTCTTCTTCCTGGCCGAGTGCCATCAGCACATGCCCGAGATTCAACAGCGCCTCGGCGAACTTCGGGTGTTCGTGCAGCGCTTCTTCGTAATACTTTGCGGCCTCTTCGTTCTGTCCGCGCTTCTGGCAGATCAGCGCCGCGTTGTAGTAGAGCTCGGGGCTGCGTTCGCCGAGTTCGATCAGGCGCCGGTGTAGCTCGAATGCTTCTCCGTAGTCTTCCTCCTCCAGTGCCAGAGCGGCGAGGCCGCGCACGGCATCGGAGGAATCCGCGCGCAGCATGAGCGCTTCCTGGAAACATTGGCGCGCCTCATCGGGCCGTCCCGAACGCGCATACGCGATGCCCGCGTTCAAGTGAGCTTCAGCCCACTCCGGCTTGTGCTGGATGCAACTCTGGAAGGCCTCGGCACTCTGCGAGTAATCGCCGCGCAGGAGCTTGAGATATCCCAGGCGGAAACAGGCATCCACCCACTCGGGCGCATCGTGGGGAATGCCGCCGTATAGTTTTTCGGCCCATTGGCGCTCGCCCTGCTGCTCGAGCACCAGCGCCAGGTTCCACATCGTGCCGGGCTGGTTTGGGTCGATCTGGAGCGCTTTCTCGTAGGAACCGCGAGCGGCCGCCAGGTCGCTCAATTCTTGCTGTACGACACCGAGATTCAAGTAGGCCTGCGCCGAATCGGGCTTCAATGCCGCAGCTTCAGTGTAGGCCTGTGCGGCTTTTTGAAAGTTTCCGATCTTGTGATACGCGACCCCCAGATTGAACCAGTTTTCATAGCGATCGGGCGCGCTTTCGGAAAGTCCGCGGCAATACTGCGAAGCCGCCTGGTAGTCGCCTTGCGCGAATGCCACGCTGGCCAGGGCTTCCAGAGCCACCGGTGATTCCGGCTGCAATTCCGCCAGCATCTCCGCATAGCGGCGCACCGAATCATAATCCTTGTTGTCAACGTACATCGCCACCAGGTTCGAGAGCGCTTCTTCGCACCGGGGATTGCGCGCCAGAATCTTTCGGTAATACTCGGTCGCTTCGGCGTAACGGCCGGTCTGTTGCAGACCCACGGCCTTGCCGAACAAGGCCTGCTCGTTTTCGGGGAAGAGATTCAGGTATCGGTCGAGAATTTCGACCGCGTCCTTCGGCTCACCGGTGTGCAACTGGCAGATGCCTAAACCCAGCAGCGCATCGGTACGCGTGCCATCACATTCGAACGCGGCGCGAAACGCGTCGGCCGCCCGCGGCCATTCTTTGAGATTGCCCAGGCACACTCCCAGATTGAAATGCGCGATACGATGTTGCGGTTCCAGATCGGCCAGCTGCTGATACGTCGTGGCCGCCGATTGATAATCGCGATTTTCGTAATGGATGTGGCCGAGCGCGGAGTACAGGCCGGGGTCCTGCTCACCGGACTCGATGGCGCGGATGAGCAGCTTGGCCGCGCTGTCGAGCTTGCCTTCCAGGTGTAGCGACACGGCTTTCGACAGCGTCTTGCTCACGCGCTTCTGCTGCTTCGGGTCATTGATCGGCGTCACCCCCGGCGGCAGCGTTTCGAGCGCTTCCATGTCACCCCTTACGAACTCCATCTTTCCATTTCCCCTTTCAAGGAGCCCTTCTCCCTCTGCGGTCTTGCGAACCCGGTCTGGCTCGGTTCAGCCGGCCACAACGCGGCCGTTGCGGGCGCCGGCGACGGCTGATCCGGTTGCGGCACCGGCACGGCCGGGCGATCCAGCCGAGCCGTATCTGACGGCTCGGGATTGCCGGCGATGCTGTTGCACAAACGTCCGAACCAATCGTCGTTCTTGGAAACTTTCATCCAGTAGATGCGCGCCTTCGACCCGGCCTCGGCGAAGAAGCCGACGCCGCCAGCCAGGAGGGTATCATCAGACCAAGAATCCACTTCCTGCCCTTCGATGGATGCAGTGAAGTGACTGCCTCTTACATCCACAGCCACGTGATAGGGCGTGTTGTTGTGCACCATCACCGACAGCGGCACTTCCACCTTGTGGCCTTGTTTGCCTCCGACCACCGGGTAATGCACCATCGCGATGACCGGCCGCAAACCCGGCTCCGTAATGTGGAACTTCATCGCGTAATAATTCTTGGTGTCCTTGCCGCGCACCACCCAGCTCATGCTCTTGTCTTCAATCTGTCCGAAGAACTCCATGCGGTAGTCGGTGTAACTGAGGGTCGGCTGGAACAATGCCAGGGCACCCGGACGCACATAGCCATCGCTGCTGCGCGACCAGCCCGGCGCCAATGCCCTTGCCTTGGCGCCCCACGCTTGCATGCCGTTGTCGAAGCTGTCGGCGAGTTTCACGGTGGCGCGTTTGGCCGCCTCTGTTCGGATCCAGGCAACCGGGTGCGACAACGCGCTCGGTTCTGGCGGTGCAACCGCGGTTGACGCCGAAGCACTGCCGGCCGATCGCGCGGATTGCGTCTGAGTACGCGCTGCGGCGATCTCCTCGGCCGCTTCGCGGGTCAGCAGATCTTTTCCGAACTTGCCGGCATTCGCGCCGAACCAAAGGGCCATCGCGACCGTCACTGATGCCGCAATCGCGGTGAAGGCGTGCCGCGCGCCGCGGCGCTTAGTGAGCGCCGCGGCATCGGGCATTGTAAAGATCTCGGCGAATGCCGGCCGCTTGCGTTCTTCTTCCTTCTGCTTGGACGGATCTTCCAGCCGATCGAAAACCGGCCGAACCGCAAACCGTGTGAGCGCCAGGTTCGAAGGACGGGATTTCCAGGACAGGTCCACCTGCGGCTGCATCGGGCCGATGGGGGAATGGTAATCCACCGGCAGCAGCCCGGCTTGGGGCACTTCGGCCGGCATCTGCTGGGCGGCCGCGACGGGCGGCAAGGGCATGGGAGCGGCCAGCGCCGGCTCCGCCGGCTTGCGTACGGGCGTCGGAGCCGAATCGACCGCCCGGAGTGTGGGTTTCTTCGCGGCCGCGGGCTTCGCTGGCGTCTCGATAATTGCATCCGGCGCCGGATCGTGCGCCGCCTCGATGGCGAATGGCGCCAGACGAAGCGGCATCGCGGAGAAAGCCGCAGCTTCCAGATTGGTGGCCGGTGTGATCTCGCGTTCGACCGGCTGACTTTCGGACAGCGCCAGGTAGTCGCGCCGGCCTGCCGGCAGCGCGGGATTCGCGATTCCGATTGCGCCGAGTGGCGGCGCCAAAGCAGCCGGCGCAATTGGAGAGCAGACCGGTGACGCCATCCTGAATTCGCTATTTGCCGCTTCCGGAGCTGGACCCTCGAGATGGCTCAGATGCGCTTCGGGCCGCAGCGCGGGGGATTGTGCGCTGAGCGTCGAAGGCAGCCGCAGGTCCGCGTGTGCAGGCATCGCGTCACGCGCGATGGCTTGGACCATGCGCACCACTGCATCCGGCCTGAGACCGGCCATCGGTTTCTCGTAAGCCGGGGGAGGCGTCTCAAACTCGTCGGCAGCCGGCGGAGCTGCGACCGCGGGCTCGGGAAGCATCGCGGGCAAATGCAATGCCGCCGGCACAGGAACATTGACGAAAGGAGTGGCGATTGGCAGAGATGGCACGGGCGCGGCGCTCGGCATCCACGCTTCGCTCGGCGCCGGGTCTGCGGCCCGTGCCATTTCCGTGCAATCGGCAGCGGCCAGGCCGAAGCCGGGGAGCGCCAGCCCGGCCACTGGTTTCGGCAGCGGCAGCGGAGCAGGAAGTGGAGCCGGTTGCGAAGCGGTGTGGGCCTCGGGATAGCGGAGCGCGACCGGTTCGCTCAAAAGCTGCCCGTCGGTCGACCGGAGCACAACCGCGCCGATTTTCGGGTCCGGCAGCGTGAGCAACGGGTTGACGGTACTCGATCCGAAGTACGCGATTGCTTCCGCATCGAAGGCGCGGCCGGGCGTGGGCGTGGACAATTCGCGCGCCGTCAGTTCCAACCGCGCAAATAAGCTGCTCCCCGCTTCCGGAACCGTCAGTGTCCAGGAGATGGGAAGTTTCGCGCGGTGCCCGCCGGAACTGAAATGAAAGGAAGCTTCGGCCCTGCGGCAGGCTCGTTCGCTGGGGCGCGTCGCATCCAGGAATGACGCCATGCCCGTCGGGACAGTCTGCGGCTCACCCACCTGGACGAGGACCCTCCGCAGCCGGTCTTTATACTCCTTGCGGTGCTTCGGGCTGCAGAATTCCTTGTCGCGGAGGAGCCGAATCGGGCCGATTTCTTTACCGCAAAATAGACAGGCCACGGCCGTCCTTGTCGCGTTCTCAGGCGATTATAGATCTACTAGTACCGTGGAATCGTGTTCCAACTTAGCCAAGAATTCTCATAAGCCGGGTAACCACGCGCCGCTCCCTTCGGATATCAGGAAGAATACCGGTCTGCCGCAAACACCTGCCGCGGGGTTTCGCAGCTGTTATATGATGTATCCTTCCCGAACCGGAAGGAGCAATCACCATGACGAAGGCGATCCGTTTCTCGACCTTGGCGTTGGCGGCAGCAGCGCTGGCGATCCCCGTGTCTGTCCATGCCCAGGGGCAGCAGGACTTCAGCAAGGTCGAGATCAAAACCAACAAGGTCAGCAACAACTTTTACACCCTCGACGGCCAGGGCGGGACCATCGGCGTGCTCACCGGGCCCGACGGCGTCTTCCAGGTGGATGGCCAGTTCGCCCCGCTCAGCGAGAAAATCGCCACTGCCATCCGGCAGATCTCCGGTGGCACTACCGCGAAGTTTCTGGTGAACACCCACGTGCACGGCGATCACACCGGCGGCAACGAGAACTTCGCCAAGATGGGCGCGACGATTATGGCGCGCACCGAGCTCCGCGACCGGCTGGCGATGACGCCGAACACGCCCGCCATGGCGCTACCGAAGATTACCTACGATAACCAGGTCGTGTTGCACATGGACGGCGAGACCATCGAGCTGATTCCGATTCGGCGGGCCCACACCGATGGCGACACACTGGTGCACTTCGTGAATAACGACATCCTGATGACCGGAGATTATTATCGGTCGTTAGGGTATCCGAACATCGACCGCATGAACGGCGGGAGCTTCGATGGAATGGTGCGCGGGCTGGCGCTCACGGCGAGCCTGGCGGGTCCGAACACGAAGATCATTCCGGGGCACGGCGCGACGGTCGATCGCAACAAGGTGATGGAGCAGCATGATTTGATGCTGGTGATTCGCGACCGCGTCGCCAAGCTGATCCAGGAAGGGAAGTCCCAGGACGAAGTGTTGGCGGCCAAGGTGACTTCCGATTACGATTCGAAAGTGACCGGAGTCGGCACGACCGGCGATCGCTTTATCGGCCAGGTGTACGCGGAGTTGAAGGCGGCAAAATAACTGCCGAGGCAGAAAGTCTCTGCGTTGATCATTTCAACCGAAGGCTATTGCTGACCACGGTGACGCTTGAGAGCGCCATGGCGGCGGAGGCGAGCATGGGGGAGAGCAGCCCGAGCGCGGCCACCGGAATTCCGACCGTGTTGTACGCGAAGGCCCAGAACAGGTTCTGGCGGATGATCCGCATGGTGCGGCGCGAGAGTTGCAACGCGTCGGCGATGCCGTTGAGATCGCCGTGCATCAACGTGATGTCGCCGGCTTCGAGCGCCACGTCGGTGCCGGTTCCCATCGCGATGCCGAGATCGGCTTGCGCGAGAGCGGGCGCATCGTTGATGCCGTCTCCCACCATCAGCACGCGCTTGCCGGCGGCTTGCAGTTTCTGGATCGCGGCCACCTTTTCATCCGGCAGCACCTCGGCGAACACGTGTTCGATCCCGGCTTCTTTCGCGGCGCGGTCGGCGGCGGCGCGATGATCGCCGGTGATCATCCAGACATCGAGCCCCATGTCTCGCAGCCGGCGCATGGCCTGCGCCGCCTCCGGTTTGTTCTCATCGGCCACTTCGAGCGAGCCGGCCGGAGTCCCATCAACCGTTACTTGAACCCCAGGCTTGCCGACCGCTACCGGACGGCCGTCCACCACCGCCCGGACGCCGAAGCCGGCGGTGGCGGAGAAGCCAGTTGTCTCGGTAAGCGCGATGCCTCGATCCGACGCGGCTTCGAGAATCGCCTTGGCGAGCGGGTGTTCGGAATATCTTTCGGCCGAGGCTGCCAGCCGCAGCAGTTCATTTTCCGAGTAGCCCTTTTCCGGAATGATGCGCACCACGCGCGGGCGGCCGCGTGTCAGGGTGCCGGTTTTGTCGAGCACCACGGTATCGATGCGGTGCGCGTTTTCGAGCGCCTCGCCGCCTTTGATAAGGATGCCGTGCTCGGCGCCGCGGCCGGTGCCGACCATGATGGCGGTCGGCGTGGCCAGCCCGAGGGCACATGGGCACGCGATGATCAGAACCGCCACCGCGTTGACCATCGCGGCGGCGAACGGCGCGAAGAACAGCCAGGCGGCGAACGTGATCAACGCCGCGATCAGCACGCCCAGCGTGAACCAGCCGCTGACGATGTCGGCCAGCCGCGCCACCGGCGCGCGCGAGCCCTGCGCCTGCTTGACCATCTCGATCATCCGTCGCAACGTAGTGCTGCGACCGACTTTGCGGGCTTCGAAGCGGAAGGCTCCGGATCGGTTGATGGTCCCGGCCAATACGCCCGCGCCGGTCGTTTTTTCCACGGGCACGCTCTCGCCAGTGAGCATCGATTCATCGACCGCCGATTCGCCGTTGAGCACCGTGCCATCCACCGGGATGCGGTCGCCCGGCCGGACCACCAGCACATCGCCCACCCGCACCTCGGCGAGCGGCACTTCGGCTTCGGAGCCATCGCGGAGCACGCGCGCCCTGGGCGGCTGAAGATCCATCAGGCGCCGGATAGCTGCCGACGCCTTCCCGCGCGCGCGCGCTTCGAGCGTGCGTCCGAGCAGGATGAGCGCAATGATCACGGCCGCCGCCTCGTAATAAACTTCATGCCCGCCGCGCACGGTCTCGAAGATCGAATCCACAAACGCCGCCCCCGTGCCCAGCGCAATCAGCGTATTCATGTTGGCGGAGCGGTGCAGCAAGGCCGTCCACGCCCCGCGATAGAACGGAGCGCCGGAAAAGAAAACCACCGGCAACGTAAGCAGAAGCTGTACCCAGGCGGTATGGGTGTGCGCCATGCCGAGCACCAGCACGGGCGCCGCGAAAATCACCGCCACGAGGAGGCGCCGCCGGTAGGCGCGCGCTTCGGTGTCGGGTGCGGGCTCGGTTTCCGGAACGCCATAGCCGAGGTCTTCGATCGCGCCAACGAAGTCCCCAACTTTTACCTGAGCGGGATCGTAGTCGACCGTCGCGGTCGAGGTGGCGAAGTTGACGTGCGCGCGCTCCACGCCCGGGGTGTGCGCCAGCGTGCGCTCGATCGTACGGGCGCACGCCGCGCAGGTCATGCCGCTGACCGGCAAGTCCACGCGCTCCGGAGCCGCAACGCTCATGCAGGCACTTCGTAACCGAGCTGCCGGACGGCGTTGGCCAGCACCTCCGGCTTCACCAGATCGGCGTCGTATTCGACGTGCGCCTGCTCGCCTTTCAAGTCCACCGTCGCCTTGGTGACACCCGGGGTAGACGCCAGTTTCCGCTCCACGCTGCGCGCGCAGTTCGCACAGCTCATGCCCTTTACGGTCAATTCGACGGTCCCGGTCTTCATACTTATATGATGCGATAGATTGCCCCCGGAGTCGTAATTTGTGAGGCCCCGTATACTGGAGGCGGATGATTTTTGCGGGGTTGGGGTTGGCGCGGCGCATCGAAGCGGCCGAAGCCGCTGTCTCGCGCGGCTGCGCGGAAGGCCAGCCGGGCTCGGCCATTCTGGAAATCGGCGGCGGGACCGCCGTGTTTCAGGGTGTGGACTCGCCGCTCTCGCAAGTCATCGGCTTGGGCCTGGCCGCCCCGCCGCGGCCGTCGGAATGCGACGAGATCGAAGAGTTCTTTCACTCGCGCGGCGCCCGCGTGACGATCGATCTGTGCCCGCTGGCTCATCCCGGCCTCCTCGAGATGCTCGCGGCGCGCGGCTATCGTCTGACCGAATTCAACAATGTGCTGGTCCGGCCGCTGGCCGGGCTGGAGATCACGCTGACCCGGCGGGTGCGGCGAGCACTGCCCGGGGAAGCCGACCTTTGGTCGCACACGGTGGGCCATGGTTTCTTCGAACAGCCGGAGCTAACCGAGGACGAAATGAACGTCGGGCGCGCGATTTTCGCTATGCCCGGAGCTTGTTGTGATCTGGCCGCGTCCTCCTCCGGCGAGCCCGCCGGCGGCGGCGCGCTGGCTCTTTGCGGCGGGCTGGCGCTGCTCTTCGCCGACAGCACCATTCCGCGCTTTCGCGGCCAAGGCCTGCACCGTGAATTGATCGCCGCGCGCCTCCACGAGGCCGTCGCGCTCGGGTGCGATCTTGCCGCCGCCACCACGCTTCCTGGTTCGGGATCGCAGCGGAATTATGAGCGTATGGGGTTTCGCGTGGCGTACACGAAAGCCACGATGGTGAAGTAAGGTAGCATAAGGCTCTGCCCTTGTGCCCGCGCGGAGCGCGGTCCTTTGTCGAGTGCAATCCCCCGGCGCTTCGCGCCTGCCCAAGCCTGAGCCTTACGCTACCTTTTGACTTTTCTCACCTCAATCTCCCGCTGGTCGTCGGAAGCCGCGATTCTGATCTCCGTCCTCTCTTCCGGCAAAATTTCCGGAAACCGCTCTCCCCACTCGATGAGGACCACCGCATCGCGTTCGAACAATTCATCGAGCCCGAGCGTAGCCAGCTCCTGCGGCTCATCCAGCCGATACAAATCGATGTGATAGACGCGGCCGTATTCGTGGATCAGGGTGAACGTCGGGCTGGACACGTCTTCGGGATCCGCGGCGCAGAGGCCTTTGGCGATGCCCTTGGCGAGTGTGGTTTTGCCGGCGCCGAGATCGCCGATCAGGAGCACCACCTGCTTCGACGGCAACTCGCGCGCGATCCGTTCCCCGAGCGCGATGGTCTCTTCTTCAGAGGCCGTTCGATAGGTCGGCACACGCCTCCATGGCGCGCGGCAGATAGCGCAGGATATCGGTGGCGATGAAACATTTTTCGCCGAGCTCGCGCGCGCCGATCTCGCCAGCCAGGCCGCCCAGATAGACGGCCGCGGCAATCGCGTGGCGCGCATCGTCGGGGAACTGTGCGAGAAAGCCGGAGATCAGACCCGTCAGAACATCGCCGGTACCGCCGGTACCGAGTGCGGGTGTGCCGGTGGGGTTGATCCACACCGCGCCGTCGGGAAAAGCAAGAGCAGTGCGCTGGCCTTTGAGCACCAGAACCACGCCGTGTTCCTGCGCGAACGCACGCGCGATACCGATGCGATCCTTCTGAACTTCGGCCGTCGTCTTGCCGGTCAGTCGCGCCATCTCGCCCGGATGCGGCGTAAGGACGCGCAGCTTGCCGTTGCCGCGAATGCCAGGTATCAGAGCGTCCGCATCGATCACCATCGGCTGCTCGAGGCTGGCCGTAGCGGCGGAGACCAGCGCCGCAATATCGGGTTCGCGCCCGAGACCGGGTCCCAGCGCGATCACGCTTTTGCCTTCGGTCGCGCGACCGAGCTCCGCGTCGCGCGAAATGCCTCCGGAGGTGGTTTCCGGCAGCGGCTCGGTCATCAATTCCGCGGCATGTGCGGAGATGATCGGGATGGCGCTGTGCGCCGAGGCCACCGTCACCAGCCCGGCCCCGGCACGAAGCGCGCTGAGCCCGGCCATCGCCGGGGCGCCGGTTTTGCCGCGGGAGCCGCCGATCACCAGGACGTGGCCAAACGTGCCTTTGTGCCCGGAGCGCGGCCGCGGCGCCAGCAGGCGGCGGAACATGGCGGGCTCGATGAGGGAGAGAAAAATGCTGTCGTCGTTGTCAAACAGCGGCTCGGGGCTGCCGATCGGCCGAACCACCAGCCGGCCGACGTGATCGCAATTCGGAGGCAGCACCTGGCCGGCTTTGGGCGCGGTGAACGTGACGGTGGCGTTGGCGCGCGCAAACTCGCCCACCGGATCGCCGGAATCGCTCGGCAATCCCGAAGGTATATCCACCGCCACCACTTGCGCCAGCGGGAAACCGGTATTGATCTCGCGAATGCCATCGAGCATGCAGCCGGTCGCGCCGCCGCTGATGCCGGTGCCGAGCAGCGCATCCACAACCAACGTCGCGCTGCGTGCTGCCGACGGAATTTCGCGCGCCACCGGGCAGCCGCAGGCTGCGAGCATCCGGAAATTGGCGGCCGCGTCGCCTTTGAGCTCATCAGGAGCGGCCAGCAGCACCACGTGCAAAGCGGCCGGATGGATGCGGGTGTGAAGCTGCCGGGCCACCACCAGGCCGTCGCCGCCATTATTGCCTTTCCCGCATAGCACTACAATCCGATGCGAGGCTAACGGTGAGAAGTTCGCTTCCAGAAACTCCACCACGCGCTGCCCGGCATTCTCCATCATCACGATCGAAGGAATGCCGATCTCGACGGTGCGCCGATCGACCTCGCGCATCTGCGCGGCGGTAAGAACCTTCATACGCGGCGCGCTACCAGCATGGTCATATCGTCCTGCAACTCGGAAGAGCCGGTCCACTGGACCACGGCTTCCATCACGTGCGCCATCATCTCAGGTGAATCCGCGCGCGCGTACTTGCCGAGCACGTCCTGAAAACGCTCCTCGCCGAACATTTCGCCGTAGGTGTTTTCGGGCTCAACGATGCCATCGGTGTAGGCCACCAGTATATCGCCGCTCTCCAGCCGCACGGTCTCTTCGCCATATTTGGCGGATGGAAACGCACCCACCACGGTGCCGGTCGGCTCCAGCCTCTCGAAGCCCCCGTTGCGCATCAGGAAGGGCGGCAGGTGGCCGGCGTTGGTGTAGGTCAACTCCTGGCGGGTCTCGTCGTAGAGCGCGAAATAAAACGTGGCGTACTTTTCCGGCGACGTGTTCGCGTAAAGCTGGCGGTTGAGGGTGGCGACCAGAGACCCGGTGGAGAAGTGATCCGGCCGAGCCCCATTGGCAGCGCTCAACTGTGTGCGCATGGACGATTGAATGCTGGCCATCAGGAGGGCTGCCGAAATTCCCTTGCCGGCGACATCGCCGATGGCGAAAGCCAGCGCGCCTTCTGAAATCGACATGTAATCGTAATAATCGCCGGAGACCGCGCGCGCCGGCTGGCACACGGCCGACAGTTTCAGCGTGCGATTCGGCGGTGCGCCCTTGGGGAAGAGCTGCGCCTGCACTTCGCGCGCAATTTCGAGCTCGGATTGAAGCCGCTCTTTCTCCTTGGCGACGATCAGAAGCCTGCCGAGATTCTCGGTCATCGTATTGAAGGATGCGCTGAGATCGGCAAGCTGATCATCACCGCGAACCGGAATGCGGTATCCGAAGTTTCCTTCCTTCACATGCTGGGTGCCGGCATAGAGCTCATGGACGGCTCCCGTGATGCTGCGGCTGAGACGCACGCCGGCGATGAGCGAAGCCATTTCGACCAGCAGGAACAGGATCGACACGATGATGAACGCCGTGGTCAGCCCCTCGAACCATTGCGAGGTAGCGCCGAACATGGTGTCGAGCACCGCGAACAGCCGCGTGTCGACCAGCAGAATCGCGGTCCGGCTCTTGGGTGGCGCGTTCCAGAGATCGAGCTGCACCGGCAGGATGAAGGAAAGTTCGAAATCAAGCGCATTCTGTTTCGGAGGAGCCAGGCTCTCCCGCGAGCGTGCCGTGAAGGGAACCAGATCGACGTCGCCGAGCCCGGGAATGAGCTGGCTTAACGATTCATGAGTGATCGGCGCGAGCAACGTCAGTTCATTGCCATTGGCCACCGAATGCACCCACGCGTATGGCCTCCCGTCCTTCACCACCAGCCCGTTGGCTTCCAGCCACCCGGGAGGCGGCGCTTCCAGATCCGAGCCTGGCGGAAACCGGACGTCGTTTTTCCCCTGGATGCGCATTTCGAAGGTGGAAAAACGCCGCTCAATCAAGGGAGCGAACTGCGCCACCGACGCTTCCGGATTCGCGCCCGGAAGCCGGAGCAGCCCGACCACGGGGCCGGTTAGAAAACTGATGCGGCGTTCCAGTTCGCTGTTGACCAGGTAAACCGCCATTTGGCCGACCACGGCCCAGGAGGCGATCGAGATCAGCACCAGCCCCAGGACGATAGGGACCACGGCGATCATCAGATACGCCAGGATCATGCGGTTACGCAACAGCCAGATGGCACGGCGGAGAAATCGCCGGACAAACCCGATCAGCGAAACCAGGCCAAAGAACAAGGCGCCGAATCCAACGATAGGCTCGATTGTTGGGGCAACCGCGAAGATGGAGAGCAGCACATACACGGCCGCCAAAACGAAGAACGTCTTCGTCACCCAACGGAGGCGGCGCCAGTAATCCCCGGCCGCTGCTTGCATATATTCCAGACTAGCGTACCAGCGCCTCGGCGTTGGAGCTCAGAGAAATCCACGCGGCGGAGCGCGGCGTGGGGGCGGGGCCGCGCGCGATAATCGACTCATGAGTTTTTCAGGCAAGCGCGTCCTTTCCTTAGAAAGCCGCCGGGCCGCCGAGATGGCCGAGTTGATTCGCAAACAAGGCGGCGTGCCGTTTGCGGCGCCGTCGATGCGCGAAACTCCGCTGGAGCAGAATACCGAAACCTTCGCGTTCGCAGAGCGTCTGTATCGCGGCGAATTCGACATGATGATTCTGCTGACGGGCGTGGGGACGCGCCAGTTGAACCGGCTGCTGGCAAAGCGCTATCCGGAGAACGCGTTCGCCGACGCGCTGCGGCGGATCACGGTGGTGGCCCGAGGTCCCAAGCCGGCGGCTGCGTTACGCGAGATGGGAATCACGAACGCACTCATTGCCGGCGAGCCGAACACCTGGCGCGAAGTTCTGGCCGTCACGGACGGGCGCTCGGAGCGGCGGGTCGCCGTTCAGGAGTATGGCCGGCCAAATCCCGAGTTAGTCGGCGCGCTGCGGACGCGCGGCGCCGAAGTGACCGCGGTCCGGGTGTATCAATGGGATTTTCCCGAAGACACAGCGCCTTTGCGAGAAGCGGCCGGCAAGCTAGCGGCGGGCGAGTTCGACGCGGTGCTATTCACGACGTCAGTGCAGATCGCGCACCTGCTGCGCATCTCGGCAGAGGCAGGGATCGAGGCGGCGGTGCTGGATGGGCTGCGAAAGGCGTTCGTGGCATCGATTGGGCCGACCACCACGGAAGCGCTCGAAGAATATGGCGTCGCCGCGCCTTTCGAGCCCTCGCATCCCAAGATGGGATTCCTGGTCAAAGAGGCGGCGGAACGCATCGCAGGATAACCAAGTTCTGCCCTTCGATGGGCGCTGCAATTTGATATAGTGTCCCGCATGAACCGCACACTCCTGTTGCGCCTTTCGGTGGGGATTCTCTTTCTGTCGGGCGGCTGGCTGGCGTATACCCAGAACCAGGGCGGCGCGCCGCCGCAGTTGAAGCTCAACCAGATCAAGGGCGGTCTCTACGAGATCGAAGGCGATGGCGGCAACGTGGCCGTGTATGTCACGGGGGAAGGCGTCATCCTGGTCGATGATAAGTTCGACCGCGATCACGACGCCATCATGAAAGAAATCAAGGGCGTCACCGACCAGCCGGTCAAATACGTGCTGAGCACGCATTATCACGAGGATCATAGCGGCGGCAACGCCAAGATGTTTGCGATGAACGCGGAAATCATTTCGACCGCGAACGCACGCAAGAACATTGTGAATCACGTGCAGTCGAATGCCGGTATCTTTCCGACGCCGGCTCGCGTCGTGTTCACCGACGAGACCTCGGTGTACCTCGGCGGCAAGGAAGTGCGGGCGCACCATTTCGGCCGCGGACATACCAACGGCGATGCCGTGATCTATTTCCCGGAACTGCGCACCATTCACACCGGGGACCTGATGGCGGGCAATACGCCGCTGATCGACTATCCCGGCGGCGGTAGCCTGGTGGAGTGGACCAAGACTCTGGATGCGGCGATGAACGCATGGGATTTCGACACGGTCATTCCGGGCCATGGGGCCGTCACGAATAAGGCCGGCTTGAAGAAGTATCGCGACGATGTCGAGAAGCTGCGGAATCGCGCCACCGAGCTGGTTCGGCAGGGCAAGAACCGCGACGAACTCGCCATGGCGATGCAGACCGAGTTCGGCTGGCAGGCCAATGGTCTGCAAATGCAGTGGAGCATTCCCGGCATGCTGACCGAGCTGAGATAAGCGCGGCTACACTGGAGTCGTGGCGGAATCCCGGAAATCCCCGGTATCGCAGGTCGGCAAATATCTTGGGCTTGGCCTACTATTACCAGTGAGTACGTTTGTCGGTTACGGCATTGGATATTTGCTGGACCGCTGGCTGGGCACCACTTTCTTGAAAATCTCGCTACTGATTCTGGGCAGTGTTGCCGGTTTTGTGCAACTCTACCGGGGCCTCAGCGAAGACACCAACGATGGCGGTTCCTGAGGACTGGGACTACAACCGTGTCGTCGGCCGGATCGCGCGGGTCATCGCCGGGCTTGGCGCGGTCGGCGTGGTCGTCTCGTTTCTCCTGGGAGGCTGGACGTGGGCGGCGGGGTTCGCGCTCGGGGGCGCGGTCTCGTGGGTCACCTTTCGCTGGCTGAAACAGTTGGTTGGCGCGCTCGGCGTGGAACACGCTCCAGCCAACCTGGCGGCGAAGGCCGTACTCCGCTATCTGATGATCTTCGGTGTCGCCTATGTTATAGTCAAATATACTGTTGTCAACCTGCGCGCCGCCGTGATGGGATTGCTTCTCTCGACCGCTGCTGTAATTGTGGAAATCCTCATTGAATTGATTTATGCCCGAAACTGAGCCCTGGCTGACTAGGATCTTCAACGACTACCTTCCCGCCGCAGGGAATTTCTTCTTGAATCTGGTCGGCTTGCCCCACCAGGCCCGTCCCTGGGCCGACTACATCACGATGCAGTTCCTGGTGGTCGCGATTATTGTCCTGCTGGTGACCATTCTGCGCAGCAGGCTTTCCGTCGACCGTCCCGGTAAACTGCAGCACATCTTTGAGCTGATCTACGAGTTCGTTCTTGGCCAGACCGAGGACCAGATGGGCCACGGAGGCATCAAATACATCGGGTATTTCGCCACCATTTTTATTTTTATTCTGGTGGCCAATCTCATCGGGCTGATCCCCGGCCTGGAAGCGCCGACTATGAATCCGTCGGTGACCGCCGGGTGCGCAGTTTTGACGTTCCTTTATTACAACTTCGTGGGTTTTCAGGCCAATGGTCTTCTACGCTATACGGCGCACTTCGCCGGCCCGGTTTGGTGGCTGGCGCCGCTGATGATCCCCATTGAGATCGTGAGCCACCTGGCGCGTCCGCTTTCGCTCGCGATTCGTCTTTATGCCAACATGTTCGCGGGCGAAAAGGTGACGATGGTCTTTCTCGGGCTGACCTATTTCGCGGTACCCGCCGTCTTTATGGCCTTGCACGTCTTCGTCGCTTTGCTGCAGGCTTATATTTTCCTGCTCCTGACCATGATTTACGTGGCGGGAGCCACAGCCCACGAACACTAATATCGGCTTTATCACGCCTCTTCAGTGTGAGCCCGCCGTTTTCCCAAGAGCGGCGGGGACCACCTCCTGGGGGCGATTCTTAAGGAGACAAGAATGACGAAGAAGATGATGTTCCTGCTGGCGGTGTTGTTTGTCGCCAGCCCGATGCTATTTGCCCAAGGCACTGCCAGTTCCGATGTGGCGGTACAAAGCAAGGCCTACCTGGAGATTGGCGCTGCCCTTGCCATGGCGATTGCCTCCGGCCTCTGCGGTTTGGCGCAAGGCAAGGCGGTTGCCGGCGCGACCGAAGCCATGGCCCGGAATCCGGGAGCGATCGGAGCCATCCGGATCATGTTGATTCTGGGCCTGGCGCTGATCGAGTCGCTGGCGCTCTACACTTTGATCATTGTAATAGGTAAGTAACTCGCCGAGTGGGGCGGGCGGTCTCGCTCGCCCCAAAACCCCGAGTTCTCCGTACTACTAAAACTGAAATCCTAGGACGTGGAGAAGGTTCGTTTTTGCGTCCGGTCTATTGACCGCATCGCGCCGTACTTATAGGATTAGACGACACTTTAATGGAACAGCGACGAACCAGGCGGTTTAAATTGCAATTACCGCTGTCGATTACGCGGACGGGTGCCGAGCGCGTTACCTTTGCCGGACTCACCAAGAACATCAGTTCCAGCGGAGTGCTGTTTACCGTAGAGCGAGAACCGGATCTCGCCAGCCCCATCGAATACATCATCACCCTCAATCATGACGGCCCGCAGGCAGTAAACCTGCGATGCGTCGGCAAAATTCTGCGTTCAGAACGGGTGCGAGAAGCCGTGGAAGAACAGGCCCCGGCCTATCAGATTGCCGCCACTCTCGAACGCTACGAATTCGTGCGCGACCGCTAGAGCCGTTATCAAAGCCTTCATTCGGTTCTTGTTTCCAGCCGGGCTTTCGTGTACCGTAGTAGCAAAGAAAAGGCGAAGACACGAATGGACCCATCCCTGGAGCTGCAACCAAGCGGACTGCCACTTGATTTTCCGCGGAAGACGTCGGTGGAAAGCGTGGTGGCGCGATTTCAGTCGTCGCATCAGCAGAGCGATTCGCCGGTTCGCGCCATTCACTACCAGGCGGCGGCGGGCGGCAGCTACGCCGCGATTCCCGAGGGAGTGGACGAGCGCCTGAAGCAGGCGCTGGAGAAACGCGGCATCAGGCGCCTCTACACGCACCAGGCAGATTCACTGAGGTTGCTGCAGCAGGGAAAAAACCTGGTGGTGGTCACGCCCACCGCGAGCGGCAAGACCCTCTGCTATAACCTGCCGGTGTTAAATCTGCTGTTGCAAGATCCGGGGGCGCGGGCGATGTACCTGTTTCCCACCAAGGCGCTCGCCGAAGACCAGTTGGATGAGCTACACGGCGCCATCGAGGAAATCGGCTCGGAGATCTGCGCGTTCACCTACGACGGAGACACGCCGCAGGATGCCCGCAAAGCCATCCGGCAGCGGGCCAACGTGGTTTTGACAAACCCGGATATGCTGCACAGCGGCATCCTGCCGCACCACACCCGCTGGGCGCGGTATTTCGAAAACCTGCACTACATCGTGATTGATGAGCTGCATTATTACCGTGGCGTGTACGGCAGCCACCTGGCAAACCTGCTGCGTCGGCTGAAACGCATCTGTGATTTTTACGGCGCGAGCCCGCAGTTCATCTGCTGTTCGGCCACCATCGCGAACCCGCGGGAACTGGCGGAAGCGCTGACCGGACTGCCGTTCGAATTAGTCGATCGCAACGGAGCTCCGCGCGGGGAGAAGTTTTTCATCTTTTACAACCCGCCGGTGGTGAACCGGCAATTGGGGATTCGCCGCAGCTATATCCACGAGACCCGCCGGGTGGCGTTGGAGTTCATCGAGCGGGAACTGCAGACGTTGATCTTCACCAACAGCCGTTTGGCCGCCGAGGTATTAGTGACTTATCTCAAAGACGCGTGCGACCGCGGCCCCGTGCCGAGTGAAACGGTGCGCGGCTATCGCGGCGGGTATCTGCCGCGCGAACGGAGGGAGATCGAACGGCGTCTGCGGGATGGCGAAATCCGCGCGGTGGCGGCGACCAACGCTCTCGAGTTAGGAATCGATATCGGCTCGCTCGATGCGGTGGTGATGGCCGGGTATCCAGGCACGATCGCGTCGACCTGGCAGCGCGCGGGCCGCGCCGGACGCCGTCAAGGCACTTCGGCGGCTGTGTTGGTGGCGTCCAGCGCGCCGCTCGATCAATACGTGATCGAACATCCGGACCACTTCTTCGGTCAATCGCCCGAGCATGCGCAGATCAACCCGGAGAATCTCGAAATCCTGCTGGCGCATCTGAAGTGCGCGGCGTTTGAATTGCCGATCCGGGATGGCGAGAAGTTCGGTCCGCACGATACGGCGGCGCCTTGCCAGTTTCTCGAAGAGCGCGGTTTGCTGCATCATTCCGCCGGCGCGTGGCATTGGACGTCGGACACCTACCCCGCCGACGCCACGAGCCTGCGCGCCGTAACCAGCGACAATTTTGTCGTGGTGGACATCACGGGCGAGGCGTCGGTGATCGCGGAGGTTTCTTTTTCCGCGGCGCTCACCACGTTGCACGAGAAGGCGATCTACCTGCACGAAGCCCGGCAGTATCACGTCGAGCGTTTCGATTATGAAGAACGGAAGGCCTACGTGCGGCGCGTGGACGGCGATTATTATACGGATGCGATCGACTACACGCAGGTGAAGGTATTGGCGCGCGCCGAAGCCGAATCACTGTCGGGCGCCGAGCGCGCCCATGGCGACGTGCGGGTGAACCGGCAGATTGTCGGGTTCAAGAAGATCAAGTTCTACACCAACGAGAACGTCGGGGCGGGGAAGCTCGCCATGCCCGAGCAGGAGATGCACACGACGGCGTTCTGGCTGCATTTTCCGGCGGAGTTTTTGGCTCGCTTCGGAGAATTCACTCCCACCGAAAAACAGAGCGGCATTACAGGATTGGGAAATGCGTTGCGCACGGTGGCGTCTTTGCTGCTGATGTGCGATCCGCGCGATCTCGGGGTGGCGTTGAGCGAGGAGACGGCCGCGGTGTTCGAGCCGAATCTGTATCTCTATGATGCATATCCGGGCGGGATCGGCCAAAGCGCGCCACTCTACCGGATGACGCCTCGGTTACTCCGCCAGACGGCCGAATTGCTGGCCGGCTGCGGGTGCGAAGCCGGGTGCCCGTCCTGCGTGGGCCCGGCGGGCGAAATCGGCGAACGCGGCAAAGAGGTCGCCGCGCGGATCCTGGCGGTATTGAATGCGCCTGAAATTGAATCGTAAGCTGGATTAATCTATTGCATGGCAGGAGGCGGATTGCGAACGATCACGGCAGGTATCGGAAAACTTCCATTGGGCCGCTTCGGTGCGCTGGTGGCCGCATTGATGGCGCTGGCCGGTTGTGGTGGAGGAGGTCAGCCCATTCAGGTGGTCTCGGCGACCTATGGAGCGAGCTGCGGAGCCACGGCCGGCAACGCGACGCAGGATCTCAAACGCAACTGCGACGGCCAGGAAACCTGCGATTACACGGTCGATTTTAAAATTCTGGGCGATCCGAAGCCGGCGTGTTCGAAGGACTACGAGGCGCGGTGGACTTGCGGGACGAATTCGGAAGTCCACGTGGCGAAGCTGCCGGCGGAAGCGGGCTTCGGGGGCAAAGTGCACTTGTCGTGCGAGGCGAAGCCATAAAAATAGCAGTGAGATGAAAACGCGGTAGGGCGGGATGGCATCCCGCGCCGGATTGCCCCCCAGTTGGTCGTGCAGTGATTAGTGAAAATCGTGGGAGTCCGCCGTCGCGCCTTCCGGCAGCCCTTCGAGGTGTCCGGCTTTCACCGAAATCACTCCATCGAGATTTTGCAGGATGCCTTCAATCAGCAGGAACGGGTCGCGTAAGACCTCAAACTTATAGCGGTCGAACATCGGCGGCGTGACGATCGCGTTCATGATGCCGGTTTCATCTTCCATGCTGAGAAAGACGAACCCCTTCGCCGTGCCGGGGCGCTGACGCACGATGACCGAGCCGGCGATCCGCACGAAGCGGCCATCCGGAACCGCGGCTAAATCGGCGGCGCGCGTGACGCCGCGCGCATTCAATTCGTCGCGGCGGTAGGCCATGGGATGGCGGCCGATGGTCAGCCCGGTGCCGCGATAATCGGCCCAGAGGCGCTCCTCGGTGTTCATGCGGGCGAGCGGGGAAGGCGCGTTGGTTTCTTCGAGCGGCTCGAGTAATGGCCCGACGGGCAGAATCGCGCGCTGCGCCTGCCAGAGGGCGTCGCGGCGATGGAGTTTATCGAGCGAATTGAGCGCGCCGATTTCCGCCAGGCGGTTGATTTCGTCTTTGCGCAGTTCGGGGACACGGAGGGCAAGATCGTCCACGCTGGTGAACGGACGCGCCGCGCGGGCAGCCAGAATCGCGCGGCCGGCTTGTTCGCGAAGGCCCTTGGCGTATCGCAATCCCAGCCGCAGGCACACTCCCCCGGCCCCCGGCCCCTGGCCTCCGGCTCCCACCACCGTGCATTGCCATTCGGAGTACGTTACATCCACCGGCAGCACGCGCAGCCCGTGCCGCTGCGCGTCTTTGATCAGAATCGCCGGCGAATAAAAACCCATCGGCTGGTTGTTCAGCATGGCGCAGGTGAATACCGCCAGGTAATGGCATTTCAGATAGGCACTGGCGTAGGCGAGCAGCGCAAAACTTGCCGCGTGCGATTCGGGGAATCCGTACAGCGCGAACGACGTAATCGAGCGGACAATGTCTTCCTGCGCCTTGCCGGTGATGCCATTACGCTCCATGCCGGCGCGCAGCTTCACTTCGATATCTTTCATGCGCTTTTCCGAGCGCTTGAAGCCCATGGCGCGGCGGAGCTCTTCGGCTTCGCCGCCCGTGAACCCGGCGGCAATCATGGCCATGCGGAGCAACTGTTCCTGGAACAGCGGCACGCCGAGCGTGCGATGCAAGACCGCTTCGAGCGACGGGTGCAGGCAGTCCGGCGCTTCGCGGCCCTGGCGCCGATTTAAATACGGATGAACCATCTTGCCAACGATCGGGCCCGGCCGGATGATCGCCACCTGCACCACGATGTCGTAAAATTTTCGCGGCATCATGCGCGGCAGCGACGACATCTGGGCGCGGCTTTCGACCTGGAACATCCCGATGGTGTCGGCCTTTTGCAAAGCGGCAAAGACCGCGGCATCGTCCTGCGGCAGGTGTGCCAGGTCGACCGGCGCGCCGTAGATTTTGGGAATCAGGTCGAGGCACTCTTCGATCACCGCCATCATGCCGAGGCCGAGCAGGTCGACTTTGATAATCCCCAGATCGGCGCAATCTTCTTTGTCCCACTGCACCACCACGCGGCCGGGCATAGTGGCCGGCTCGAGCGGAACGACGGAATCGAGTTGCCCCTGGCAGATCACCATGCCGCCCGAATGCTGTCCGAGATGGCGCGGCAGATCCTGCGCCATTTGGTATAGCTCGAAAAATTTGCGCACGCGCGGATGGTGCAGGTCGAAGCCGGCTTCGCGGAACTGGCGTTCGGTGGTGTCCTTGGGATCTTTCCATTCCCATGCGCGCACCAGGCCTGTGAGTTTTTCGAGCGTAGTGATTTCGAAACCGAGTGCTTTGCCGACTTCGCGCGCGGCGGAGCGGCCGCGGTAGGTGATGACGTTGGCGGTCATGGCGGCGCCAAGTTTGCCGAAGCGCTCGTAGACATATTGAATGGCGCGCTCGCGTTGGTCGCCGCTAGGGAGATCGATATCGATATCCGGCCACTCGCCGCGCTCTTCGGAGAGGAAGCGTTCGAACAGCAGTTCCATGCCGACGGGATCGACCGCGGTGATTTCGAGCGCATAGCATACCGCGCTGTTTGCCGCTGATCCTCGGCCTTGCGCCAGGATGTGGTGCTCTTTGCAGAAGCGGACGATTTCCCAGACGATCAGGAAATAGCCGGGCAGTTTCAGCTTTTCGATCATCGCCAGCTCGTGCTCGATTTGCTTCCGCGCCTTTTCGTGATACGGCTGGTAGCGGCGGCGGGCGCCTTCGTCCACGCGTTTGCGCAGGAAGCTCATCATCGTCTCGCCTTCCGGGACGGGATAGCGCGGGAATTCGTAGCCGAGGTCGGCCAGCGTGAATTCCAGCCGCGAGGAGATTTCGAGCGTGTTGGCGATGGCTTCCGGCAGATCCGCGAACAGGCGCGCCATTTCGGCCGGGGTCTTGACATGGCGTTCGGAATTGCGTTCGAGCAGGCGCCCGGCGGTGTCGAGCGTCACGTGGTTGCGAATGCAGGTAAAGACGTCGAGCAGCTCGCGCTGCGGCGGCGTGGCGTAGGCGGCGGCATTGGTGGCCACCAGGGGAATGTTCAGTTGGCGTGCGCGCGCGGCGATCGCCTGGTTGCGCGCTTCTTCGTCGCGATGATAGTGGCGCTGGAGCTCAGCATAGACGTTGTGTTTTCCGAAGATCTCGAGCAGGCGCTCATCGGGATGGCGCGTGATGCAGACCAGGCCTTGGGAAAATTCCGCCAGCTCTTCCAGGGTGGCCGCACCCTCGCCTTTTTTGGCGCGCAGCTTCATGCGGGTGACCAGGCGGCAGAGGTTGCGGTAGCCTGCGCGTGTTTCGGCCAGCAGCGGATAGCTGACGCCGTGCGCGCAGGTGATTTCCGAACCGATGTGCGCCTGGATGCCGGCTTTCTTCGCGGCCATGTGGAAGCGCGGCGCGCCATAGACGCCGTTGCGGTCGACCAGCGCCATGGCCGTCATGCCGAACTGCGCGCAGGCGCCGATCAGTTCTTCGGGCACCGAAGCGCCTTCGAGGAAGCTGAAGGCGGAGCGGGCGTGCAGTTCGACGTAGGGCGGGTTTTCTACCCCCCGCCGGTTGGCAACCGGCCCCACCTCAGTCATAACTGCCTTCGACGAACCAGCCGGGCGGGGCGCAATAGATGCGGTAGAGCGCGCCGTCGCTCAAGGCGATGTCCCATTCGTCGCGTTCCCAGGGATCGGCGGTCCACCAGTCGCCGGAGGTACGCCAGGGGCCGGCGAATTCGAGCACGCGCCCGCGGATGCCTTCAGCTATGACGAAGCTGGGGCGGCCGGAATCGAAGGCGACTTGCGCTGAACGCGGGGGACGGAAGATGCGGATGGTGAGCCGCGGGGCAGGCATTCGGCCAGCCGGGGCGGGGCAGGCCGGAGACCAGCCCATGCGAAACGAGTTCGGGCAGTGCGTATTTAATAGCTCGGGCGAGCCGACCTGTTCTTCTCCCACGAAGGCTTTGATGCGCGCAAGCGTCAGCTCCAGCTTTACCGGTTCGGGCGCCACGGGTACATACAGTCCGCTCTGCGCGGCGCGCGGCTTCACCGGGTTTGCTTCCAGATGAACGTGCTCGACGGGAGCGGCCGGGGAATGCGCCGCCAGATCGAGTTGCAGCAGCTTCAAAAACGCCCGCTGGTCGAGCGATGGAACGGGCAGGCGCAGCGTGCGTTCATGGATGCCGCGGTTTTCCAGTTTCAACTGAAGCCGCAGTTCGTCGGTGGCCAGGCCGCGGGTGGCGAGCCTGGTGGTCAAGCCGGTGAGCAAGCGTGACAGCACGAACGCCAGCGGCTCGAGCAGATCCACGGGATAGTCCAATTCCAGTTCGTCTTCGAAACGCGGCGGATCTTCCAGTGCGGCCAGCTTCCGCTCGATTTCGCCGCGCGCCAGCAGGCGCAAGCGCAGACCTTCCGGGCCGAGGCGTTCGGCGATGCCTAGCTGCGGAAGCGCGGCGAGATCCTGCAAGCGGCGAATGCCCCAGCGCTCCAGGGTTTCCTGCAATTCGGGCGATGGCTGAAGGAGTTGCAGCGGCAACGACGCCAGAAATTTGGCTTCATCGCCTTGCGGGAGGATGCTGACCCCTCGGAATCCGCGCGCGGCGCAGATGGCGGCATCGGGGTTGGCGGCCAGCGCGAGATTCGCGTGGATGCCGGTTTCGGCGGCGCGCCGCATGAGGGCGGCGGCGATATCCTGCACCGGCCCGAAAAGACGTTCCAGGCCGGAGGCATCGAGCGTGACGGTATCGGGCGCGGTTTGCTCGACAATGGGCGAAAACTCAAACGCCAATGCCCGTAAATTTCCACTGCCGTGTAGAGACGCGAACATTTTCTACTCCACGGCGGTGGCCTGGAAAGAAGCCGACACTTCGCGGACCGGCTTGCGCCGCGCCACCCGTACGCGTACGCCGCGCAGCAGAGGCGTGCCACCCGACCACGTGACGCGCTCGCGCGAACATTCGAGCATCAGGGAAGCGCAGGTTTTCGCATTGGATTGCCGGGCCACCGCCACCAGCACGGTGGGCGTGTTTTCGACCGCGCGGCGCAGCCGGAACCAGGAGGTCAGCGAAATGCGGCGCGCGGTGCGCGGCGGAGTATCGCCGAGATCCATGGCGACCAAGCCGAAGCCTCCGCCCTGGGTGAGCAGGTCGGTGGCTTTGAGAGCGTGCTCGGCGTGATGAGCGCAGCGGATCCACAGCAGGCGATCGAGGCGGACTCCGGCGGCTTCGGCGGAAGCCGAATCAAAGGAATCTTCGGTATCGACCAAGGCGCAGATTTCCTGGCGTTCGGTGGCGGCGGCGAGAATCGAAACCAGCAGGCTGGTGCGGCCCGAAGAAGCCGGCCCGAAGATCTCGGTCAAAGACCCGCGCGGCAGGCCGCCAATGGCGGTATCGATCTCGGAGACTCCGGTGCGTACCAGTTCCGGCGCGGGCCGGACTTGCCATTGAAGGACCGATTCGAATTGCCTTTGAAGAACCGCCGCGCCCATATTTCGCCTTTTGTTCGCCTATGTCTTTACTTTTGCAGATGAGAGGAGCCGGTGTCAACTGGAAGGGATTTCACAGCAGAGGCGCGAAGACGCAGAGAAGAAAAGATCGGTTCGTACGTGGCTCGGAATGAGCTTGGCTGTGCGCGGTTTGCGCGCAGAGGAGGCGGAGGGAACGTGCGGCTGGCGCTCTGCCGATTGGCTTCAGATGCGGTGAAAGGCTTTTAAGATTTCGCGCGTGGAATAGTGCATGGCGATCGGGCGGCCGTGGGGGCAGCTCATGGGGCAGTCGGTTTGGGCGAGCGCGCGTAAGAGCCATTCCATCTTGGTCGCGTCGAGACGGGTGTTGATCTTGATGGCCGCGCGGCAGGCAATGGAGGCGCAAATGTTGCGGCGCAGGTCGTCGAGCGAGGCGCCGCGCAGTTCCTCTTCAGTGATTTCCAGGATTTCGAACAGGATTTTTTCCAGATCGGCGGCGCCAATGGCGGCGGGCGCGGCTTTCACCGCGATGGTGCGGTGGCCGAAGGGTTCGGTTTCAAAACCGGAGGCGTGCAACTCGTCGGCGATGCGCGCGTAATCGATCTGCTGCTCGGGGGTGAGCTGCAGGATCAGCGGCATCAGCAAACGCTGGATTTCGATGCGGCCGGAGGCGCGCTGTTTCATGACCTGCTCAAATAGGATGCGCTCGTGCGCGACGTGCTGGTCGATGATCCAGAGGCCGTCGCGGCCGGCGGCGATGATGAAGCTTTCGTGAATCTGGCCGAGCGGGCGGAGATCGGAGAGGACCGAGAGCGACATCTCGGGGGCGGGAATGGCTTCCGGCGGAAATTCGCCGTGGCTGTCGAGGCGGCGGGAGAGTTTGCCGGAAGGCGGCGGGCCGGGGGCGACTTCGAGCGGCGGCGCGCTGAAATCGAGGCGCGGCGCGGGCCCGGCGGCGGGGCGAAGCGTGAAATCGGGGAGCGCGGCTTCCGAAGGCGCGGGCTCCTCGATGGTGACCGCCGGGGGCGGCTCGTTCTCCAGCATCTGTGTGAATTCGGAATAGGGCAGCCCGGCGGCCGGTTGCGGCGCCGTGGACACGCGCGCGGCCGACGAGAAGGATGGCGCGGGGCGGCTTTCCATCAGGCGTTCGCGGAGCACGTCGCGGACGAAATCGTGAACGAAGGAGCCGTGGCGGAAACGCACTTCGGTTTTCGACGGGTGGACGTTGACATCCACCTCCTCCGGCGCGCACTCGAGGAACAGCAGCGCGAACGGGTACGCGGCCGGCGGCATCAGGTTGTGATACGCCGAGGTGAGGGCGTGCATCAGGAGGCGGTCGCGAATCAGCCGGCCATTTACAAAAATATAGATCGAGTTGCGGTTGCCTTTCTGGACTTGCGGGCGCGAGAAGAAGCCGCTCAGGCGGAAGGTTCGGGAACTGGGTTCATCGGGCTCGCTGCGATACTCCGCGATGGCTTGAGACGGCGGAACACTCGGGGCCGGCAAGAAGAGTTCCTTTTCGCGCACGCCGATCTCGACAAGATCTTCCAGCACCTGGCTGCCGAACACCTGATAGACCCGCTCTTCGAGCGTGGCGACCGGAGTGACGTGCAGCAGTTCGGTGGCGCCCGTCGAAAGCCGAAAGGTTTTGTCCGGGTGAGCCAGGCTGTAGTACGTCACAAGCGAGGCAATGTGCGCCAGTTCGGTCTGCTCGGTGCGGAGAAATTTTCGTCGGGCCGGGACGTTGTAGAAGAGGTCCCGTACCGTGATGGACGTGCCGCTTCCCAGCGCGGCTTCTTCGCAGCGCAGCATCTTGCCGCCGGCGATTTCGATGCGAGTGCCCGTGGTCTCTTCCGCGGAGCGGGTTTCGAGCAGCAAGCGCGAGACGGAAGCGATGGAAGGCAATGCCTCGCCGCGGAAACCGAGAGTCGCGATCGAGAGCAGGTCTTTGACGTCGCGCAGCTTGCTCGTCGCGTGGCGCTCGAAGGCCAGCAAAGCATCATCCCGCAGCATGCCGCAGCCGTCGTCAACGATGCGGATGAGGCGCTTGCCGCCGGATTCGATCTCCACTCGGAGATCAGTGGCCCCCGCGTCGAGCGAATTCTCAAGTAGTTCTTTAACTGCGGACGCCGGCCGCTCCACCACCTCGCCGGCGGCGATTTTGTTGGCAACCTGGTCGGGGAGAATGCGGATGCGGCCCATGGCTCCAGTTCACTATAACCCGCGGCAAAAATACGCCGACCCCGCCTGCCTCTGTCACAACAGTCTCCTTCAATTGAATCAGCAGCTTAGCAGAACAAACGCTCTCGACGGGAGTATCAATGAAATGGGTATCCTCCACGCGAGTGGGAAACGTTCCGCGCGTCGTACCCCGAGCCGTGCCAAACGGACTATCGCGCCGACAAGAAATACGAAACGAACCCATTTGCCGCGTCTGCCGCGGGCAGAAGTGCCGGGATCCCAATCGCTTGGCGTCGACGGGGCGGTGGAAAAACGAACCCATTTCGAGCCGTCCGCACGCCGCTTATGGGCGGATGGCGGTGCCTGCTCGGCAAATTTGGGTTCTTTTGTCTTTTATCCCAGGATCCGGAAAATCCGTCGGCCGTTTCCGTCTCCGACTTGCGCGGTCCCCCGTGTTACTCTGGAACTTCCACGTGTGGCAGCGCGTGTCAGTGAAGCTCTGGTTCTGCGGACTTTCCCGTTGAAAGAAGCCGACCTTGTGGTCAGCTTCTTGACTCGCGATCAGGGGAAGTTGCGGGGCGTGGCGAAGCGGGCGCGGCGGCCCAAAAGCCCGTTTGGGGCAGGTCTCGAACGGTTGTCGCACGTGCGGATGGCGTACTTCCAGCGCGAAACCCGCGAGCTGGTCAACCTGGATTCCTGTGAGTTGATCCGTTCCCAATTCGATCTGGTTTCGGATTACTGGGCGAGCGTGGCGCTGGATTATTTCGCGGAGGTCAGCGAGCAGATGCTGCCGGCCGCGGAGGCGAATGAGAAGTTCTTTCGGCTGCTGTTGGCGGTGCTGGATTCGCTTCGGCCCGTGGAAGAGGCCGGCCGCGTGTGGCGCGCGGTGACGTATTTTTCGCTGTGGGCGGTGCGGCTCTCCGGATGGCTCCCGGAACTGCATGTCTGTTTGAGTTGCGGCAGCGTGCTGGATGACACAGACGCGGACGGCGTTGCCGAGCGCGCGTTTTTTACCCGTGGGCGGGCGGGTTTGCTGTGCAGTCATTGCCGCCGCATGCCAGGAGCGGGGAATAGCTGGGAATTGAGCGCGGAATCCCGGAGAATCGCGGCGGAGATGTTGCAGAAACCGGTGACGGGGCTCACGGCTCCCGTGTGGGTGCAAGCCACGGCCGCCGATCTGCGCCGCTTCCTGGTGCAGCAAATTGAAGAGCATGTGGAACGGCGGCTGGTGACGGCGCCGATGTTGCAGGAAAATGTGACTGCGCCCTGACGATCGCGACCATACTGATGCAATCTTTTCAAGAGGTCATTCTCAAGCTGAAGCATTACTGGGCCGACCGCGGCTGCATCCTTCAAGAACCGTATGACATCGAGGTCGGCGCCGGGACGATGTGCCCCGAGACCTTCCTACGGGTGCTCGGGCCGAAGCCATACCGGGTGGCCTACGTGCAGCCCAGCCGGCGGCCCGCCGACGGGCGCTACGGCGATAATCCGAACCGGCTCTACAAACATTCGCAACTTCAAGTAATTCTTAAACCCTCGCCGGCGGATGTGATCGAGCAATACCTCGGCAGCCTGGAGGCGATCGGGATCGATCTCAAGCAGCACGATATCAAGTTTGAAGAAGACAACTGGGAAGCGCCGACGCTGGGCGCGTGGGGCGTGGGCTGGCAGGTGATGCTGGACGGTCTCGAAATCACCCAGTTCACCTATTTCCAACAATGCGGGGGGATCGATCTGGACCTGGTGCCGGCGGAATTGACCTACGGGCTGGAACGGCTGTGCGCCTTTCTGCAGGTGAAGGACAGCGTCTATGAGGTGGAGTGGGCTACAGGGTTTTCCTACGGCGACGTGCGATACATGGACGAGCTGCAATACTCGGTTTACAACTTCGAGCTGGCCGATATTCCGACGCTGTGGAAATTGTTTGAGCTGCATGAGAGCGAGGCGACGCGGCTGCTGAGCTTGTACGATCCGAAATCAGCGCAAAAGAAGCGATTTCCGCTGCTTCCGACCTACGACCAGGTTTTGAAATGCTCGAACCTGTTTAATACGCTCGATTCGCGCGGCGCGATCAGCGTGACCGAGCGCGTGGGAGTGATCCAGCGGGTGCGGCGGCTGGCGGTCGGGGTGGCGCAGGCTTGGGTCGACCAACAGCAGGAGGCTTCGGCCGCGCAGGGGGCGCAATGACGCTTCCGTTTCTGCTCGAGATCGGCACCGAAGAGATTCCGGACTGGATGATTCCGGGCGCGCTCGAAAGCCTGCATCTGCTGTTTGAAAAGACCGGAATTCCGCACGAGAGCGTGAGGCTGGACGCCACGCCGCGGCGGCTGGTGCTTCGCGCCGAAGGGCTTCCCGGCCGGCAGCCGGATACCGAGGAGCGGCTGGTCGGGCCGGCGAAATCCGCACCCGCGCAGGCGGTGGCGGGATTTGCGCGGAAGCAGGGAGTGCGGCCGGAAGATCTGATTGTGGAGTCCACGCCCAAGGGCGAGTACTACGGATTCATCAAGAAAGTAAAAGGACGAGCGATTAAAGAAATCCTGGCGGAATCGCTGCCGGGGATGATTCTCAAAATTTACTTTCCGAAGTCGATGTACTGGACCGGCAAAGGCGGGCCGCAGTTCATCCGGCCGATTCGGTGGCTGGTGGCCTTGCTGGGCGATGATGTGGTGCCGTTCGAGCTGGCGGGCGTTCGATCGGGCGCGCTGAGTGCGGGGCATCGGCGGCTGGGCTCGCCGGAGATCGCGTTGACGATCGACGATTATGAGCAGCGCCTGCGCGACCATTACGTGATTCTGTCGGCCGAGGAACGCCGCGACCGGATCCGGGGCCACTTCGACGGGCTGCATGTGAAGGCCGACCCGGCGCTGCTGGAAACGCTGGTCTATCTGACCGAATATCCGACCACGATTTCGGGCGGGTTCGACGAGCAATTTCTGGAGCTGCCGGAAGAAGTGCTGGTTACGGTGATGCGGCACCACCAGAAATATTTTTCGGTGGAAGACGCGTCGGGCAAGCTGGCGGCGAAGTTTGTCGCCGTGATGAATATTGAATCCGATCCGCAAGGCTATGTGCGGAGCGGAAACGAGCGGGTGCTGCGCGCGCGGTTCAACGACGCGCGGTTTTTCTGGGAGACCGACCAGAAGAAGAAGCTGGCGGACCGGTTGCCCGATCTCGCGCACATCACGTTTCAGGCCAAGCTCGGGTCTTACCTGGAGAAGACAGAGCGCGTCATCACCAAGGCGCAGGAACTGGGCGGCGATGCCGCTGCGCTGCGCGCCGCAGAGCTGTGCAAGTGCGACCTTACGACGGAGCTGGTGAAGGAGTTCACGGAATTACAGGGCGTTGTCGGGGGGCTCTATGCGCAAGTACAAGGCGAGCCGGAACCGGTCTGGCAGGCGATTTACGATCACTACAAGCCCGAGAGCATGGAAGACGCGATTCCGCGGAACAGGTCGGGCCGCATCGTGGCGCTGGCCGATAAGCTGGATACGCTGACTGGTTGCTTCGGCGTGGGCTTAATCCCGACTGGTTCGCGAGACCCGTTCGCATTGCGGCGCGCCGCGCAGGGCGTGGTCAAGATTATTGTGGAAGGAAAGCTGGAGATCTCGCTGGAGAAGTATCTGACGGACGGGGCGTTGCGCGAATTCCTCGGCGACCGCGTTCGCTACTACTTCAAGGAGATCCGCGGCTTCAAATACGACGAGGTCAACGCTTGCATGGCGGCGGGGTGGAGCGGGCTGGTCGATCTCGAAGCGCGGCTTGTCCGCGTCCAGAATCTTCGGTCCTCACCGGATTTCGAACCGCTGGCTGCGAGCTTCAAACGGATTAAGAACATTCTCGAACAGGCTAAGTTTACGGGCGCGGGAATGATCGATGCCGGTCTGCTGGAATCCGGTCCGGAGCAGGAACTTTATGAGGAATACAAGAAGATCTCCGGCCAGCCGATCGAAAAAGTGATTTCGCGACTGCGGCCGAAGGTGGATCTGTTTTTCGACAAGGTGCTGGTGAACGCCAAGGATGAGCGCGTCCGTCAGAATCGCCTGACCTTGCTCGGCACGCTGTTGCAAGAGTTTTCCACGATCGCGGATTTTTCCGAAATTGTCACCACATCCTAGGAGCCAACCATGAAGAAACTTGTTTACTCATTCGGCAACGGAACCGCCGATGGCGACGGAAAGATGAAAGAAGTTCTCGGCGGCAAAGGCGCCGGGCTGGCCGAGATGTCCCGCGCGGATCTGCCGGTGCCTCCCGGCTTCACGATTTCGACCGAGGTCTGCAATATTTATTTCCAGAACAACAACAGCGTTCCGGAAGAAATCAATCAGCAGATGATCCAAGCGCTGCGGACGCTCGAAGAGCGGATGGGCCAGAAACTCGGAGATGTGCACAATCCGCTGCTGGTGAGCGTGCGTTCCGGCGCGAAGTTCTCCATGCCGGGCATGATGGACACGATCCTGAACCTGGGGCTGAACGATCAGACCGTAAAATCGCTCGAAGCCAAGGCCGACGCGCGCTTCGCCTACGATTGCTACCGGCGCTTCATCCAGATGTACGGCAACGTCGTGCTGGAGATCGAGAAGCACGATTTCGACCAGGTTTTTGAAGGACAGAAAAAGAAGGCGAAGGCCAAGCTCGATACGGAGCTGACCGCGAAAGATCTGCAGCAGGTCATCGAAGGCTACAAGAAGCTGGTGCAGAAAAAGACCAGCAAGCCGTTTCCGCAGGAGGCGATGGCACAGCTCGCCGGCGCGCGCGACGCGGTATTCCGCTCCTGGTTCAACGACCGCGCCATCCACTACCGCCGCATGAACCAGATTCCCGACGATCTGGGCACCGCGGTCAACGTGCAGGCCATGGTGTTCGGTAATCTCGGCCAGACTTCGGCCACCGGCGTCGGTTTCACGCGCAACCCGGCAACCGGCGAGAACGTGTTTTACGGCGAGTTCCTTGAGAACGCGCAAGGCGAAGACGTGGTTTCGGGCGTGCGCACGCCGCACCCGATCTCGGAGCTCGAAAACTGGAATTCCGCTGTGTACCAGCAGCTTCGCGACATTACGACCCGGCTCGAAAAGCATTACCGCGACGTGCAGGATTTCGAATACACCATCCAGGACGGCAAGCTGTACATGCTGCAGACGCGCAATGGCAAGCGGACGGGGCCGGCAGCGGTGCGGATCGCGGTGGATATGGTGCAGGAAGGCCTGATCTCGAAAGAGGAAGCGGTGTTGCGGGTCGAGCCGCAGCAGCTCGATCAATTGCTGCACCCGGTGCTCGATCCGGCATCGAAGAAGACGCTTGCGAAACTGGCTACCGGTCTGCCGGCCT
>Ga0335078_10001710_pt1 | contig 33146 bp, 29 predicted proteins | sample Lox_Sample_32_FD_206711 | JGI IMG/M metagenome (GOLD analysis project Ga0335078, IMG submission 206711) | Soil microbial communities from Loxahatchee National Wildlife Refuge, Florida, United States - Lox_Sample_3.2 | ecosystem: Environmental > Terrestrial > Soil > Wetlands | place: USA...
AAATTTATTATTCCTTATTTCGTATCTATCTTTCAACTTAAAGTATAGTTGTTGCCGCTACTTCACCCTCTCCTTTGTCCTCTCCCGTCGAGGGAGAGGAGACCACCAACTTTGTTGGTGGTCAACAGAGTGTTGGGTTTGCAACCCCACGCCCACCACCGACAGTTGGTGGTTTCGCTTTTTCAGCTCCCGTATTTCGCAGCTTCTTCTTCAAGCATAAAATCATCACGTTCTTTCTCAATTCCGGCTTTCAGTTCTTTTTCAGGCGGTAGTATCATTTTTAATTCTTCCGGCATTTTATTGGTCAGCCTGTATTCAGCCACACCCATGGGATTTTTCGCGTTCTTTAAGGCATATTCAACTGTTATCCTGCTCTTATCGGCGCAAAGTATTATGCCGATAGCCGGATTTTCGTCCTTATATTTTGCCTGGTCATTAAGCAGGTTCAGATAAAAATCCATCTTACCCGCGTACTCCGGCTGGAATTTGCCCGTCTTAAGCTCGATTGCCACAAGGCATTTGAGCCTGCGGTTGAAAAACAAAATGTCTATGAAATAATCAGTTCCGTCAAGCGTCAGCCTGTACTGATTGCCTATAAAACAAAAACCTGCGCCAAGCTCAAGCATGAAGTGTTTTACCTTTTCGACCAGCCTGCTCTCCAGTTTTCTCTCAAGCATGGGTTTTGTTATACCAAGAAATCCGAGGTTGTATACGCTCTTCATTGATTCATCGGCCTGTTCAGCCAGGTGCGCAGGCAGCGCTTTGGCATAGTTATTCTGCTTCCCGGCTTTAAGCGAATGCCTGTAAGCGCCGGCCTTTATCTGGTTAAGCAGGACATCACGTGTCCAGCCGTTTTGAATGGTTGAGTTTATATAATATTCCTGTTCTTTTGCTCCTTTTACTTTTTGCATTATCAAAATATTCTTTCCCCACGATAAAAGTGGCACGAGTCGTGCCACTTTTGGCCTGTCCTTATACTCAAGATAAAAAGCTTTCATTCTCCAGAGATTATTCGGTGAAAATCCCTGATTATTTCCAAATTCTCTTATCAGGTCTTTTGAAAGTGTTCTTACAGCCGCGTCGCCCCACTTGTGTTTTTCCTGTTTTTCTACGATATTTTTACCTATGTCCCGGTACATGGCAATAGCTTCCCTGTCAACCGACCTTGCGGCGCTGATTTTTGCGGATATTATTCTTGCCCTGATTTCTCTATAAAATTTTTTATACTCCGGGAGTGAAAAATCTTTCATCATCATGCTCCTTTAAAGGCTAAGCCTGCGCCTGCAATTAAACAAAACGCGGGGTTTTAAATATTTAATTCCTTAAAACCATCACCTTCCGTAACTCCTGGGGTAAGGTCATTATATAAACACCCTGTATAATCAAATTCTCGGAAACAAAAATCGGCCTGTTGGCAGGATCTGTCGACTCCGGCATAAGCATAATCCCGTTGTCTGTAAATTTAAGCCTCTTGACCGTAGCCTCCTGGTCGATCAACGCGACTATGATCTCGCCATCCCGCGCTATATTCTGCTGTTTTACCAGGATTAAATCCCCATCCTTTATATTTGCCTTATCCATGGACGTGCCTTTTATTCTCAGGATAAAATATTTTGACGGCGGTTTGGCAATGTCGGTTGATATTTTCAAACTTGTTTCGATATTTTGCTCCGCGAGCATTGGCGAGCCGGCCGCAATTGCGCCTACTACAGGCACATCAATAGTTTTGGTGGACATATCCTGCCTATAAATTCCTGCATCAGAGCTTTTTACCTTTTCCCTGTTTTCAACATCTATCCAGTCCTTTACGTCATCTTTTGCAAATCTCCATTGCTTGCCTACTTTAAAAGCCGGCATGCCCTTTTTAATCAGCCTGTGTATCGTTCTTTTATCTACCTGTAAAAATTCAGCTATTTCCTCAATCTTTAAAAATTTATCCATATAATCTCCTTTCAAATGCATATATTGTCATTATATTTCGTTATATTGTCATATAATATACATCAATGTCATAGTAAAGTCAAGAAAATAATGTTTGAAATATATTGGTTTTTGTTTTTCCACTTATTTTTAAGGCTTTTTTGAATATATTCTCAGTGTTTCAGACAACTCTTTTTTAAAATTCCAAATCCATTTTTAACCCGTATGTATATTTACCTGCCCCATTGTCCGGATAGATATAAGGCGTAATCGACATTTGCTTTTTTAGTTTTTCTTTCATCTCCCCTCCATTTACGCAATTATTGACACCAAATCCCACCAGGCTGGCGCCCACGACGCCAAAAACCGTCATCCATATTTTTGTTTCAGTGCTTATTACATACGGTTTCGGTGCGCTCTCCTGGCCCAATCCCTGATCCGGAACTTTGGGTGGTATTGTATCGGCAAGTTGCAGCGCAAGATAAGCCATATCCACCACAAATATTATTGACCCGCTGGTTATCATTAAAACTCCCGAAGCTATGTTCCAGTTTGCCTCATCAGTTTGTTCCTGTATTTGTTCCGGTGTAAGTTTTGTTCCCTGCTCCCCGGCCAGGGTAAAAGGAACTGCAAGCAGTACAAAAATAAGTATAAGTATTATTGTTTTTTTCATGTTATTCACGGTGTCGGCGTTACTGTCGGCGTAAATATAATTGTCGGAGTTGGCGTTAACGTAATTGTGCCGAATGGCGTTGCCGTCGGTACAGGCGGATGGTTCGTAACGCACTCACAGTTATTGCATCCGGAAATCATTAAAATCAAATCCAGGATTATTGCCGCTACTAAAACTTTTTTCATGAATTCTCCTTAATTTTTATCCATTTAGCAATTCCATATTATTCGAATGCTTTTAATTCCAAATTTCATTTATGGTTCACGGATGGAACTTTTCTATCCTGTTGTTACCCTGATCAACGACATACACGTTTCCGCTGCTGTCAACCGTTATCCCTAAAGGCTCATTGAACTGCCCGTTTCCTGTTCCTGAAGTCCCCCATTGCGTTATATATGCACCTGAACTGCTGAATTCCTGGATCCTGTTATTGCTAGTATCTGCGACATATACTTTTCCGCTGCTGTCTATCGCTATCCCTGTGGGGTTAATAAACTGTCCGTTGCTTTTTCCATAACTGCCCCACTGCGTTATGTATGTGCCTGCGCTGTTGAATTTTTGTATTCTATTATGGATTTCGTCCGTTACATATACGTTTCCGATGCTGTCAACCGCTATTCCCCACGGATAATTAAACTGGCCGTTGCCGTTTCCTAAACTGCCCCATTGCGTTATATATGTACCTGAATTGCTGAATTCCTGGATCCTGTCATTGCTGATATCAGCGACATAAATATTTCCGTTGCTGCACATGGCTACTCCTGTAGGATTTAAAAACTGCCCGTTGCCGGTCCCTTGGCTGCCCCACTGCGTTATATACGTGTCTGCCGCATTAAATTCCTGGATTCTGTTATTGCCGCTGTCTGCTACATATACGTTTCCGCTGCTGTCCACTGCGACTCCAACAGGGTAATAAAATTGCCCGTTTCCTATTCCCTCGCTGCCCCATGCAGTTATAAATGTTCCTGCACTGCTGAATTCCTGGATCCTGTCATTACTATTATCTACGACGTATACATTACCGTTACTGTCTACTGCTATTCCTCCAGGATAACTAAACTGCCCGTTTCCGGTTCCGTAACTGCCCCATGCAGTTACAAACATCGCGGTCATGGTTGCAGTTTGCTGCACCCCGGCCGTGGCTGTTTCCTGCGCCTGCACCGTGGCTGTTGCCTTCGCCTGTACTGTGGCTGTTGCCTGTGCCTCTGTTGTGGATGTCATATTCGGCGTCGGTGTAAATGTCGCTGGCAAAGAGGTTAAAATCCTCTGCGTGCAGCTGTTTGCAATTATAATTGCAGCAAGAATGAATATTGGTATTAAAACTTTTTTCATACTGCCTCCGTTCAATAATTTTCAATTTAAAATTATCAGTTTTCATCCAAAAAGCAAGTTAAAAACGGCGTTCAAGGCCGCTGCTGCAGCCCCCTAATGCACCACAAATATCTTCCCTGCTTTATATACATGCCCGGAAATTGACTCAATTACATAATAATAAATCCCCGGCGATACCTGGCCCTCGTATAAATTTTTGCCGTTCCAGTAAACAACCGGCGCCTGCGCGTTTATCAAAACTACCATTTCACCCGATACTGTATAAATAAATATGTTCGCGCCTGCCGGCACGTTGATAATTTTCAGCGTCCCGTTAACTGCCTTATTCGGGTTATAGGGATTGGGATAAACAATGATATCATTGCCGTAAAACGGTGTCGGGGATACTGTAATTGTAGGCGATATCGTGAAAGTCGGCGTTATTGTGAATGTCGGTGTATACGTCGGCGTAATAGTGTAGGTCGGGGTTATCGTGAAAGTCGGCGTCTGGGTAAATGTATCTGTTATGGTCGGCGTTGCCGTGTAGGTTTCGGTGATTGTGAATGTCGGAGTTATAGTCGGGGTAACCGTGTCTGTGTATGTCGGCGTATTGGTATTGGTGTTTGTGTATGTCGGCGTTGCCGAATAAGTAGGGGTCGCCGTGTAAGTCGGCGTGTTTGTTCCTGTCGCAGTATAGGTGCCGGTAGGCGTCAGCGTCATAGTCTGCGTGTCTGTTATAGTTATCGTATACGTCGGCGTATCTGTACACGTATTTGTAGGGGTTGACGTGCTTGTAAATGTCGGCGTAACAGTAAAGGTTGGCGTAGCTGTATACGTATTTGTCTGCGTTGAAGTGACTGTGTATGTTGCCGTAATCGTAAACGTAGGCGTAGCTGTATACGTATTTGTAGGAGTTGACGTGCTCGTAAATGTCGGCGTAACAGTAAACGTCGGCGTAAAAGTAAGAGTACATGTAGCTGTCTTTGTTTGCGTTGCCGTCGAAACCGCTGTGAAAGTCCCGGTTTGCGCAGGTGAGACCGCTGTTGTCAAAGTCGCAGTTGGAGTTCCGTTGCATGAGCCAAATTCCTCGACCCTGTTATTATTCGAATCTACAACAAAAATATCCCCGCTGCTGTCTACAGCCAGTCCGTTGGGCCCGTTAAACTGCCCGTTTCCGCTTCCATAACTGCCCCATTGGGTTATATATGTATGCGAGCTGTTGAATTCCTCTATTCTGTCATTACCCCAGTCTGCAATATAAAAATTGCCGCTGCTGTCTATGGCTATATCGGAAGTCATGTTAAACTGGCCGTTGCCGGTTCCGTAACTTCCCCACTGGGTTATATATGTGCCCGAACTGCTGAATTCCTGGATTGTGTTATTGCCCGAATCTGAAACATATACGTTTCCATTACTGTCTACCGCTACTCTGTGCGGAAAATTGCTGAATTGTCCGGGGCCGGTCCCAAAACTTCCCCATTGTGTTATATATGCCCCGGTATTGCTGAATTCTTCGATTCTGCTGTTCATCTCATCTGAAACATAGAGGTTTCCGCTGCTGCTTAGCGCTATCCCGTCAGGTTCATCAAATTGGCCGGGGCCGTTTCCGAAGCTTCCCCACTGTGTTATGTATGTGCCAGAACTGCTGAATTCCTGGATCAGGTTATCGCCATATTCCGCGACATATACGTTTCCAGCGCTGTTTATCGCTATTCCTATGGGCAACTCAAGCTGCCCGGGGCCGCCCCATTGTGTTATATATGTGCCTGTATTGGTGAACTCTTCGACCCTGTCGTTTATTTCATCTGTGATAAACAAATCGCCGCTGCTGTTTACGGCTATTTCGTTTGGAAAATCAAACTGCCCTATGCCGCTTCCAAAAGTCCCCCAGCTGCGTATGAAACACGGCGGCTGGGTATCGGCAAATAGATTATTTGCCGTAAAAATGAAAGCCGGCACTAACAGTATGAACAAAAAACTTTTTATACGCATTTCGACCTCAATTAAAGCAATTTGTCAATTTTCAATTCCAAATTTTCAGTTAAATCAACACTATATGTATATCATATTTTTTTGAATTAATCCTTGGAATCCCAAATTTAGTGGTTCACGGGTGGAATTTTTCTATCCTGTTGTTACACCAGTCCGCAACATATACGTTCCCGTTGCTGTCCACTGCCACTCCGTTCGGTTGACAAAACTGCCCGTTTCCGGTCCCAGCGCTGCCCCACTGGGTTATATATGTTCCTGTATTGCTGAATTTCTGAATTCTGTTATTGCTAGTATCGACGACATACACATTCCCGCTGCTATCCACGGCTATACCTTCAGGATATTGAAACTGGCCGTTGCCGTATCCGCTACTGCCCCATTGGGTAATATATATGCCTGTATTGCTGAATTTTTGGATTCTATTATTATTGGGATCTGCAACGTAAACATTTTCAATGCTGTCTACTGCTACCCCAACAGGATCTCCAAATTGCCCATTTCCGGTTCCAAAACTGCCCCATTTCAAAATATATGCGTCTGTATTATCGAATTTCTGGATTATATTATAAGTAAAGTCTGAAACATAAATGTTTCCGCTGCTGTCCACTGCTATTCCCTCGGGATATATAAACTGCCCGTTGCCGTATCCGCTGCTGCCCCACTGGGTTATATAAGTTCCTGTATTGCTGAATTCTTGTATTCTGTCATTCCCGGTGTCTACTACATATAAGTTTCCGCTGCTATCCAATGCTACTCCACGCGGAGTAATAAACTGACCGTCAGCACTTCCGGTAACACATCCCGGAGCACCCCACTGTGTTATATATGCGCCGGCGCTGCTGAATTCCTGGATTCTGTTATTTCCAAAGTCTGAGACATACACATCCCCGCTGCTGTTCACTGCTACTCCAGCAGGGTCATTAAATTGTCCGTTGCCGTTTCCGGCACTGCCCCATGCGGTCACAAACATCGCCGTCATAGTCGCTGTTTCCCGCGCTACAGCTGTTTCCTGCGCCCCTACCGTGGCTGGCATATTCGGTGTGGGTGTAAGTGTCGCAGGCAAAGAGGTTAAAATCCTTTGTGTGCAGCTGTTTGTTATTATTATTACAGAGAGAATAAATATAGGTATTAAAATTTTTTTCAAGTTCCACCTTCTTTTTATCCTTATGAATCTAAACCATATATATAATATACCTCATAAGTCGGGTTTTTCAAGATTATTCTAAAACCTGCAGCAGTTACGATAGATAAATCCCAATTTTTCTCATTTGTTAAAGGGTGTATTAATGAAAACAAAAAAGGCCCGGACTCTTGCCCGGGCCTTTTGCTTTATATTATGCTATTCTTTTCTTTATTTGACATTCAGCAAACCATCCGACCTTCCAACCCTCCATGCCTCCGCCTTTATTGCCCCGGGCCTGTATCCTTAATTGAAAATTGAAAATTCCAAATTGACAATTGCTTTAATCAGTCCGCGTTTGGGTCGTTTACCTTGCCGAGGAACAATATCGTGTTTGAAGTGTTTTCACGTATCATGAATATAAAAGGGCTGTTCACGGTAAAGTAACAGTACTGGATATTTATAGGTATGCTGATACATCCCGGAATGGCGCCCATCACCACAGCTGTTGCCGCCGAGGCTTCTGTACCCTTTTCAGCAACTTCAACCTGCGCGTCGTGATAAACAGCGGAAATATAAAAAATCAAATTCGGCCCGACTGCGCTTGACATGCCTGAAAAATCCGCCGCACTAGTAAAAGGCGTGGGCATGCCCATTGATGCTAATGTGGTGCCCATATCGTTGTATTTTGTGCTGACTGAAAATTTCGGCAGCGAAAGGACAACCTGGCAGGTTGAAGTAACCGTAGCCGGCCTTGCCGCCAGCCATGCGTTCATCTTTGCGCCTGTCATGCAGCTGTCGAGGCTGGCCATTGCGCTTGAACCGGCAGGCGGCAGGAATATGAACATTGAAACTTCATCATTGACATAAGGCAGTTCCATTGCCTCTGCGACTCCGTAATAATTCTCCACATTGGCCGCCAGGGTCTGGTTCATCATCGGCACCTGTTCCACCTGTCCGGAACTTGTCGTAAAATTAGTCGGGGTTGTGGAATTTGCGCTGAACTGGCTGGCCCATGTAGCGTTAAAATATATCGCATTTGTCAGAACAAGCGCCGTAGACGGCTTAATGCTGCCGGCAGGCAGCAGATTGGTAATATTGCCTGCTGTTTCATTTGAGACAGCGTTGTTAATGGTCTGCAGGCACCCGTTGGAGTTGTTTATAAAATCCATTGCCGTGGCAGAAGCGTAATAGTACGTTTCCACTGTATTCAGGAAACTAGGTAAAAACGTGTATACCTGCTCCAGCCAGATGTTATCCGCTGTATTGAGTGTGTAATGTTTATTCGGATTGTTTATTTCGTTAATCATGCTCTGGAAACTCTGCCAGCGAGTCGTATTATTCTGCTGCAAATAAAGCACCTTTGCCATTTCATACGCTGTCTCTCCTTTCGCGCCCTCATAGGTCATGGCAAGCGCGGTAAAAAGGCTGAACGGCGAGAAAAATACGTTGCTGCTTGGCGAATTTAACTGGTGGTACATGTCAAAGGCAAAATCATTATCCCCCTGCGCCGGCGGCTCCTGGCATATAGCGGCCTGCACCTGCTGCTGCGGCGTCCGGACACTTATTGCCGCGGGGTTGTTTGACTTGCAGCCGAATAATGCCGTTAGCATGAATGCCATTCCTAAAACCACGAGAACTTTTTGTCTTTTCATAATATTAATCCTCCTGTATTTTTTTGTTTCTATTACTTAGACAACAAAAAATCAGGAAAGTTCCGGAATTTAAAAAAATTCCAATTTTTTAATGAAAAAAATTTTAGGACAAATCCCCCGGAAAAACAAAAGTCCCCGGTTGTGCCTGAGCACCGCCGGGGACCTGTATGCTTGTCCGCCGTAGAATTATGTTTTTCCTGCGAAGGCGGATATTATATTAACTTACGCTTTGTTAGTGCATTCCTCTTTCATCTGCAGTCTTGCCCACTGCTCGTCCACATGTTTTTGTATTTCATCGAGTATCGGCTTGTTTGCCGGTGCCAGAAGGTGCTTGAACCTGGACTGCATCTTGAAATATTCCTCAACCGGCAGTTTTGTCTGCGGCTTGTATGTGATTTTATACTTGCCGTTTTCGACCTCGTAATGCGGCCACATGCACGTATCAGCCGCCATCTTGGCTATCTTCACTGTTTTTGACGTGTCATACGCCCAGCCTAGGACGCACGGCGAGTATATGTTCACGAATTTCGGCCCTGTGATGGAAAATGCCTTCTCGAATTTCTTTGTCGAGTCGGGCCAGAAGCCTATGGATGTCTGCGCCACGTACGCGATGTTATGCGCGACCATTATCTCGGTCAAATCCTTTGGGAACTGTATTTTCCCGACCACTACCTTGCCTACCGGCGCCGTGGTTGTCTGCGCTGCCCTCGGAGTGGCTGATGAGCGCTGCACGCCCGTGTTCATGTACGCCTCGTTGTTGTAGCACACGTAAAGCATGTCATGCCCGCGCTCCATGGCGCCTGACAAAGACTGTAATCCTATGTCGTATGTACCGCCGTCGCCGCCGAAAGCCACGAACTTGATGTTCTTGTCTATCTTTCCCTGTTTCTTTAATGACTGATACGCTCCCTCTACGCCTGAGCACGTGGCAGCCGAGTTTTCAAACGCGTTGTGCAGGAAAGGCACCTTCCACGCCGAAAACGGGAATATGGTGGAAGTGACTTCCATGCATCCGGTCGCGTTTACCACTACAACAGGGTCCTTGCATGAAGAAAGCACCTGTTTTATCGCTATCGGGAACCCACAGCCCGCGCATGCCCTGTGGCCGCCTGTAAACTTTGTTTCTACTGCCGCTGATTGTTTTGGTGTCGCCATGTTATATCCTCCTCTACTCTTTCAAGCCGATATACTGGACCAGTTCCGGCTGTTTTTTGCCTGCGGCAACTTCTTTGAGGTTCCTGTATACATTCTTGATGTCCTCTATGAATATTTCCCTGCCGCCAAGTCCGTATATATAGCTTGCATATGGTATTTTTGACCCTGCATCGAAAAGGCCTGCCTTGATTTCGGTGGAAAGCGGGCCTGCCTGGTTTGACAGGCTCTCTGCCCTGTCAAGCACGGCAACTGCCTTTGCCTTTGAAATTGCCGCTACTATTTCCTCTGCGGGAAACGGCCTGAATGCCCTGATTCTTACGAGCCCGGCTTTTATGCCTTCGTTCCTCAGCTCCTCTATCGCGGTTTTTGTCGTGCCCGCTGTGGAGCCTATGGATATGGTGATGTAATCCGCGTCATCTGTCCTGTATTTCTCTATCAAACCGTATTCCTTTCCGAATGTCCTGCCGAATTCCTTGTCTACGTCGATTATTACCTTTTTCGCGTTTTTCATGGCCTCGTGCTGGGCTTTCTTGAACTCAAGGTAATAGTCGGTCAGGACAAGCGAGCCGATTGTAATCGGGTGGTCGGTATCCATTAAGTTATAGGACGGGCTATACGGCCCTATGAATTTCTGGACCTCCGCGTCCGGGTACATATCCAGCCTTTCCATGCCGTGGCTGATTATGAAACCGTCAGTGGTCACGACAACAGGCGTCAGCACGTCCTTGTGCTCGGCTATCCTTATGGCCTGTATCATGGTGTCGTATGCCTCCTGCGAGTTCTCGCAGTAAAGCTGTATCCAGCCTGAATCCCTCTCTGCCATGGTGTCCGAGTGGTCGCAGTGAATATTAATCGGCGCTGAAAGTGCCCTGTTCACGTCGGCGAGCACTATTGGCAGCCTTAATCCAGCAACTATGAAAAGTATCTCGTGCATGAGCGCGAGCCCCTGCGACGATGTGGCTGTCATTGTCCTTGCTCCTGACGCGGCTGAGCCTACGCACGCGCTCATGGCACTGTGCTCCGACTCGACCGTGATAAGGTTTGTCTTCACAAGCCCGTCTGCCACAAACCCGGCGAAAATCTGCATGATTTCGGTTGCCGGCGTTATGGGGTAGGCAGCGCAGACATCAGGGTTTATCTGGCGCATGGCCTCTGCCATTGCCTCATTGCCTGTCCTTGCTACTATTGTTTTTTCCATATTTTATTCTCCTTTACTTTATATTAAATTTTTCTTTAGCTTCTTTTAATCCTACAAATAATATCGCGCCTTTTTCGTCAAACTCCGGGTTTCCGTGCGCCTTTGTCGCCTCTATCTTCGGGTTTGTTGCCTGCAGGGCCTTTATTACCTTGCCGTTTACCGGGCATTCCTCAGGGCATATGCCGCAGCCTTTGCAGTAATCATAGTCAAACTCGGCGCGCTCCTTGCCCTTTGGCCCGTCTTTCAGCTTGATGGCGTTATCCGGGCAGTAAGCCCAGCATGTCAGGCACTGTATGCAGTTTTTCTGCTGCCAGACCGGTACATTGCTCCTCCAGTCGCCTGTATGAAAATACTCGGACGTGCCGCTTTCGACAACTCCGGCTATTCCTATGTCCTTCCATGTCTTGATATCTGGTTTTTTTGCCATTATTGTTTTACCTCCTCATATGCCGCTCTTATGGCTTTCAGGTTGCCTTCGATTACCTCGGGCTTGTTCCTGAATTTTTTTTCAAGTTTGTGTTTTGTGTCCTCGATAAGCGCGTCCAGGGGCATCAGGTTCGTCGCGCCTATCAAAGCACCCATCATCGGGGTGTTTGGTATTGCCCTGCCTATGTTTTTCTCCGCTATTTTTGAAGCGTCAAGCGTAAAAAGCTTTTTGCCTTTCCATGTAATCCTTGCCTTGATATCTTCTTTCTTGTACGGGGAATTTATTATAAGCACCCCCGTGTCTTCGGACAGCCCTTTTGCCACATTCACCGAATCCATGAGCGTCTCGTCGAGCACGAGCACGACATCAGGATTTAAAACAGGCGAGTGGACCGATATAGGCTTTTCCGAAATCCTGTCGTATGACGCCACAGGCGCGCCCATCCTCTCCGGGCCGTACTCAGGGAATGCCTGTACGTATTTACCCGCGCTGATTACTGCCTCTCCGAGAAGCAAAGCTGCTGTTTTAGCGCCCTGCCCTCCTCTTCCGTGCCACCTTATTTCCATCATATCTTTTGACATCTCAAGCACCTCCGCTTTAGTCAAATATGGAATGTCCGGCTTTAAGGGCTTGTTTTCCTCATTTAGAAACAAAAAGTCCCGCAACCGGTTCCAATGAGTTTTTTCAATACTGAAATCAGGTATATTAGCAGGAAATTCTGTGTTCCTGCTTGCAATTATATTCACAAACGATGATTATGATAACGCTAATTGCATAAAAGTCAAGGATTTTTTAAATGGGTGGCTATTTTTGTGTTGAATGTCTTGTCTAAAACCAAACTTCAAACCATCTGATCTTCTAACCCTTTTATTTACAGCATCCTTTTAATCTCTTCAATAAGTTTTTCAGGGCTGTAGGGCTTGTGGAATATATTGTCAAAGCCCATCTCGTTCATTTGCTGTATTGCGTCCTTTGCCGCCACCGCAGTAAAAGCGGCTATTTTGGTATTCTTCAGGGCAGGCAGTGTCCTGAGCTGTTTGTAAACCTCAAATCCGTGCGTATCCGGAAGCATTAAATCAAGCAGAATGAGGTCGGGATAATAACCTGATTTTATTACTTTCATGCAGTCCGCTCCGCTGTAGGCCCTCTGAACCTCGAAACCGGTTACCTCAAGAGTATCCATTACCGACATCATTACAGCCAGCTCGTCCTCGACTATCAGGATTTTTTTAGGCTCTGTCTTATTCATAGACTGCCTCCATTACTTATTTTAGACACTTAAAAATCGTAAAAGTTGTGTTATCTTGCAACGGTATGAAATAAATATATCAGGATTTATTTCATAATTAAAGCATAAATTTAAATTTTTCCGGTTACTGTATTGCAAGATAATCCAGGTTTATGCAACCGTCGCCTTTGTCCTTTTGTATCGCCACGGTATTATCGCCATCATTCAAATCAAGCTCAATATCAAGATTGGCCCACGTATCCCAGTCTTGGGTCATCTGGAACTCCAGCTTCTGCGCGAATTTTCCGTTCACATACAGGCTCAGGGTTTGCATGCTTCCAAGATTGGTTGAATACCGGATACTGGCCTTGTGCTTGCCGGATTGTTCAGTTTTTACTTTAAATTCAGTTTTTTGGCCCAGTCCCGAATAATACCCGGCAACAAATCCTTTGCCTGAAAAGCCGTCATGGTCCCCTGCAATTGCTGCCCCGCCGGATAAGGCCGCATCCTCTGCCTCATATAAAGTCCCTTCTACCTTTGGAAGCGGCCAGTCATGCTCAGGCGCAGGGGACTCCTTAAAAGGCACGGGTTCAAGATTCGTACCTGCTATCTTTATGGTGAGTGTATAGTCAGAAACATGCCCTGCCGGAAGCGTGACAGATACCCCATCAGCGTCCTGTTTCCAGTCCAGCTTGCCCTGATAGCCCAGCAGGCTTACGTCCTGAATTATATTTTGTTTTTTACCCTCTACAGAAGCCAAAGATTTTACGAGCACCTTGCCGTCCTGCGGCAATGCCATTACTATTGCATATAGTATGCTGCCTTTGGCAGTAAAGCGGATGTCATTCGGCTTATAATGGATAACCCTCTCGCTAAACATGCCTGCCTGCGCCTTACTGGGCCCCTCACCAAAAATTTTCCACGGCCTTGTGCCGAAAATGCATTCCTGATTGACAGACATCCAGTCAGCCATGCCTCTTAAAAATCCGAGTTCGTCAGTGTCAAGCGTGCCGTCGCCTTTTACAGGTATGGAAAGCAGCAGATTCCCGTTCTTGGAAACAATGTCGCAGAGCATGTGCACGACCTGGTCCACGGTCTTATACCCGTGCCGCTTGAATATGCCTGCGTCATAGTGCCAGTTGCCTATACACGAGCAGGTCTCCCACGCCAGCGGCTGGATGCCGGCCGCGCCTCCGCGCTCATAATCCTCTACAACTCCAGGCAGGTGCTCCGGTTTTAACTGCTTGCATGTCACGACAGCCTCGAGCTTGCCGTTATGGAATGCCATGTTTGAGTTATAATAGTCTGCGACAAGGTCCAGGCCTGTCTGGCCGAGCGGTAGCTCTGTGTCGTCGAAATACAAAAAGTCCGGGTGGTATTTCTCAACAAGCTCTTTTGCGCGCAAATACCATTTGTCTGTATAGTAAGGATTATTGGGCGGCTCAGTCTCAACCCAGTCGCTGTTATTCTTCGCGTACCAGTCCTGCATTTCCTGCCATGTTTTTATGCCGTCAGGAACCACGACAGCCGGACCGCAATAAAGCTCCTGCGGGTCAAGACCTTCCCACCATTTGCCTTTTCCGTCTGCCTTTGTCATCCAGCCGTCATAGCGCACTCCTGCTTTCTGGCCTTCCGGGTCATAGCCATAAGCGGTCTGGAACCAGTACCAGGAGCGGGATGAATGATTTGATACGCCGAAGCGCAGGCCTGCCGCAAGAGCCGCCTTTTGCCACCCGCCTATTATGTCCCTGTGCGGACCGATATGTACCGAGTTCCATTCCTGATAGGTAGAGTCATAGCAGTCAAAGTTATCGTGGTGATTTGCAAGAGCCACGAAATATTTGGCACCCGCAGCCTTGTATAAAGCCATAAGTTTATCAGGGTCCCAGTTTTCCGCATGCCAGGCATTGTCAATGTCCTTGAACCCGTATTCAGACGGATGCCCGTAGTTTTGCAAATGGTCGTCGTACTGGTCGCCTTTATTGACGTGCAAATACATCTGGCGGGCGTACCAGTCCCCGCATTCAGGCTGGCACTGCGCGCTCCAGTGCGCCCAGATGCCGAACTTTGCGTCCTGAAACCATTCAGGGCACTTGTAGTTTTGAACCAGCGATTTCCATAATGGTTTAAAAAGGCCCTTGGCAACAGTGCGCTTTGGCAATGTCTTATGCGGTAATGCCGGCAAGGTCCGGCCGTTTACATCTGATATCGCGGCTTTTGTATCTTCAGCAAGGGCTTTAGGCAGAAATATCAGTAAGACAAACATTGCAACAATTGCAATTAAAATACCAATAAGTATATTGTTCATTTTTATACCTCCGGGATATGCATTTCAGGAAGGATTATACTATATTTTATTTGAAAGACAACATAAGGTATTATGGTATTAAAGTTATTTTCCCGTAAGAGCCTGGTTTCATTATTTCTTCATGGGCTAGTTTGGCGTCAGCAAGAGGAATTTCCTTCCCGATTACCGGCCGCAATGTCTTATTTTCAAGCCCTGCCTGCACCCCATACCTGAATTCCTTTGTTTCGTTTTCAGAAGCCAAATTTTTCATTACCCCGAAAATTGCTCCGGATTTCGACATAAGGTCCCTTGGATTGACATTAATTTCTCCCCTGCTTCCTATAACTACAATCCTTCCCCTAATTGCAATCGCATTCATATCTGATGCGAGGTTTACATTTGCCAGCATTTCTAGTATCACATCAACACCTTTTCCTTTGGTAGCTTCCATGATTTCATTAAAATGATCCACGCTTGTGTGATTTAAAGCATGCTTTGCACCCTGTGATAAAATCAGGTCCAGGCCCTTTTGGCTTCCTGCTGTTCCTATAACTTTCATGCCCAGCGATACACCCATCTGGATCGCTGCTATTCCGACCCCTCCGCTTGCGCCGTGCACGAGCAAAGTCTCTCCTGGCCTTGCGCACGCCTTTTGTATAAGTGCGTGATAAGCTGTGCCGTAGGGAATGTTTACAGCCGCGCCCTGGGAAAAACTCATGTACTCAGGCAGGACGAAAACGTCGTTTTGGCTGGCAAGCGCATATTCCGCATATGTTCCGGTAAGTGCCCCCCATAAATAAACCCTTTCACCAACGGCAATTGAGCTGACATCAGATCCTGTTTTTTCAACTATACCTGCACCGTCAGCACCGGGCGTAAATGGAAGAGATATCTTGCCGTAATTGCCGGTATTCCTGTAAACGTCTACAGGGTTCACGCCTGCGGCATGGATCCTGACCAGCACCTGCCCGTTTCCAGGCTCAGGGGTTTTTATTTCCTCAAGCTTCATCACTTCAGGTCCGCCGAATTCTTTTACAATGATTGCTTTCATAAGTTTCCCTCCTGATAAGAAAAGTTGTTCTGTAATTTTTTGCTAATATTTGATACGCGATATATACCATAAAAAACAATTATGTTAACGGATAATTATTAAGCTTTTTCCGACTTTTTTCACTGCGGATATCCCCCTAATTTGATTTCGGACAGGTTAGCCTGGTCCCACAAACTAACTTATACAAAATGAACTTCATTAAAGACAATGCTCAAAGTTTTACAGCATATTTATCGGGTCCACGATAATACTCATGTCTTTGCCCGTGTCTTTTATCTGCCTTGCCACCCTATTCAGGTCGGCAAGCGACCTGCCTTTCAGTATAATGCTGTACCTGTATTTCCCGCGTATCCTTGTCAACGGCGCCGGGGCAGGCCCGAGTATATTTATGGACTTAATGCCTGCTTTTGATATAAAAGAATCCATTTGTTTCCTGACAGCTTCAGCTGTCTCGCTGCACTTTTCTTCGCTTTTATCCTGCACTATAATCTGTATAAGCCTCGCAAAAGGCGGGTAGAATAATTTTTTTCTTATTTCAAGCTGCTCCTCGTAAAACTTCTCTGTCTCATAGTTCTTTACGCTCTGGACAGCAGTGTTAAGCGGGTTATAGGTCTGTATTATTACTTTTCCGGGCTTGTCTCCCCTGCCTGTCCTGCCGGCAACTTGCATTAATAGCTGGAACACCCTCTCCTCTGACCTGAAATCCGGCAGGTTAAGCACGGTGTCTATGCTCACCACACCCACAAAAGTCACTTCAGGAAAGTCAAAGCCCTTAGCTATCATCTGTGTGCCTATCAGGATATCGATTTCCCTGTTTTTTATCGCGTTATAGACCTTGAAATACCTGGCAGCGTCCTCCATGGAGTCTATGTCCACTCTCTCTATCCTCTTGTCAGGGAAAAGCTTTGCGATGACATCCTCGACTTTTTGCGTGCCTATGCCTTTATATAAGAGCTTTTTGCCGCAGGACGGGCACAATTGATCTGGCTTTTTTGCAGTATCACAGTAATGGCACACGAGAGCGTCTTCGTGCCTGTGATAAATCAGCGGTATGTCGCAGTTCGGGCACTTTTCTATGTAGCCGCATTTCGGGCAGAAAACATAGCTCGAAAAACCCCTGCGGTTTATAAAAAGTATTGCCTGCTCCTTGTTATCAAGCGTGGCCCTCAGTTCTTTTAACATTTCTTCAGACAGGAACATGGAGTTGTCAAATCCAGGTTCAAATTTTAAATCTATTATTTTAACCTCAGGCATTGGCCTGGAAGCTATCCTTTCAGGCAGGTTTATGAACTCGTACTTTCCTGTCTTTGCGTTACTGTAGGTCTCGACCGAAGGCGTGGCGCTGCCAAGTATGACCGCGGCATTGCTCAAACTGCCCCTGTAAACCGCAAGGTCACGGGCATTGTAGCGCGGAGTGCTCTCCTGCTTATAGGAGCCGTCAAACTCCTCATCAACTATTATAAGCCCTGGGTTCGTAAATGGTGCGAATATGGCCGAGCGCGTGCCTATAACTATATTTGCCTCACCCGTTTTCATCTTTTGCCACTCGTTTAGCCGCTCGCTGGGCCTTAATGCACTGTGAAACAGGGCTATTTTATCCTTAAATTCCTGCCTGAACCTTTCCAGTATCTGCGGCGTAAGGAATATCTCAGGCACAAGCACTATGGCCTGCCTGCCTGACTCAAGGCAGTGTTTTGCGGCCCGTATGTATACCTCTGTCTTGCCGGAACCAGTGATGCCGAGCAGCAAAAATGTCCTGTAACTGCCCTTGTCAATGCCTGCCTCTATCTTTTCCAGCGCCTGTTTCTGATATGGATTTAGCCTTATTTCTCCCGGCTTTTGGCCTGAATCGAGCCATATCTTAAATGTCTTTGCCTTGACTTTGTAAAGCTTTGCTTCGTCAATGTCAGTCACGATGCCTTTTTCTTTGAGTGTCTTTACGGAAAAATCAATATTGATTTCAATGGCCTTTTCTATGTCTAAAAACAGCGCCCTTTTCTTTCTTTTGACCTTTAAATACTCTATAATCCTCTTCTCGCCTTCGGAAAGCTTGTCAGTTTCTATATCAGGCTGGGATAATGTAATAATGCGTCTTGAAATAGACTTGTTCAGGGCAGAAAGCATGGCGGAAAACATCTTGCCTGGCGCTGCCAGGTAATAATCAGCTGCCCACAAGCCAAGTTTTATCATTTTTTCGTCTATTACAGGGGTTTCGTCAATAAGTTTGTGGATGGGTTTAATTTTAATTTCTGAAATGCCTGAAAGCGAGGTTGCCACCTCGGTTACTAGGCCTGTTGCATATTTCCTGCCTAAAGGTACTATTACACGGCAACCGGGCTGAATATTTAAGTCTGTGCCTGCCTTGTAGGTCAGCAATTTGTCTATATTTGAATATACAGCGACCTTAACGTAAAGCATTTAAAAAATACCTTTTTTGTTGTTTTTTTTGATATTTTTTATTTTCTTAATCAAGCTCTTTATGGATTTATTATCTGTCAAATCAAACTGAAGAGGCGTGATTGCCACATACCCCTGTTCCACGGCATGCGCATCTGTCATTACATGGTTATCCTGTCTTATTTCCCTCTTGCCTTTGCTATATAGGTAATAGTTCCTTACCCTGCCTTTTCCTGACTGTCTGTACTTTTCATTATAGATATATGCGCCTGCAGGCAGTATTTTTATGCCTTTTATCAGGCTTTGTTTCAGATAGGGTATATTTACGTTCAAAAGCCCGTATTTTCTTATTATTATTCTCTTTTTAAGCACTAGGCCCACTATCCATCTTATGAGCCCCTTGGTAAATGTAAAATCCGCATCTTCGTCGTAGCTGTATAGGGAAAAAGCAAGCGCAGGTATTCCCAGAATCGCAGCCTCTGCCGCAGCACCTATAGTACCTGAATAAAGTATGTTGCTGGCCGTGTTTGGCCCGTGGTTCACACCTGATATGACCAGGTCAGGCTGCCTCCTTACAAAATTTGACATGGCTATTTTCACGCAATCTGCAGGAGTCCCCTTTACCTTGCAAGCTGAAATACCCATAAATTTTATTTCTTCAACTGATAGCGGGCCATCAAGCGTGACTGAATGGGATGCGCCGCTCTTTTTCGTATCAGGCGCTATGGCAAGTACTTCGCATCCTGGCGGCAGCCCTGAATAAAGCGCACTGAAGCCTTTAGCTGATATTCCGTCATCGTTTGAAATTACTATATATGGTTTTTTCACTGCCGGGCCGGCTCATATGCAGTTGGCGCAGTTTTCTTCACGGCGAGCCTGATTATAATGACTGCAACAAGCAGTATGATGAGCAGATATATGAACCAGTCGCCGAGCATGGTGTATAGGCTGTTTAATTTTTCCCTCTTAATGTATATATCACCGGAGGCAGCAGTGCGCTCAAAAAGCTTTGTCGCCAAAGTAATCTGGCCTTTATTGTTTACTATGCCTGAAATGCCCGACTCCACGCACCTGGCTATGTAAACGTCGTTTTCCACTGCCCTCAATGCCGTGTCGGTGAATATCTGCGCAGACGCAGGCGTATTGCCGTACCAGGTCTCATAAGAAAGATGCACCAAAAACTCTGCCCCTTTCCTGACAAAGTCCCTGCTTATCTCCGGGAAAAGGCTGTCATAGCAGATAAGCACGCCGAAATACTTGCCGTCCAGGGCAAGCGGCGATATCTTGCTTCCTTTTGTAAAACTCTCATAACCGTACCTTCTTACAACCTTCTGCACAAAGGTGAATACGTCGGCCAAAGGTATGTACTCTCCCAAAGGCACAAGGTGGTACTTGCTGTAGTCGCCGATAATAGACCCTTTTGGAGATACTAAAAATGCGCTGTTGTAATATTTATACCCGCCGCTTGATGTTACCACCATATCCGAACCGACGATATTATAAGCATTTAAACCTTTTGACCATCCTGAAATGACTTTGCCTGCTTCAGGCTCCATATTAAGTGCGCCGGGATAGGCAGTCTCTGACCAGATGAAAACCCGGGGCTTGTCTTTAAGTGCCTTTTGCGTGAGGTCCTGATATATTTCCATGGTCTTTGCCTTGTAATTTTTATCCCAGGCCACGTTCTGGTCCGTGTCTGCCTGCAACAAAGAGACCCTGACCTGCTCGTAATTTTTCCTGTCAGGCATATTTGATGCATAAAGCAGGGCCAGAAGGCCGAGGGTTATTACTGCCCACATGATATTCTCGGTCTTTTTTAAATTCGTTTTTGTGCCGGTTATAATAAACGAAATAATAAGGCCAAAAGATGCCATGAGAAAGTTCAGTCCATGCATGCCTGTGAATTTAAGTACCTGAAGCACATAGGCAAAACCCTGCTGGCTCTGCGCTAAGGACAGCAGAGGAAACCCTGTAAAAACTCTTTCACGAAAAAAATCAAGCACCGTATACAGCAGCGGTACGCTGAACAGATATTCTATTTCCAGTATTTCCTTTAACAACCTGGCAAAAATAAGGCTTAACACTATGTATAAGGCCATAAAAAGCGACAGCATTAACCATGATATGTAAGCGAAAATACCCATAACCTTGACAAAACAAAGCCAGTAAAGGGATCCTAGGTAAAAAATTCCGGCAGCCAGGTAACCGTACCAGAATATTTCCTTTTTATTTTTAGCCTTTATAAATACGATAAAAATAGGCGCCATGGCAATCCAGCCGAGCAAAAAAGTGTGGTATTTTACGCCCTTTTCAATAAAATTCGGGAAAGAGAAAATAAGCATCAAGGCGGACATTAGATCAAGGATAATTAACAGCTTTTTATTTTTCATTTTGTACCTTTTGTTGTTTTATCATAATGCAGAAATAATATAATAGGTTTTATCGTTTGTCAATATAAGGCGTGCGAAGACAATAAAAAACCCGGGCTATGAAACCCGGGGGTTTTATTTAAAATCTAAATTTATGAACTCATGTCTGTTGTAATTGTTGTGGTAGTCTGTCCCATGCTTATCAACGTGTCCATCATTTCATCCAAAATTTCAAGTACTTTTGTTGAAGCATCATATGCTTGCTGGTACTGCTGGGCAAGCTGCTCCTCCTGTGCCTCATTAACAGCCTTAATGTTATTCTGTTCAGTCTGAAGCTGGGTTACTGCTGTGTTATACTCGTTCAGGTTGCTTGTAGCGTTTGCTGCGTCAGCAGATAATCCGCCGACCAGAGAATTGTAAGCTCCTCCGAAAGTCAGATCCCCGGTAAGGCGCATTACCTGTGTCAGGTTACCAGTCTTGTCTTCCATAGTGAATGGTATAAGCGTATTTGCGACCACGCTTGCACCAACAGTTTGCGGACCCATGTTAAAATGGAACTTCTGGTCATTTACGTTAAATGATCCTTTAACCCCGTAAAAATTCAGAAGGTTAGCGGTCTGGTTCAGCGTCTCGTTGTCGTTCCAGATTCCTGTCCCTGTAATGGTACCATAGTTTGTGGTAAAATTGATTGAGCCCGAATCGGTGATTGCCGTATCAAGGTTAAAGGCCTGGTTTAACCATGTAGCCGCAAGAGGAGCCGGCGGCGGTGTAGGAGTTTTTGAAAAAGGATAAGGCATATTTGTAGAATATAGCATCTGGAGTGCTGAGTTCGTAGTTTCGGTAAAATTCACAGGTGCCGCGCTTATCTGGGTTTCAACCAGATTTAAGTCGTTTAATAATGCGTTTCCGGGGCTGTTGTTATCAAACTCAGCCATGGTTATCGGCCCGTCTGATGCAAGGAAAAATTCATGGTTTGTATCGTTATAAATAGCAGTGAATCTTGTCGGATCCTGTGCATTTATAGCCTGCACTAATGTACCTATTGTCATTGTACTATTATAATTAACTGTAAGAGAATTGCCTGTACCGTCGCTTAAAGTCAGGTAACCTGTATCATTATTTCCAAGCAATGTACTAAGCGGTGTCGCTGATGTAATGCCGCTTGGCGCAAGGTTAGATCCAGACATAACAAAACTGTTAAGGAATTTATCCTGGATGTTTGCTATAAGTGTGGCTACGTTTCCCTGGTTACTGCTGGCAAGTATATTTGTGCCGTTTTGCAGGGCAGGATTTACTGCAATACTGTCCGCTCCCGTACCGGTGAAAAAAGGTACAGAAGTAGCGCTTGAAGTCTGAAATTCATTAACAGCATAAATAAGTGAGCTTGCCAGGTTGTCAAGCTGAAGCCTAGCGTTTTCAACCTCGCTATCTCTTGACTGAAGCATGCCGGCAAGCTGTCCGTTCTGAATATCCTGCGTAATGTCTGTTGTCGCATTCGTATATTGCTCTAACCCGACATCATAAAATCTCGGGTTTTTCTGGTCCGTAACAGTTGTTAACTGGTTTACGCTACCGTCATTCACAAGGTTGTTTCCTTGCAGGTAAACATTAAACGAACCATCCGGCATATTGATTATATTTACATTCAAAAGCGAAGATAAATTATTTATAACCCCATCCATCTGGTCAAGTAGGTCGTTTGGCTGCTGTCCAAGGTTTTTTATTGTTATTATCTGCTTATTCAGGCTGGCTATCTGGTTCAGATCACTGTTGATCGTATCTATAGTATCGCTCACCTGCTGGTTCAAATTATACTGAAGGCCTACAAGCGAGGTATATGTCTGTTGTATCAGCTGGCTCAGGCTCAATGCCGTGCTGTATACTGCGTTTTTATCAGCAGCGCTGCCTGGATTTGCCGCAAGCGTGCTCCACGCATTCCAGAATGCGGTCAATTGACTGTTTATGCCTGACGCGCTGGAATTTGTAATTTCAGGAAAAATAACTTCAAGGCTCTGCATGGTTGAATTAATAACAGACCACATCCCTTGATTTTGCAGTTCAGTCCATATCTGCCTGTCTAAATATACATCTCTTATCCTTTCTATATCAGAAATGTACGACCCTGTTCCCATCTGAAGATTATCTACATCAAGTGGAGTTGTGGCCGCGATATCGGCAACCTGCCTCGAATAATTGGTGTTGTTCATGTTAGCGATGTTTTGTGCAGTTGTGTCAGCAGCTGTCTGATTTGTTATTAAACCTTGTAAGGCTGTATCTATTGCTAAGCTGATGCTTGACATGGAAAATCTCCTTTTAATTCAAATTTTTTTATCAATTGATGGCTTTTGGGGTGTTTTTAATGATTTTTTATATCCGAACTCATTATACGTTGTCTGAACCGTTTGCTCGTTTCTCTCCTTTATCTTTTTCATAAATTCGGTGTATTCAAGGTAATTTTTTATCATATGCATATTGCTTTTGTTTGAAATATCAATATCCTTAGTGATATTTATAAGCTCAATTACCGCATTTTCAATATCTTTTGCATCCTTTTTATCGATTTTTTTCAGTAAATCACCGAGGGTAAGCGGCTTTCCACTGTTTACATCCTGTCTGATCCTTGTAAAAACATCCTTCTTTTCCAGTTCAATTGCCTTTAATCCGTCAAGTATCCCGTCCTCTCTCTTTATCGTTTCTTCAACCCCTCTTATGTTTTTATCAACCAGCAATCTGCTTTCATCAAAAATTATACTTTTTAATTTTCTATACTCATCAGTTTGTCTTTTTATAACTTTAATAAAATCAGCTTTGAGTTCCGAGTTCATTTTATGGTCCTCTTTTATTTACCTTCTAAAAGCATCTTTGCAGCCAGAACTGGAGCAGGTATCCTTTGCTCATTCTGAACCCTTTGGATCACTGCAGTATTCACAACATTTGGCCTTATTTCAGGCAAAGCATTTAAAGCAACCATTGCATTATTTACAAGCTGGGCATTTTTTGAAATTTCCACCTTATCCGCAGACGGTTGCGGTTGAACCTGGTTATTATTGGGATTCTTTTGAATAACCTGCTTATTGTTGGTGTCAATCATCTGTCTGTTAATAAGAGGATTGATGTTACTCATGTTGTTTGTTGTAGCCATTTTTAATTACCTCCTTGTAATTTTTCTTCAATATATATATCGTAAATAAATAGAATAACTTGAGTTTTTTTTAATAAAATTCGAAGTGATAATTGGTAATAATGATTTATTTAAATTCAGGAGCCTTTGAAAGTTGATTATATATCATGGCCGCTAGACCGATTCCACCCGCTTTCGACAATTCCTTTGCCATTGCATCATCGTACATATCATTAAAAATCTCTTTTGCCTGGCTTTTACCAAATAGTGAATCATCAGGTACTGTTTTTCTCATTTCTTTAAGCATATAACCTAAAAAAATCGATTCAAACTCCCCCGATACTTTTTTAAGTTTTGCTACTTGTTTTGAATCTGTTTTATTAGTCTTACTAATTTGTAACTGTTGTGCTTCTTGCAATTTATTAGTAAGATTTGTTATTTCAGTTTTTGTGGCTGCATCGGGGGAATTAATAAAATTTGCCATTTTGTCTCCTTACATTATTTCAAGTTCGGCATGCAAAGCTCCTGCTGCTTTTATTGCCTGCAATATGCTTATTATGTCCTTGGGTGAAGCACCGAGCACATTCAATGCGTTAACCAGGTCCTGCACGTTTGTGCTGGCAGGAAGCGTGACAACCTGGTTGCCACCACCCTCAACTTTTATATTTGAATCATTATAAACAAGCGCTGACGAACCAGGAGAAAATGCGTTTGGCTGTGACACCTGGCTTGTTACATTTATATTTACATTAAAATTTCCATGCGCCACAGCGCAGGTATCGAGCATTACAGCACCGCCAATAACAACTGTACCTGTTCTTTCATTTACAACGACTTTATTTTCCTTTTCTTCAATATCAACATATAAACCCTCAACTGCTGCGGCAAATTCCACAAGATTATTTTGAAAATCGAATGGTACCTTTACCCTTATTGTCCCCGCGTCTACAGAATTTGCTATTTCGCCCCAGAATTGTGAATTTATTACATCCGTCATCCTGGCAACAGTGACAAAATCAGGGATATCAAGCAATATGTACATATTATTCTTATCATCCACAAAAGTTACAGGCACTTCTTTTTCGACTAATCCACCATCAGGAACTCTGCCTGCATTATTCCTGTTATTTATCGAAACAGAACCTGTAGTGGAAAGATCTGCACCCCCGGTCGACACAGCTCCCTGGGCCACTACATAAACCTTATCATCTACACCTTTTAAGGCCGTCTGAAGCAGAACTCCCCCATCAAGTGTCATTGCATCTCCCATCGAAGATACCACTACATCAATTTTATCTCCCTTTTTAGCAAACGGAGGTAAATTTGCCGTTACCATTACTGCTGCAACGTTTCTTACCTGTATTTGATTAGCTGGATCTGCAATTCCGAATCTTTTCAGCATGTTAACAATAGCCTGATTTGTAAAAACCGTTGTTTGCCTGTCACCTGTCCCTTTTAATCCCATAACCAGCCCGAAACCTGTAAGCTGGTTGTCCCTTACACCTTTAAAACGTGCTATATTTCTAATTTTATACTCAACAGCAAAAGCACTCGTAACAATTGTTGCAATAATAATAACTGCTGTTATTAGCGTAATGATTCTTTTTTTAGCCATTATATAATCACCTCTTTAAAATATGCCAAGCCAGTCTAAAATTCTGGTAATGATACCAGGGGATGTCTTTTCTGAAAGAGGCCCTTTTCCTTCGTATTGAATATTAGCATCAGCGACATATGTAGAGTCTATAGTATTATCGCTAGCAATATCTTCGGGCCTTATTGTGCCTGTTACTGTAAGGTTTTGTTTTTCTTCATTGACTTCAACTATTTTTACACCTTTTATTACAAGGTTTCCATTGGATAAAATTTTTTCAACTTTAGCTGATATTTTAGCCATCAATGTCCCGCTTTTGCTTGAAGTGCCTTGTCCATTTTGTGTTTCCTCTCCGGCCATACCCCACGATGGTACATTTGGGAAAGGATTTGTTGTTCCGCCTCCCCATGCGCTCATTCCCATACCACCACCCAGTGATTGCTGCTTTTGTGTTGTCAACGCAGAACTTTGAGTCGCCTGAGCGCTTTCAACTACATTTATTGTAACTATATCTCCGACTTTATAGGCTTTATGATCAGAATAAATGGAATTTATATTATCCTCTTCGGCAACATCGTCTGATTTCAGCAATATCTGTCCGTTTAATAAAAAACCCGCAAGCAAAACCAGCACCATGATAATTTTTTTCTTCATAATTCTTTTCTCCTATTAAATTATATACTTTTTACTTTTCTATTATTACTTTGCCATCGCTGTTAACAATACCTTCAACTATTTTATTCCCATTTATTAGCTTAACTTTTACTTTTTCACCTTCTCTGCCGTCCGAAAATGCCTGTCCTTCTGACTGTACTTCTAAAGATTTTATTTTCACAATTACATAAACTGTATCTCCCCTTTTAAAAAGCGGCCTGCTTTCAAACATGCTATAAAGCAGAACGGTTTCCGGAGATATCGCCCTTTTTGCTATTCTATTTTGAATCTCTAAAGGATCCGTTATTACATCTTCAGGTAAATAGGTAATGTCTTTCTTTGTTTTTATTATTGTCGTTAAATCGGGTATATCACCTTTTTTAATACCTGTTTCCGATACTACGCATTCCGTATTAACTTTAACGAAAAATTTAACAGGTTCAATTTTATAAAACTGGTTATTAACGTAAATTTCAACTGGCACAATAACATTACCTTTAAAATTAATATTGTTATCTTTAACCTTTAAAAGAACTTTTCCCTGCAATAACTGTAAATCTTCTCTTGTTTTGCTAACTGTTATTTCAACATCTTCTTTCGGCCATTTCATGTGGTCAAATAGATAATCTTTAGCTGTTTTCGCTACATCCTGGCCTGCTATGTCGGATTTTTCAGTAAATACTTCAATTTCGTCAGGACCTTCAATAATTGCCGCTTGATAGATCCTTTTTACCTTGTTTTCAATAAGTTCTTTACTTATTGTTACCTTCTCTCCTGGCATAGCAGCCCTAACGATGTAAAGAACTTTTAATTTTTCTTGTCTTTCAATATCAAAACCATTTATAAAAGCTATGTCGCCAAGATAAATTTTATCTTTGGCAACTTCAATCTTTTTATCTTTTATTACAACTGTCGGATAATTTGTTTCTTCACCAACAAGGTTTCCACATAAAAAAAACAAACAAAAGATTAAAGCACAATACTTCATCTATAAAATCACATTAATTTTTTTATTATAAAATTTATATAACTTACATTTGCAAAATCAATTCTCATAATAATCGTTTTATATGTCAATCATCATATTTACAAGGCTGTCGGTAAAGAATTAGCTGTTTGCAGCATATCATTTGACGTCTGAATAGCTCTGGCACATAACTCATATGCATTCTGCGCTGCAATCATATTTACCATTTCATCAACCACAGATACATTAGATCCTTCCAGTGTACCTTGAGCTATGTTGCCATATCCATCAAGAGATGGCGTTCCCAACGTCGGTTCTCCAGAGCCTTCAGTTTCCTGATATAAATTTGCCCCAAGTGCCGATAAACCAGACGGATTCGCAAAATTTGCAAGCTGTATCTGTCCGACAGTTTGTGTGTTTGTTTGTCCCTGTACTGTTACATTGACCTGGCCATTTTGAAGTATCGTAATAGACTGCGTCCCACTGGGAATTGTGATCTGTGGTTCCAAGTAATAGCCGTCAGATGTCACAATATTTCCGTTTGCATCCTGGTTAAAAGACCCATCTTTAGTATATGCTAATGAACCATTAGGTAACTGAACTTGGAAAAAACCTTGTCCCTGTATCATCAAATCAAGAGGATTATTCGTAGTTGTAGGTGTCCCTGTTGTAAATATCCTTGTAGAACCAGAAACCTTTACACCATTGCCTATCTCAATCGGGGTAGGATATTGTGCTCCTATATTATTTGTTACCCCTGCAGGCCTTATTGTCTGATATAACAAATCCTGAAATTGAGCTCTATTTTTTTTAAACCCTGTTGTATTAACGTTTGCCAAATTATTTGATATTGTATCAATGCTAAACTGCTGCGCAGACATTCCTGACGCTGATGACCATAAAGATCTTAACATTTAAATTACCTCCTTGTTATTTGGAGAGTCCGGAAAAATAGGCGGAAGTTCATTCAGTATCTGCTTCCGTCAGTTTCTTCTCTCCTTTGGTTTTAAATAGTCACGTTTCCTACGTCTGTTACTGCCCTGTCAAGAGTTTCATTTTGGGATTGAACTGCCCGCTGTGATGCTTCATATGCCCTAAAAGCCGTAATCATATCAACCATTTCCTTTACAACATTAACGTTTGACGACTCAAGGTATCCCTGCATTACTTTTACATTTTCAACATAATCATCTTCTGGTAAGGATTCTCCAGTTGGCAGGAAGAACAAATTGTTGCCTTCCTTTCTTAACTTATCGGTTTTATCAAATAAAGCTATACGCAAAGTATCCGAAAGCTTTCCGTCAACATATACATTACCACCTTCATCTATATGCACATTGCTTCCATCAATTATAATCTCTCCTCTTTGCCCAAGCACTGGATTTCCGTCGCTTGTAACTAGCCTATTATTTGAATCTACCATAAAATTGCCATCCCTGGTATATTTTATCCCTTTATCTGTTGAAATAACAAACATACCATTTCCTTTTATAGCAACATTAAGATTGTTGTCTGTTGGCGTATATGAACCTTCTGTCATAAAATCAGGCACAACACCGTCAATTCTAAGCTGTACCCCTTTACCGATTACTCCAATCGGCGAAAGAGTATCTATACTTCCCCCTGGTATTTTTGTTTGATCATCATACAACCTGTTTAAAAACATGTTCGGGAAAGAGGTATAAAGAGCTTTATCTTTTTTATATCCAGTCGTATTTACGTTTGCAAGATTATTGGCAATAACATCCTGTTCTGTTAATTGTGCAATTAAACCTGAAGCTGCAGTATATAATCCGCTAATCATTCTTAAATCACCTCCTAGTTGTTAAAATATTATTTTGTTTGTTGTTGAGCATTTGTAGCGCTAATTGGTTTAGCAATATCACTGACTTCTCTGGAAAATTTCGACTCAATCGGCGGTACATCATTTGTAACCGAAGTTAAAACATAATAATATTTTTTCCCAACTTCCAAACTTTTTACCATGAAATGTGTATCTTTAACCGGTGATGCATTAGCCTTAGCATAACCTTTACCAGATGTTTCTGTTATGTAAATATTGTAACCTGCGATATTGGCAGGCGGCATTTTACCCCAAACAACATCAATAACGCCATTCCTGTCAACTGTCTTTTTCTGCTGGATTGGAAATACCTCTGGTGTGCCCGGAACAATTGGCGCAGGCACTGTTGAAGCTTCGTTCGAATAAGCACTTTCGACTGAAGGATAAGTATTGTTTATTGTTGTGATGACAAAATAATATCTTGTGCCATTTTGTAGACCATCAATTGTTACGTAATTTTCCTTTACCCTTTTAGCAATTGGTATATAACGTTCACCTGGTGATTTGCTCATATATACGGCGTAGCCTGTTACGTTTGGATCTTCATTAACATCCCAAGTTAAATTTACAGCGTTATTAGCTGGATATGCCTTTAAATCTGTAGGTGGTCTCACTACGCTTATTGCTTTAATTTTATCTTTTTCAGGGCCAAATCTTAATATTACATCAAACCTATGGCTGTCACCTAAATATTCAGCTTGTCCTACATATGCGTAATCAATTTCCCAATTGTTTTCTTTGTAAGATACTCCTCCTGTAAAACTACCGGGCATTGTTGCAAAACTAGTATAACCGCCGCGCAACCCTAGATGTCTTCTGAAAAACCATCCTTCAACTCCTATGTGTCCCCTTGTTTGTTCGGGTTGAAGAGCAGTTATTTCCTCGCCTGTACCATTGGCTCCAGTATATAAAGGCGTTGACAAAGGTATCCCGCTGATATTCATATCAGAAAAAAAATCAAGATCCCCTGCTATTAAAAGATTATCATCCAAATAATATGCACCAGCTAGTTTAAATAAAGTAGGTATTCTTTCGTCTTCCGAACCACCCGACCATTGTAAAACAGTATCTATATCCTGAATAAATAAGCCTAAGTTTATTTTCTTGCCAAGCGCTGGCATTGGTATCTGATATAATAAACCTACGTCAAGTCCAATTCCATTGGCAATTCCCTGCAAAGTCTGATTTCCAACCGTAACGCTTGCAATTGAATCATAAGCTAAATATTTTACATTCACGCCGACCGAAAAAGTCCTTTCAAGATTCAGGGCCGAAGCAAAGGTTCCTATTATTTGATATTCCTTAGTGGATTCCGGATCGTTATGTATAAGCGACATTGCAGTTAATTCCCACGCAGTATCCTGAACAAAAGGTGCTCCATATGACATCAGCGCATAATATTCTTTACCATTTAGAAGAGGCCCTAAAAATAAATTCACTTCACTTCTTTCAAGTTGTGTTAATCCGGCAGCATTCCAGTAAAAAGCGCTTCCATCATCAGCAACAGCACCAAATGCATCACCCATGCCAGTTGCTCTGCCCCCTACGCCAAGAACGCCTTCTTTATCAAAAGCGCCGAATAGGGAAAGTGAAAGTAAACTATAGATAATTACCAGATAAAAAAGTTTCTTCATTGTTTATCACTCTCCTAAAAATTTGGAAGAATTGCTTCTCCATTTAGTGTAATCTGCGACCCTCTTAGCATTTGTTCTGCTGTTATTACACCTTTTGCATAATTTTGTGCCTGTGCAGTCGGAACTACTATCGCCATTGTATTATTTGTACCGTATAAAGCATTCACTCCGATTTGGTCTACTGAATATCCCAGGCTTTCTGCAGTTGTCCTCACCATAAGTGCCATCTCATCAAGTATATATTTTGGCAAAGTATTTTCCGTAGTATAATCCATATTAAATGATTTCATTCCGTCAGGTGTTGTCGAAATATACGCCGACTTTATAGCACTAGATTCTATATTCGGGAATCCTAGAATATTTATTTGTGACTGAGGTGCAGCGGTTCCAGTAACATTTGCAGGAGGAGTAATAGCCTGTGGCACTAATGTACTTGGCATAGCAACTGCCTGTGGAGGAGCCGCTGGAGTTGGTTGCTCTTTTGCCTTTTTTACTTTTTCAAGTTCTTTACTTGCAATTGCCGTCACTGCTTTATCTTCTTTTTCCTCCCTATCCTTTAATTGATTTAATAATTGTTTTAACTGATTTAAGGCAGTCTTATTAATAGCCTCAAGGACCGGTGTATAAATCTTTACCGTCTGTACCGGTGTTGAGGAATTGCTGCCAATTTTATCAGTTGCCTCAAAGACAAAAGTGTATTCGCCGTCAGAAAGAAGTTGATATTTATTGTCTGTACCGTTCCAAACGATTTGGGTAGGCGGTGCTCCAATATCAGCATAAGATTTGACTAGGTTATTGTTTTTATCAAGAATATTTAATACCCATCTGTCAATGCCTGCTGATGATATCGCATTTAATTTAAAAATGGCAGTTTCACCGTTTCTGGGAGCAAACGAAATTGGTTCTACTGAAGCGAAAACTTCAGGCGTAGGTAATTCTCTTTTTTGTTTTCCCCACATCCAGTATAAAGTAATCCAATGACTGTCGTTTTCATTTTCCTCTTTCGCGGTAAAAGGAATTGCCTTTACATAGGCGTAATCAATCCCTAACAGATATCTTCCTGAAACTCCAAGGCTAAACCTCCACGGCCCTGGATTCAAAAAATCAACAAGCCCGCCGCGTACTGCAAAATGATTTTCCAGAAACCACTGTTCAAATCCGAAGTTTAATCTATATTTTTCATTTTCAAAAACTGCCGGATCATTTACTGAATTAAAATCAAACGAAAAACTTGTTATTTCTTTTTGTATCAGTTCAGTTGTTCTTAGAGACAACCCAATGGTGGATGTAAAAAATAAATTCTTTTCAATCCCTGTGTTATATTGTTTCTCACTACCCGATACATCGTGTAAAACTATAGATATATTGAAATCTTTTAGATGCTCGATAATTCTTAGTTTGTACAAAAATCCCATGTCAAGTCCCCATGCCCAAGCGTCAAAATTGCTTCCAAGCGCATTTTGATAGTTTGCATCAGTAAACTGGTATTTTACATTTAAACCAAACATAAAACTTCTATCGCTCGTTAATGGTGTTGAATATGTTAATGCAGCTTGGTCAGCCTGAAATGGTGGATTAATTAAATTCCGATATATCTGTGCGAGTGTTTGTTGTTGTGATGCGCTTAACCCGTTTGCCCCTCCATACCAGTTAAGAGGTTGATCCAATGGAAAACCGGCAGGAAGTGTAAGACCAGGAAATAATGAGTCTGAAGAACCAAGTGTTGAAGGTATAGATACTGTTGATGGATAATATCCAATAGGATGATAGGGCTTATAATAAGATATTCCAATGTACTGTGTCCCTAACGCCGCAACTAAAGATAAAAATCCGGTGTATGGTTCGCTGCTGTAATCCGACCCGCCCGTCCACGATATTTCATTATGATCCATTTGTGATAAACCAGCAGGGTTATAAAAAATAGCTGATGAGTCATCGGCTATTGCTGAAAATGCTTCACCCATACCAATAGCTCTTGCTCCAGGTCCAAAACTGCCATATTTATCAAAAAATGGTTCTTTAGTTGTTTCCCATAATATATCATCTGAATAAATTGAAATTCCTATCCCAAATATAAAAAAAGCGGTAAAAATAAACAATAATATCCTTTTTGTCCGCACAAATTCCTCCGATAATTTCAATATGTAAAAAATTGTTGCAACTGTGTTTATTTTTTACAATTTAACACAATAACAAAATCCTGTCAATTATTTTTTTAGATTTACCGTTATTTAAATACCTTTTAAAATCACATTTCTATTCTATTTTATAATCCTGAACATCAATAAGTCTAGAATCTGCTAAATTACCTTCATAAACTTCAATTCTTATAATTTTATGGTATTTCTCATCTTTTCCTGTTGCTAAATAAACCATTCCTTTCCATTCACCTTTTGTGTTTATTGTAAAATCTCCTTGTTTCCAAAAATTTTCAGGTTAGTGAAGCTCCCCCGACTGAAGTCGGGGGTTTCTAACTACCTTCCTCCGAACTCGATTTTCAGTTGTCCTTTGTCTTCTTTCTCCTGATATTCCACATAATCCAGAATCACT
>Ga0335078_10001711_pt1 | contig 33141 bp, 29 predicted proteins | sample Lox_Sample_32_FD_206711 | JGI IMG/M metagenome (GOLD analysis project Ga0335078, IMG submission 206711) | Soil microbial communities from Loxahatchee National Wildlife Refuge, Florida, United States - Lox_Sample_3.2 | ecosystem: Environmental > Terrestrial > Soil > Wetlands | place: USA...
AGATCTTGTTCACCTGGTCAAGGAGTATTTCGGCCATCAGCGCTCCATCGCGTCCCGGGGGCCCAGTGTGGTCCTGCCCTGGCGCGCAGCGTATCCGCTGCCGGCGCCCACGTTAAGATCGCGCGGCCGCCTGTTACCCGAGCGTAAAGCCCGTTATCAGTCCGTTACCCGCGCCTGGGCGGCCGGGTCACCCAGCGGACTACCGTTACCGGGTGGAAGAGATTGACCGCAGGATCGTCTCACTGCTCGGCCAGGACGGCCGGATCAGCTTCACCGAGCTGTCCAGGCGGACCGGGCTCTCGGTCTCCGCGACGCACCAGCGGGTGCGCCGGCTGGAACGGCGCGGGGTGATCAAGGGATACACGGCCGTCGTCGACCCGGCCGCGGCCGGGCTGCCGCTGACCGCGTTCATCTCGATCAAGCCCTTCGACCCGGCGGCCCCCGACGACGCGCCCGAGAAGCTGGCCCACCTGAACGCCATCGAGGCCTGCCACAGCGTGGCCGGGGACGAGAACTACATTCTCAAGGTCCGGGTGGCCACCCCCGGTGACCTGGAGGACCTGCTCCAGCAGATCCGGGCCGCGGCGCTGGTGTCCACCCGGACCACGATCGTGCTCAGCACGCCGTATGAGAACCGCCCGCCCGACCTGGGCGGGGCCGGCCCGGACGAGGAGGCCGCGGCCGACGGCGACTAAGGTGTGTCACGGCCCGGCTGGCCGTCCCCTGTGGTGCGCAGCCCGTCGAGCAGCACCCGCATGAGCCGCTCCTGCTGGTCGGCGCGGGTGGACGGCAGGTCGCCCGCCAGCGAGAGCGCGTGCGACAGCCGGAGCAGGTCGGTCGCGTCCACGTCGGGGCGGATCTCACCGGAGCGCTGGGCCTCGGTGAGCAGCCCGGCCACCGCCTCGCGGACCATGGCGCTGCATGACATGGCGACCTCGGAGCGCTTGCCGTCCGGCCCGGACATGAGGCTGCTGGTCAGGTTGCGCTTGGTCGAGGCGAACGCCATCAGCGCGCGCAGCCACTCGGCGAGCGCGTCCGCCGGGGTCGCGGCGCTGGCCGAGCAGGCCCGGGTGCTCGCGCACAGCTCCTCGACCTGGTCGCGGTAGACCGCCTCGAGCAGCGCCTGCCGGGTCGGGAAGTGCCGGTACAGGGTGCCGATGCCGACGCCGGCCCGCCGCGCGATCTCGTCCAGTGACGCGTCGTCCGCACCGTGCTCGGTGAACGCGGCCAGCGCCGCGGCCAGCAGCCGCTGCCGGTTGCGGCGCGCGTCTGCGCGCATCCCGGCGGTGCCTGTCGCGCCCATCGGACTCACCCTGTTCCTCAGCCGCCCGGCCGCGCGGCGCCACTAATCAGTTGCTAACCGGAGGAACCCTCCGTATAGTAAGCGGAGAAGACCTCCGGATGTTCCAGAGAATACCTCTGATCGGTCCAGGACGCTAATCCCTAGGAGACATCTGTGCCTGCTCCATCTGCATCGCCGATGGTCTCGGTGCGCCACCCGGGCCCGACGCGGCGCCGTGGCCACCCGGGCCTGGCCCTGGTCATCATGCTGTCCGCGCAGCTCATGATCATCCTCGACATGACCGTGGTGAACATCGCGCTGCCGCACATCCAGACCGGGCTGAACTTTTCCGCGGCCAGCCTGTCCTGGGTGCTGAACGCGTACACGCTCACCTTCGGCGGCCTGCTGCTGCTCGGCGGCCGGGCCGGCGACATCCTCGGCCGGCGCCGGGTGTTCCTGGCCGGCATCGCCCTGTTCACGCTGTCCTCGCTGGCGGGCGGGATCGCTACCACCGGCTGGATGCTGCTCGCCGCCCGGGCGCTGCAGGGGGTGGGCGGCGCGCTCGCCTCACCCGCGGTGCTCGCGCTGGTCGTGGGCAGCTTCGCCGAGGGCCGCGAGCGGACCCGGGCGCTCGGCATCTACTCGGCGGTGGCCATGGGCGGCGCCTCGCTCGGCCTGGTCCTCGGCGGGGTGATCACCGAGTGGCTGTCCTGGCGGTGGGTGCTGTTCGTCAACGTGCCGGTGGGCATCGTGGTGCTGGCCGTGACGCCGCTGTTCGTCACCGAATCACCCCGCCAGCCGGGCCGGTTCGACCTGGCCGGGGCGGTCACCTCCACCGCCGGGATGACCGCGCTGGTGTACGCGTTCATCCGGGCCGCGGCCAGCGGCTGGAGCGACGATCTGGCGGTGGCCGCGTTCGCCGTGGCCGCGGTGCTGCTCGGCCTGTTCCTGCTCACCGAGACGCGGGCGCGGCAGCCGATTACCCCGCTGCGGCTGTTCGCCGACCTCGGCCGGGGTGGCTCCTACCTGGCCCGGCTGCTGCTGGTCGCGGGCATGTTCGGGATGTTCTTCTTCCTGACCCAGTTCGTCCAGGAGATCCTCGGGTTCAGTCCGCTGGCCGCCGGGGTCGCGTTCTTGCCGATGACGCTCACCGTGTTCGGCGTGTCCCGCGCGGCGCCGAGGCTGATTCCCCGGTTCGGCGGTACCCGGCTGATGCTCGCGGGCATGCTGCCGGTGATCGCGGGGATGGCCTGGCTGGCCCAGGTGTCTGCGGGCACCGGCTACCTGGCGGGCATCTTCGGCCCGCTGGTGCTCCTCGGCACTGGCATGGGCCTGGTGTTCGTCCCGCTGACCGCGGCCTCGCTGGCCGGGGTGGCGCCCGCCGACTCCGGCGCCGCGTCCAGCATGGTGAACGTCATGCAGCAGGTCGGCGGGTCGCTCGGGCTGGCCATCCTGGTCACCGTGTTCGGCACCGCCGCCCGGCACGCGGGCGGGGACGCGCACCACGCGCTGGCCCACGGAGTGTCGGCCGCGTTCAGCGTGGCCACCCTGTTCGACGTGGCCGCGCTGGCCGTGATCGTGCTCAGCGCCGGCCCGGCGGTCAGCGCGCTGGCCGGGCTGGCCGCCCGGACCGGCGCGCTCAGCACGCGGCGGTAACCGCGCGCAGGTCCAGGTCAGCGGGGAGGGATGTGCCCGGGTGCACGATCGCGGCGGTGCCGCCGTGCGCCCGGGCCGCGTCCGGCAGGCCCTCGGTGCACGCGGCCACCACCGAGGCGCCCTGCAGCAGGGCCAGGTCGAGCAGCACCGAGTAGTCGCGGCTGCTGCCGCCCGGTGGCGCGGCGAGCACGACGTCGCGCCCGGTGATCGGTGCGCTGGCCGACAGCCGCCCCAGGTCCGCGGCCAGCTGGCCGTGGGTCACCGGGTCGGGTCCGGGGTAGGGCAGCAGGGCGACATCGTCCGGGGTGGCGGGGGCCGGCGGCCGCCAGCCCATGGACAGCAGCGAGCAGAACGGGATCGTGCCCAGTTCCTCATCGAACGAGATGACCTGCCGGACCCAGGCGTCGTCGGCGGCGCGCAGCGCGTCACCGGTCAGCGGGCCGGCGGTGATCAGCAGCCGGGCGCCACAGTCGGTGAGCTGCCTGGACATCATGTCCACGGTGGCGTCCCGGCCGATCGGGGACGGTATCCCGCCCGCCGCGCGGACCGCGTGCACGGCCAGCAGGTAGCTGACCGCGTCCGGCACGTACAGCCCGACGACGTCCTGGGTGCGCACCCCGCGCCGGACCAGGCCCGCCGCGGCCGTCTGCAGGATCATGGCCAGGCCCGCGTGGCTGAGCGTCCGGCCCGGCCAGGCCGCGCCGCCGCCGATCAGCGCGGGGTGCTCACCGCGGGCTGGCCCGAGGGTCACCAGGCGCTGGGTCACGGTGAAGTCCGGCGTGCCCCTACCCGTCATGCTGGCCCTTTCCCTCGGCTCCTCCGGCCATCCCCCTCCTGACGGCCGGAGGAGCCTTGGCTCCGTGTCCGGCAGCTCCGCTGGGCCACGCGCGGGCCCCCGCGCCGCACCCGGGCCCACCGGAACTCTGCTGAAGACCATACGTATGTACGCGCCCCGGCCACATCCGCCGAACTATGCAGTGCCGTGTGTATTTCGGGGCCGCCCCAGGTCGCGGATGGGTATGTAGACCGGGCTTCGCTGCCTCAGGAGGGCGGCGGCCCGGATTGGCGAACCATCCAGGCGGCGACCTGGGCCCGGGAGCCGAACCCAAGCTTGCCCAGGATGTTGGCGACGTGCCGGGCCACGGTGGCCTGGCTGATGACCAGCTCGCGGGCGATGTCCCGGTTGCTCAGCCCACGGGCGATCAGCCCGGCGATCTCCCACTCCCGCCGGGTCAGCATGGCGGCCGGGGCCGCGGCGGCCGAGCCGTTGCCCACCCGCGGGCGGGGCACCATGTCCCCGGGCAGCGCGCTGGCGGCGTCCTCGGCGGTGGCGGCCGGCGGGCGTATCGCGTAGCTGACCGCCTCGTCCGCGGTCATCGCCCGGCCCTCGGCCAGCAGCGCGCTGGCCCGCGGGTCACCGAGGGATGTGCGGGCCGGCTTGAGCACCTCTTCCAGCCGGGCGCCGGCGCCGGGCGAGGCCGGGTGGCCCACGGCCGAGCGCAGCTCCAGCGCGGCGCCGGCCAGCTTGGCCGCACGGACCGCGTGGCCGGCCCGGGCCTCCAGCGCGGCGAACGCCTCCAGGCCGCGGGCCACCGGCAGCCGCTGCCCGGTGGCCAGGCTGAGCGACAGGCTCTCGGTCAGGCTGGACCGGCACAGCCCGAGGTCGCCCTGGGCCAGCGCGACCGAGGCGATACCCGCCAGGCAGCGGGCGATCTCCGGCCGGGCATCGATCTCCTGGTACAGCGCCAGCGCCGCCTGGAAGTGGCTGATCGCGGCCAGGTGATCCCCCCGCGCGCGGGCCACCGAGCCCAGCCCGTACTCGACCTGGGCCACCCCCCAGCCGTTGTTGTCCCGCAGCACGCCGAGCGCGGTCTCGAAGGTGGCCTGGGCCTCGCGCAGGCTGCCCAGCCGGGCCAGGCCCGCGGCCTTGATGGACAGGGCCAGGCCTTCTTCCCAGTCATTGCCGATCTTGTGCGCGGTGGCCGCCGCCTGGTCGATCTGCGTCACCGCCTCGGTCACCTGGCCCGCGCGCAGGCTGGCCACGGCGAGCAGGCGCAGCGCGCTGGCCTCGTGCGGGTCACCGGCCTGGCGGCACAGCCGCAGGCCCTCGCGGGCGCAGCGGCTCACCGTCGGGTAGTCCTGCTGCTCGAAGGCCAGGTCGCCGCGGAACACCAGGGCCGGCCCGCGTACCCCGGCGGGCACGCCGCCGGCCCGTTCCAGGAACCGGTCGAACCACTCCGCGCCCTCGGTCACATCGCCGTGCGTCACCCACGGGTTGCGCATCGCACCGCACATCCGCAGCCCCTCGGCGATGTCCCCGCGGCGCAGCGACGTGGCCAGCCCCACCCGGTAATTGGGCAGGTCAGTGGTGACCTGCCGGTACATGGCCACCCGCGCCGGCCAGGACGGGGCGCCGCGGACGAACGCCCGCGTCACCACGTGCTCCGCGGTGGTCAGCAGGTAGTCGCGGTGCCGCAGCTGGACGCTCTCCTCCTCGCCCGAGGCGGTGAGCCGGCTGGCCGCGTACTCCTTGATCGTGTCCAGCAGCCGGTAGCGGGGCTCGCCGCGCAGCTCGTGGTCCACGCTGACCAGCGACTTGTCGACCAGCGCGGCCATCAGGTCGAGCACGCTGGCCGCCGGCATCTGCTCGTCCGCGCAGACCTGCTCGGCCATGTCCAGGTTCCAGCCGGCGAACACCGACAGGCGGCGCAGCAGGATCTGCTCTGGTTCGCTCAGCAATTCAAAGCTCCAGTCCACCGCGGCGCGCAGGGTCTGCTGACGGGCCGGGGCGGTACGGTCCCCGGACGCCAGCAGCCGGAAGCGGTCGTCGAGGCGGCTGGCGATCTGCTCCACCGACAGGGCCCGCACCCGGGCCGCGGCCAGCTCGATGGCCAGCGGCATGCCGTCCAGGGTGCGGCACAGCCGGGCCACCGCCTCGGCGTTGTCGCTGCCGAGCTCGAAGCCGGCCCGCGCCGCCGAGGCGCGCTCGGCGAACAGCCGCATCGCCTCGTGCCGGGGCAGGTCGGCCAGGGACAGCGGGTGCGTGGGCAGCGACAGGGGCGGGACCCGCCACACCGTCTCCCCGCGCACCCGCAGCGGCTCGCGGCTGGTGGCGATCATCCGCAGCTGCGGGCAGCTGGCCAGCAGCTGGTGCACGAGCGCCGCGCACCCGTCGACGATGTGCTCGCAGGTGTCCAGGATGAGCAGCAGCCGCCGCCCGCGCAGCGCCGTGGCCAGCGTGCCCAGCATCGGCTGCTCCGGCTCCTCGCGGATGCCCAGGGTGGCCGCGACCCGCCGCGAGATGAGCTCCGGGTCGGCCGTGTCGGCCAGCTCCACCAGCCACGCCCCATCCGGGAAGCCCGGCACCAGATCGCAGGCCAGCCGCAGCGCCAGCCGGGTCTTGCCGATGCCCCCCGGGCCGCACAGCGTCAGCGCGCGCACGTCACCGAGGAGCAGGGCGAGCTCACTGAGATCCCGTTCCCGCCCGATGAAGCTGTTCGGCTCCGCGGGAAGGTTGCCCGAGCTGGGTGGGGCCGCAGAAGTCATGGCATCATGCACCGTCTGGTTGGTGGCGTGGGGGCTGGCGGCTACCGGGCGATTCTCTCATTCGCTGATGATCACGGGGACAGCGCTCGTGTAGTGCAGCCGACCGAAATACATCACTTTGACCATTGCCCACCACTGCGTCCCGTGTCGGGTTGTCACCGGTACCTGGACATGATAACGGAGAGTGACGTCACGCCCAGGCCAGATGGCGAAACCACGCGTCCAGGGATGAACCGCCGCCCAGCTGCCGAACGGCGAGATCAGCTGGGCCTCGCCGCGCACCGCCGACGCAGCCCGGTTGACCAGCCGGACCGCCAGCTCACCCGCGCCGCCCGCGGCCACCGGCACGGCCGGGGTGAGCACGCTGATGTCCAGCGCGGGCAGCGGCTCGCCGGGGGCCCCGGGGGGCAGGCCGAGCAGCACCGCCACCGCGTCCTCGTGCGCCTGGCCCAGCCGGTCGCCGATCCGGGCGGCCAGGAAGTAGTGCCCGGCGGCCGCCCCGGGGCGGCCGCGTACGGTCAGCTCCCACTCCGCATGGCCAAGAGGTGGCAGTTCGTAGCCGAACGGGGCAGCCGCCGGCCCGCCCGGCCCCGCCGCCAGCCCGCCCGGCACGTCCAGCTCGACCGCGCCGGCCGCCCCGGCCGGCCCCGCCGCCACCGTGAGCCGGACCGTGGCCTGGTCGGCGGGCCCGGGCAGGGACACGACGGTGGGCGACAGGTGCACCGCGACCGGCAGGTTGCCAGCGGGCGCCGGCCCCTTGCCGTGCAGCCAGTACCGGGTGAACACCGGCTGGGCCTCGGCCGGCCCGCCGCCGGCCAGCCCGCCGCCGGCCAGTGCGGCCGCACCCGGGGGGAGGCTCTGCGGCACGTCCAGCCCGAGCGTCACCGTGCCCGCCGGTCCCACCTCGGCCACCGCCGCACCGCTGGGCAGCACGCGGACCTCGGGCCCGTCGCCCTGCTCGGTCAGGCCGGTCTGGCGGGCCGCGGTGATCCCGGTGAACAGGGTCAGCCGGGCCGGGCCCGGCGCCCGGTGGCCCAGGTCACGCACGCGGGCGGTGACCCCGGCGGCCCGGTCCGGGGCGCCGTCGCGGCCCTCCGCGAGCGGGTTGCCCCGGGGCTTGAGCGCGGCCAGCATGGCCGGCCCGGTCACCGCGCCCAGGCTGGCCGTGGCGGGCAGCGGGCCCGGGTGCAGGCCGGCCGGCACGGCCAGCAGCGGGTGGTTGTACTCCTGGCCGGCCACGGCCAGGCCCGCCTCCCGCCAGTCCCCGGGCCCGGCCGCCAGCGCGTACTCGAACGTGTGGCTCCAGTGCTGCCAGGAGAAGCTGCTGCCGTCCGGGGCGGTCCGCTTGTCGCCGTCGATCCACACCCCGGACGGCCAGCTGCTGCACGAGCGCATCAGCGCGATGTGCAGGGTGCCGTCGGGCGTGACCAGGCTGCCCGGCGTGCCCCGGTTCAGCAATGCGACGCAGCGCCCGGCCAGGACCGGGTCGGCCGGCTCGCCGGCCGGGATGACCTCGATCACCGAGTCGGCCAGGTCGGCGGCGAGCGCGCGGACCGCGGCGGCCAGATCCGGGCCGGCCACGATCAGCACCGGGAGATCGCGGGGCCCGCGGACGTCGGCGCCCGGGGCGAACGCCGCGGCCCGGGACTGCGCGGCGGGCAGCCACACCCGGGCATCGCCGTCCGCCAGCTGGCGGCCCAGTTCCGCGGCCGCGCCCGGGCTGGCCTCCAGCAGGCCGGCCGTCCACGGGTTGTCCGCCGGGCCGCCGAGCGCGATCCGCACGTCGGGCACGTTCGAGTCCAGGTCGAGGGCGCCGTAGCGGGGGCCGTCCGGCCACGAGCAGGTCGCGGTGACACCCGCCCCGGCCAGCGCCGACACGAGGCTGGTGATGGCCACGCGCCAGCCGTTAGGGATGGAAAATCCGGCCGGGCCGGCCGGCGGCGCGGGCAGGATGACCTCGGCCACGCCGATCGCGCACTGCCCGCCGTCGGGCCCGGTCACCCGGGCCGTGGACCCGACGCCGAACCACTCATGCGCCGGGTTGTCCAGGGTGAACTCGTGCTCGGCGACGTCCGCGGCGGCGCTGCCGAACGGCCGGCCCACGGCCGTCGTCGCGGTCTGGTACACGGGCAGGCCGCCCGGCACGTCGGCCGGGAAGCGGACCCGCAGCAGCCGGTCGTGCCCGATCGACCCGTCCACGTGGGTGCGGAACTGCACCACGTCCGCGCCGTCCCAGAGCAGGGTCTCCTGGGTGATCCGCAGGTCGCCCACGGTCAGCTCGGCCAGCAGCCGGGCGCCCAGCGGGCAGCGCTGCGCGGTGACCTTGGCGCTGGCGCTGCCCGAGCCGGTCCCCGGTCCCTTGGGGGACAGCAGCCACGGGCCCTCGCCCCAGCGTGGGTGCTGGTCGTATTCGTCCTGCAGGAGCAGTTCGTTGCCGCCCGGCCGGAGCAGCTCGGCTCCGGACCGCAGGTCGGTCACCCGGCTGAGCGTGCCGCCGCGGGCCGGGTCGGCCACCAGCCGGAAGCGGTCGTTCTCGATCATCGCGCCGGGCTGGGGCTCCCAGCCCGGCGCCGGGCCGCCGGACGCGGCCACCACCCAGTACGTCCGGTAGCCGAGCGCGGGCACACCGGCCGCGCGGAAGGTCAGCGTGACGCGGGCCAGCGTGCCGTCCGGGTGCCGCCGGATGCCCTCCGCCAGGAACGGGATGTCCCCCGCCGGGTCGCGCAGGGCGATCCAGTCCGGCCCGGGGGCCGGGAAGTCCAGCTCCGCGGTGACCAGGCCCGATCGGGGCCAGGACAGCGTGTTGAACACGGTCAGCGCGGACCGGGTGCCCGGGCTGGGCGGCCTCGTGTCGGCCTGGCCGGCCAGGAAGCTGGCCGCGTCCCGGCGGGCCGCCGCGCCGCGTTCCCAGGCTTCCCGCCAGCCGCCCAGCAGGTCCAGGTACACCTGGTCGGACTCGGTTCCGGTGATCGCGTCGTGATGGGCGCCGAACACCAGCTGGCGCCAGGCCTTGTCCAGTGACTCCGCGGGGTAGCCCGCGCCCGCCAGCCAGGCCAGGGTGGCCAGCCGCTCGCCCTCGGCCACCGCGGTCTCGGCCGCCCGCTGCGCCTGCTTGGTGTCGATGTAGGAGACGTCCTTGCCCGGGTAGACCGGGTTCATGTCCCGGGTCTGCGGGACCAGCCAGATACCGCGCTCGGCCGCGTCGGCGCGCACCGCGGCGAAGAACTCGCGGGGCAGCGCGGTGACGAAGCGCGGCCACACGTAGCGCCGGTTCCAGTCGCGGTGGATGGCGGTCGCCCAGCGGCTCGGGATCACGTGGTCGGCGCCGACCGGGAGCAGCACGTTGCGGGTGGCCGCGACGGGGGCCAGCTGGGCGAACTGCTCGAGCGCGGCGCGCTCCGCGCCGGCCAGGTCGGCGGCCTGCTGGGTGACCCAGCCCGCTCCGTAGTGATTGGCCATGTAGCTGGTGAGCAGGCCGTGCCCGTCCGGCGAGAGCCATTCGAACTCGCTGCGCAGCTGCATCCGGCGGTTGTCACCCACGGTGCGCTGCGGGCCCCACTGATGGTAGGGGCCGCGGGCCCAGGACGAGGAGGCCAGCCCGGCCGCGGCCATCAGCCCGGGGTAGCCCGGGTCGAAGCCGAACGCGTCCAGCATCCACGCGGTTCGCGGATCACCGCCGGCCACCTCCCGCTGGTAGCCCAGGCCGTAGATGGCGTTGCGGATCGTCGACTCGGCCCCGGTCAGGTTGGTATTGGGCTCGTTGTAGTTGCCGCCAACGATCTCGACCCGGCCGCCGGCGATGAGCCGCCGCAGCTCGGCCCGGTCGGCCGGGTGGGTGTCCAGGTAGGGCTTGAGGTAGTCGATCTCGGCCAGCACGAACTTGTAGTCCGGGTCCTCGCGCGCCGCGGCCAGGTGCAGCGCGACCAGCTCGAATGCGGTACGCACCTCGGGGAGGCGGCCGCTGGAGTCCGGCACTACCAGCCGGGACTCGGTGAATTCCCCCTGGGTGTCCCACCAGACCGGGTCGTAGTGGAAGTGGCTGACCATCCACATGGTCCAGCCCGGTTCGGCCACCGTGATCTCGGCCGGCTGTTCGGCGCGCCCGGCGGGGCCCTCGGCGATGACCGTGACCTGGCGCGGGCGGCCCGGCTCGGCGGGTGCGGCGATGCGCACGCCGACCTCCGCGGTCACCTCCCCGCCCGGGAGGTCCAGCGAGGCCGGCACCGGCGTGCTGACTGCGGGCCCCTCGACCCGGATCTGCACCGGCCCGGCGCCCATCTGCCCCTCGCCGTGCAGTGCTACCCGCACGAGTTGCAGTGGCTGCGCTGCGGTCCCGCCGAACAGCTCCGTTGCCTGCACGCTGGCGATTCGCATGGCCCCATGGTGACACGGCCGCGCTGCCTGCCGGCGACCCCCGGCAATCGTCTGCAGGGGCGGCTACGATTCAGTCGGGTGCGCGCACGGGCCGCACCCGGCACCCGGGAGGCAGCAGCGGAAGGGGGGCGCCGCGAATGGCCGATCCGCCGGTGACGCTGAAGGACGTGGCCGCGCGCGCCCAGGTGCACCCGGCCACCGCCTCCCGGGCGCTGAACCCGGAGACCCGCCTGCTGGTCCGGGAGGACACCGCGCAGCGGGTGCTGGCGGCGGCCAGCGAGCTCGGCTACCGGCCGAACACGGTGGCCCGCAGCTTGCGCACCCGCCGCTCGCACAGCGTTGGCGTGCTCATCCCCGACCTCAACAACCCGCTGTTCCCGCCGATCGTGCGCGGAATCGAGGACCGGCTGGCCGCTGCCGGGTACGTCGCGCTGATCGGGAACACCGACGGGGACGCCGAACGGGAGCGGATGCTCTTCGAGCAGATGCGGGCCCGGCACGTGGACGGGCTGGTGCTGGCCACGGTGCACCTGGGTGACCCGCTGCTGGCCGAGTCGGTCCGCGCCGAGCTGCCGGTGGTGCTGATGAACCGGCTGGCCCAGGACTACAGCCTGCCGTCGGTCTCGGTGGACAACGAGCGCGGCATCCGGATGGCCGTGGCCCACCTGGCCGGGCTCGGTCACACCCGGATCGCGCACATCGCCGGCCCGCAGGAGGTGTCCACCGGGCTGGCCCGCTATCGCGGGTTCCTGGCCGCGATGGAAGCGCACGGCCTGCGGGCCGATCCTGAGCTGATCGTGACGGCCAGGTCGTTCTCCATCGACCAGGGGCACCGCTGCGCGCAGGTGCTGATCAGCCGGGACGTCGGCGCCACGGCGGTCGCGGCCGGCAACGACATGCTGGCGGTCGGCTGCTACGCCGCGCTGGACGAGGCCGGGCTGAGCTGCCCGGAGGACATCTCGGTGGTCGGCTTCAACGACATGCCGTTCATCGACCGGCTGCGCCCGCCGCTGACCACCATCCGCTTCCCGCACTACCAGGTCGGCACCGAGGCGGCGCAGCTGCTGCTGGAGCGGATCGCCGGGCAGACCGGGCCGGTCAAGGTCCTGTTCCTGGCCCCGGAGCTGGTCGTCCGCGGGTCGACGGGGCCGGCCCCGGGCTAAGCCCGGGTCACGGTGCGGGAAAGCTCCCGTATCGATTCCGATCGCATTGGTTGACACCGCCGGCCGCGTGCACCAGGCTTTCTGCAAACGATTGTCAGGCCGGGCGAGGGAGTGACCTGATGGCCGAACACGGTGACCGCTCGCTGGGCTGGCTGGGCACCGGGCGGATGGGCACCGAGCTGGTGCAGCGGCTGCTGCGGGCCGGCTGCGACGTTGCCGTGTACAACCGGACCCGGGCCAAGGCCGAGCCGCTCGCCGCGCTGGGCGCCAAGGTGGTCGGCTCGGCCGCCGAGCTGGCCAGCCGGGACATCGTGTTCGTCACGGTCGGCTCGCCGCAGGACCTGATCGACGTGGTCCTCGGCGAGGCCGGGCTCATGTCCGGGGCGGGCGCGCCAGCCATCCTCGCCGACTGCTCGACCATCTCCGCGGACGTGTCGCGGCAGGTGCGGGGGCAGCTGGCCGCACGGGGCACCGAACTGCTGGCCGCGCCGGTGATGGGCAATCCCAAGGCGGCCAGCGTGGGCAGGCTCACCCTGGCCGTGTCCGGCCCGCGGGCCGCGTTTGACAGCGCCCGGCCGTACCTGGACCTGCTCGGCGCGGGAGCCACCTATGTCGGCGAGGGAGAGCTGGCCCGGGTGGTGAAAATCTGCCACAACCTGTTCCTCGGCGTGGTGACCCAGTCCCTGGCCGAAGTGACGATCCTGGCCCAGAAGAGTGGCGTCACCCGGGAGACGTTTCTCACCTGCCTCAACAAGAGCGTGATGGGTTCGCAGTTCACCCGCTACAAGTCACCGGCCTTTGTCAACCTGGATTTCCACCCGACGTTTACCGCCACGCTGCTGCGCAAGGATCTTGACCTTGGCCTCGCCGCGGCACGGGAGCAGGAAGTGCCGCTGCCGGTGGCGGCGCTCGTGCACCAGATCGTGCAGAGCCTTATTGGCCATGGTTATGGCGACCAGGATTTCGCTGCGCTGCTTGAGCTGGCCGCTCAGTCTGCGGGTTTGCAGCTGGAGAGCGAGAATTCAGCGATTACGGACGGGCTGGGCCCGGCCGACGAGGATGAGAGCGGGGCGCTGCTGTGACCCGTTGTTTACCACCCAGAAGACTCCTGAACTGACCGGAAGGAGGACCGGATGACCCCTCACCGCACCCGGTTCTTGACTATCTCGGCCGTTACCGCCGCCGTGGCAATGGCCGCCGCCGGCTGCAGCAGCAGCGGCGGCGGCGGCAGCAGCAACTCATCGGGTAAGAGCAGCTCGGCACCGGTGGTTATCGGCGCGTCGCTGTCCCTGACCGGGGATTTCTCCGCCGATGGCCAGGCCTTCAGGCGGGGCTACGAGCTGTGGGCCAGCGAGATCAACAAGAGCGGCGGCCTGCTCGGCCGCAAGGTCCAGCTGACCTTCCAGAACGACGCGAGCGACCCGACCACGGTCGCCACGAACTACACCAAGCTCATCGCCCAGCAAAAGGTCAACCTGGTGTTCGGGCCGTTCTCCACGCTGCTGACCGTGCCCGCCGCCAAGGTCGCCGCGCGGTACGGGTACGCCTTCCCCGAAGGCGCGGGCGGCGGCCCGGCCGTCTACCAGCTGAAGCTGCCCAACATCTTCAACCCCAGCCCGCCGATCGCCGACCAGCTGGTCCCGTTCGCCGACTGGGTGGCCTCACTGCCCGCCACCGAGCGGCCCAAGACGGCCGCCTACCCGCAGGTGAACGACCCGTTCGCGGACCCGATGACCGAGGCGGCCCAGGCCGTCCTGCAGAAGGCCGGGGTCAGGACGGTGTACTCCAAGGTGTACCCGGCCGAGAACCCCGACTACAAGGCGGGAGCGGACGCGGTCGCCGCGAGCGGCGCGCAGATGGTCGTGCTCGGCTCGGTCGACGTGCCCACCGCCACCGCGTTCATCCAGGCGTTCGAGCAGCAGCACTACAACCCGAAGATCTTCGCCGCCTCGGCCGGCCCGGACCAGGGCGCGGACTTCGTCAAGGCGGTCGGCGCGAAGAACACCACCGGGATCATGGTGCCCAACGGCTGGTACGCGGGCCTGCCGAACCCGCTGAGCCAGGCCATGGTCAAGGCGTACCTGGCCAAGTACCACGGCACGGCGGCCGACATCAACGCCGACGTAGCCGAGGGGTACTCGGTCGGCGAGATCACCGCGGCCGCGGTCAAGGCCACGCACAGCCTGGACAACAAGAAGATCATCAGCTACCTGCACAGCGGCGTGACGCTGCAAACCGTGCAGGGGCCGGTCAAGTTCAACAGCGTGGGCGAGAACGTCGTGGCGCAGAAGTTCATCTTCCAGTGGCAGCAGGGCACCAAGTTCGTGCAGGTGCTGCCCAGCAGCGCGGCCGGCTCGGTGCCAATCGTGAACCCCAAGCCCGCCTGGGGCAGCTGACCGGGAGGCACATGGGACGGGAACTCACCGAAGCGATCATCGACGGCATCCTCGGCGGCGGGGTCTACGCGCTGATGGCCGTCGGGCTGACGCTGATCTTCGGTGTGCTCGACATCATCAACATCGCCCAGGGCATCCTGGTCGTGCTGGGCGCGTACCTGAGCTACGTGCTGGCCGTGCACCTGCATATCGACCTGTTCGTGGGCCTGCTGGTGACGGTCCCGGCGATGTTCCTGGTCGGGATCACGATCCAGTGGGCCTTCATCAGGCCGCTGCGGGGCCGGGAACGCACGTCGATGTCGCTGCTGGCCACCTACGCGGTGGCGATCATCATCGAGGGCGTGCTGTACATCATTTTCGGCGCGAACTACGTGAACCTGAACTCCTGGTACGTCACCACCGGGCCCCGGGTGTTCGGCTTCTACCTGGACTACATCTACATCTACGGATTCCTGCTGGCCGTGGTGCTGGTCGCGGCCATCTACGTCACCTTGTACCGGACGCAGTTCGGCCGCAGCATCCGGGCCACCATGCAGGACCACACGGCGGCCCGCCTCGTCGGCATCAACGTGAACCGGGTGCAGATGCTGACCTTCGGCATCGGGGTCGCGGTCACCGCGGCGGGCGGCATGGTGTTCGGCGCCACCGGCGGCGGGTTCAACCCGAACACCGGCTACGACCTGATCTCCCGGCTGCTCGCCATCATCATCCTGGGCGGCCTGGGCAGCATCGCCGGGGCCATGATCGCGGCCATCTTCATGATCACCCTTGAGGGGGTGGTGGACGTGCTGTGGTCGCCCAGCTGGTCGGTGGTGGTGTTCTACATCGCGCTCGTGCTCGTGCTGGCGTTCCGCCCGCAGGGCCTGCTCGGCCGCAAGGAGGTGCGCGCCCAGTGAGCCCGCCGCCGGCGGCGCCGCGGGCCATCCGGAGCGCCCGGGTTGCCCGGCTGGCCCGCCCGGGCGCCCTGCTGGCCCTGCTGGTGATCGCGGCCGTCTTCCCGCTGGTGGTCACCAACGCGCTGGACACCCAGTTCGCCGTGGACACGCTGATCTACGTGGCCGCGGTGGCCGCCTGGAACCTGTTCTCCGGCTACTCCGGGTACATCTCGCTCGGGCACGCGGTGTTCTTCGGCAGCGGCGCGTACACGGTCGGGCTGCTGACCGAGCACTGGAAGGTGGCCGGCGGCACCATCTTCTGGCTGCTGCCGCTGGCCGGTCTGGTGGCCGCGGCGATCGCGGTGCCGTTCGGGCTGATCGCGCTGCGGGTCCGGCGGCACACGTTCGTGGTGATCACCATCGCCATCTTCTTCATCTTCCAGCTGCTCGCGTACAACCTGTCGTTCACCGGCGGGAACCAGGGCATCAGCAGCCCGTTCTTCCTGTGGAGCGCGCAGAACTACAACAACCCCTTCTATTACGTCGCGCTCATCCTCGCGGTCGGCACGATCGCGCTGTCCTGGCTGATCCGGCACTCACGGTTCGGGCTGCAGCTGCTGGCCATCCGGGACGACGAGGACCGGGCGCGGGGCCTGGGCGTGCGCGCGATGCGGGTGAAGCTGGCCGCGTTCGTCATCTCCGGGGGGATCACCGGCATGGTCGGCGGGCTGTGGTGGTTCTTCATCGGCCAGGCTCTCCCGGAGACCGCGTTCAACCCCATTTTCGACGTGACCGTGGCGCTCATGGCCTTCCTCGGCGGGTTCGGCACGCTGGCCGGCCCGGTGCTCGGCGCGCTGATCCTCGAGCCCTTGCAGCAGTGGGTGGCGATCACGTTCACCAACGGGTACACCGGCGAGATCGCCCTCGGTGTGCTGTTCCTGCTGGTGATCCTGGTCCTGCCGCGGGGCATCGTGCCCACCGGGCGGGAGCTGGCGACCAGCTGGCAGGCCCGGCGCACCCGGCGGCGGGGCGGGCCCGGGGCACCGAGCGGGGCCGCGCCGCCGGGCAGCCCCGCGGTGCCCAGCCCCAGCCCGAGCGGCGCAAGCAGCGCAAGCGGCGGGGGAGTGCAATGACCGCGCTGCTCCGTACCGCCGGGGTGACCAAGGCGTTCGGCGGGGTGCAGGCGCTGCGCGAGTGCACCGTTGAGGTGGCCGAGGGCAGCATCGCCGGCCTGATCGGGCCCAACGGCTCGGGCAAGACCACCCTGTTCAACATCATCACCGGCTACGAGCGGGTGGACCGCGGCGAGGTCTGGCTGGGTGGCCGGCCGATCACCAACCACCCGCCGGACCGGGTATTCGCGGCCGGTATCGGCCGCACGTTCCAGCTCACCCGCGTGTTCTCCCGGCTCACCGTGATGGAGAACATGATCGTGGCCGCCCAGCACGCCGAGCGGGGGCACGGCTGGCTGCGCAACCCGCTCGCCCGGGCGGGCGGCCCGGCCACCCGGCGGCGGGCCGGGGAACTGCTGGAGTTCACCGGCATCGCCGGGCACGCCGGGGCGCTGGCCGAGACGCTCTCCTATGGCCAGCGCAAGCTGCTGGAGCTGTCCTACGTGCTGATGGCCGACCCGGCGATCGTGCTCCTCGACGAGCCGGCCGGCGGGGTGAACCCGACCTTGATCACGACGATCGCGGACCGCATCCGGCAGCTGAACGAGCAGGGCACGACGTTTCTCATCGTGGAGCACAACATGGACTTCGTCATGGGCCTGTGCCATCAGGTGACGGTCCTCGACTACGGCACCGCGGTGGTCACCGGCCCACCCGGGGTGATCAGGACCGATCCCCGGGTCCTCGACGCCTATCTCGGGACGGCGGAGGACGGCGATGAGGCCCCCTGACCCGGTGACCGCGCTCGTCGTGCAGGACGTGGTGGCTGGCTACGGCGGCGGTGACGTGCTGCGCGGGGTCAGCATGCAGGTGCCCGAGGGCGGCATCACCTGTGTCGTCGGGCCGAACGGGGCGGGCAAGTCCACGCTGCTGGCCACGATCAGCGGGCTGCTCCGGCCGCGGCTCGGCTCGGTCAGCCTGCACGGCGAGCGGCTGTCCGGCCGCACCCCCCGGCAGGTGCTCGACGCGGGCGTGGTGCTGGTCCCGCAGAACCACAGCCTGTTCCGCGATATGACCGTACGCGAGAACATCTCGCTGGGCGGCTACATCATCCGCCAGCGGGGCCTGGCCGACCGCCGCCTGGCCACGGTCCTGGACATGTTCCCGCAGGTGACCGGCTGGCTGGGGAAGAGGGCGGGCAGCCTGTCCGGCGGCCAGCAGCGGCTGGTGGAATTCGCCCGCTGCCTGATGCTCGACCCGCGCCTGGTCATCCTGGACGAGCCGTCGATGGGCCTGTCACCCAAGGTGCTCAGGTCGGTCTTCGACGCGATCCAGATGATGAATGCCCAGGGCAAGACCATCCTGCTGGTGGAGCAGAACGCCCGGGCCGGGCTGCGGCTGGCCAGCCACGGCGTGGTCCTGGAGAACGGCCAGGTCCGGCTGTCCGGCACCGGCCATGAGGTGCTGCACCACCCGGAGATCGGCGCGCTGTACCTGGGCGGCGCGGTGGCCGACCTCCAGACACCGGAAACCAGGGCCGCCGGGGCCCGGGCGGCCGATGATCGTTGACGCGCACTGTCACGTCATCGTGCCGGAGATCACGGCGCGCTCCGTGCCCGAGAACTGGCGGCCAGTCCTGGGCACCCAGGACGGCCGCCCGGCCGTCCGGTTCCGCGGCCAGCTGCTGACCTCGGTGGTGAGCGAGTTCAGCGATACCGCCGTCATGCTGGCCGCGGCGGCCGGCACCGGGGTCAGCCACCTGATGCTGTCGCCGTGGATCAGCCTGGTGCCGGTGGATGCGCCGGTGGAGGTGGCCCGGCCCGTCTGCCAGGTGCAGAACGAGGCGCTGGCCCGGCTGGTGGCCGGGCAGCCCGGGCGCATCAGCGCGGTGGGCGCGCTCCCGGTGCAGGACCCGGGCCGGGCGGGCCGCGAGCTGCCCGGCCTGCTCGCGACCGGCCTGCGCGGCGTGGAGCTGCCGTCCAGCGTCGGCGGCCGGTACCTCGGCGACGACTTCTTCCTGCCGTTCTGGGAGGCGGCCGCCGGCACCGGCGCGCTGGTGTTCATCCACCCGACCACCCGTGGGCTGGGCGTCCGCGCGCTGGACGACTACTACCTGTGGAACTCGGTCGGCAACGCGCTGGAAACCGCGATCACCGCCGCGCACATCGCCATGGCCGGGGTGCTGGAACGGTTCCCCCAGCTGCGGGTGCTGCTCGCGCACGGTGGCGGCGCGCTGCCGGCCGTGCGGGGTCGGCTGCGCCGTGCCTGGGCGGTGCGGCCCGAGGCGGCCAGCCGGATCGCCGGGGACCCCGACGCCTCACTCCGCCGGTTCTACTACGACACCGTGACCCATGACGCCGGCCTGCTGGCCAGCCTGGTCGGCTACGCCGGCCCGGAGCAGGTGCTGCTCGGCTCGGACCGCCCGTTCGACATGGGCACCGACCACCCGGTGGACGAGGTGCGCGGGCTCGGCCTCGGGCCGGCCACCGAGCTGATCCTCGGCGGCAACGCCCAGCGGCTGCTGGGCCTCTCGACGAGCTGAACCTCATGGGGGTACGTTCAGGTCCGTACCCCAGCCGTGATCTCCCCGCTGGCCTCGGGCGCCCCAGCCCGGGGGGGACCAGGAGCCAGCCAATGCCAGTCGTCCGCGATGCCGCCGCCGGGCCGGCCCGGCGGGGGCTGGGCTGGGCGCAGCAGGCCTGGGTCACCCCCCAGCTCTTAGGTGTGCCGGTGCCGATGCAGGCCTGGCGCTGGCGGCTCGGCCCGGCAGCGGCCAGCCCGGTGATCGGCCTGGGTGTCCCGGAGGGCATGCTCTACCTGGCTGCCGGGTCGGGCACCGCGGAGGCGGGCGGCCAGCGGTTCGACCTGGCCCGGGAGAGCATGCTGTGGCTGGCCGGGTGCCCGCACATCGTCCTGCGGGGCGGGCCGGGCGGGCTGGACGCGCTGCTCGCGGTGGCGCCCGGGGTGAGCAGCGCGAGCAGCGCCAGCGCCCGGCTGTTCACCGAGGCCGACCTGCCGCATCTGGTGTCCACCCGGGACAGCCGGGAGCGGCTGGACCTGGTGACCGAGTCGGTCCCGGTGGCCGCCGAGCAGATCCGGGCCGGCCGGGTCACCTACCAGCCGGGTGACACCACCGCCGCCCACTCGCACACCGCGTGCCACCACGTGTTCTGCGTGCTGGCCGGGGCCGGGCTGCTGTGCACCGAGCAGCAGGTCTGCCGGCTCGCCGCCGGGATGAGCGGGTACGTCGGCCCGGGTGAGGTGCACTGGCTGGTCAACGACACCGACGCGAGTTTCTCGTTCGTCGAGTTCTGGGCCCCGCCGCCAGCCCGCACGGTGTGGCGCACGCCCGGGGACCGGAGCACGTGGGCGCCAGTTGGCTGAGTGACCCGGAGGGCAGGCATGGACTACACCAGGACGGAAGCCAAGCGGGCCGCCCGCGAGTCCCTGACCGGGATCTGGGCGGCGACCACCGCCCCGTTCGGCCGCTCGGGGGCGCTCGACGTGCTCGCGCTGCGCCGCGACCTGGACCGGCTGACCAGCAGCCTGCACGTCGACGGGGTGTTCTGCGGCGGGGTGATGAGCGAGTTCTGGTCCCTGTCCGGCAGTGAGCGGCGCCGCCTGGTCGAGGTGGTGGTGGACGGCGTGCGCGGGAAATGCCCGGTGATCGCGCACACCGGGCACACCTCGGCGGTCCAGGCCGTCGATCTGACCCGGCACGCACAGAAGGCGGGCGCTGACTTCGCGGCGCTGATCAATCCCTACTACCCGCCCGCCAGCGACGACGGCCTGTACCGCTGGTTCGAGACGGTCTGCCAAAGCGTGGACATCGGGATATGGCTGTTCGATACCGCGTACTCCGGGGTGTCGCTGTCCCTGGACCTGATCGAGCGGCTGGCCGCGATCGACAACGTGTGCGGCATCAAGGTCGGCCACGGTCACCGCCGCTACCTGGAGGTGCTGGCCCGGGTGGGGGACGCCATCCTGGTCTGCGAGCCCACCGAGGGCACCTGGCTGGAGAACATGCGCGAGCACGGGCAGCGGCTGTTCATGTCCTCGGCGGCGCCTTACCTGTACCAGACGCCGCAGTGGCAGCCGATGCGCGAGTACACCGCGCTGGCCCGCGAGGGGGACTTCGACGGTGCGGCGCAGCTGGCCGCGACGCTCGACCCGGTGCGCGCGGTGGCCGCGAGATGGCTGCACGGCCGGGCCCGCCGGGCCGACACGCTCGCCTCGATCAAGGCGTGGGCCGGGCTGCTCGGCATGTCCGGGGGCCCCGTCCGCCCCCCGCTGGTCGCGCATACCGCGGCCGAGCGGGCCGAACTCGCCGCCGACCTGGCCGCGGCCGGGCTGATCCCGGGCACCGGCGAGGCCGCCCGGGTGGCGCGCAACGGCCACCCGCGCACGTTCGCCTGAGCCCGGGGGAGGGCCATCTCACTCGCGCCGGGTGAGGTGGGCGCCGGCTGACCCACCTACCGTCAGGAAAAAACCTGAGGAGGACGCGATGGCGCCACGGGACACCCTGTACGTGCTCGCAGCGGCCTATGACAACGTACCCGCCGCGGTCGAGGACTACGAGGCGGTCAAGGCGCTCTACCAGGCCGTGAAGACGTCGCACGACTTCGATGCGGCGGTCATCGCCAAGGACGACGCGGGCAAGGTGAGCATCGTCAAGAAGCACGAGCAGCCGACCCGGCACGGGGCGGCGGTCGGGCTCGGCTGGGGGCTGGCGGCCGGGGTGGCCGCCGCGCTGTTCCCGCCGGTCGGCATCGCGGGCGCGCTGGCGCTGGGCGCCGGGGGCGGCGCCGCGATCGGCGCGGTGACCGGGCACGCCCACGGCGGGATGAGCCGCGGCGACCTGAAGGACCTGGGGGAGACGCTCGACGCGGGCACGGCCGGGCTGCTCGTGGTGTACGAGGCCAACCTGGCTGAGCAGGTCGCGGCCAACATCAAGGCGGCCAACAAGATGATGTCGCGGGCCACCGACATGGCCGCCGATCAGCTCGCGGAAGACCTCAAGCGGGCCGACCAGGCCGCGGCGGCCAGCAGCTAGCTGGCCAGCGCGCGCAGCGCCGGGCCGGCCAGCCGGTGCACGGTCCACTCGTCCATCTCGGCCGCACCCAGCGCGGCGTAGAAGTCGCGGGCGGGCTGATTCCAGTCCAGCACCGACCACTCCAGCCGCGGGTAGCCACGCTCGACGCAGATCCGGGCCAGCTCGGCCAGCAGCGCCCGGCCCAGCCCGAGCCGCCGCATGTCCGGGCGCACGTACAGATCTTCCAGGTAGATCCCGTGTCTGCCGGTCCAGGTGGAGTAGCTGAGAAACCACAGGGCGAAGCCGACCACCGCACCGTCGTGGGTGGCCACGTGGGCGAACACCGCGGGCGGGTCGGCCAGCAGCGCCCGGCCCAGGTCATCCTCGGTCCCGGCCACCTCGGGCAGCGCCTTCTCGTAGCTGGCCAGGTCCCGGATCAGCTGGTAGATCACGGGCACGTCGGCCGGGCGGGCCGGGCGGATCACGTCGCGGCCACCGGGAACCGGTAACGCAGCCGGAACCGGTCGGCAGCGAGCACGATGTCGCCGGTCTCCACCGTGCGCTCGCCGCAGCGGTGCGAGCGCTCGATGAGCAGCACCGGCGAGCCGGCCGGCAGGTTCAGCGCCACGGACTCCGCGGACAGGGCCGGCCGCACCGAGATCTCCTCGACCACCTGATCCACGGTGACGCCGGTCGCGCGCATCCGCTCGGCCACCCCACGCCCCGCGAACGTGCCCTGCTCGGGCGGCCCGGCGGCGGCCGCGGCGGGCTCGTAGCTGGTGGCCAGCTGGACCGGGTCGCCGTCCGCGCTCATCAGGTATCTGGTCCGGGTCACCAGCTGATCCCGGTCGGCCAGGCCAAGCCGCCGTGCCACCTGAGCGGGCGCGGTGACCCGCTCGGACTGGTACTCCCACGACAACCGCGGTGACTGGCCACCCGCGGCCAGCCCGAACGGGGAACCGGGGAAGTGCGGCCGGTCATGCTCCAGGGGTGCCGCCGCGGGCAGCGGCCGCACGTAGGAGCCGGACCCGGCCCGCGCCTCGATGAGCCCCTCGGCCGCCAGCACCTGCAGGGCGTGCTTGGCCGCGGTCTCGCCGACCCCGTACCGCGCGATGATCCCGTTCCGGGACGGCACCCGGGCCCCGGGCGCGAGCAGGCCGCCCCGGATCTGATCCCGCAGATCTTCCAGGACGCGCAGGTAAACCGGATCGTTCGCAGCCAAGCCGTCATTGTCGCCCAGCGGCCCGGCAAGCTGTGGCCCAATTGCAGACCTGTGACCATAGCTTTGCCCGGCCGGCTTCCGGCTACTTCTTCCGGGCGAAGATCACCCCATCGCCGATGGACAGCAGGGCCAGCTCCACCCGGTCGTCGGCGAGCGCCTGCTCGGTGACATCCCGGACCGCCTGGGCATCGGGATCCGGGTCGGCGTCGAAGATGCGGCCGTGCAGCAGCGCGTTGTCCACCAGGATGAGGCCGCCGCTGCGCGTGCGCGGCACGATCTCCGCCCAGTAAGCCGGGTAGCCGGTCTTGTCCGCGTCGATGAAGGACAGGTCGATGGGGGCGTCGGCGGGCAGCGCCCGGAGCGTGTCCAGGGCCGGCCCGAGGCGCAGCTCGATGCGGTCAGCCAGGCCGGCCCTGGCCCAGTACTCCTGGGCCATCGCGGTCCACTCCGGGTTCACGTCGCAGCACAGCAGGCGGCCGCCGGGGGCCAGGCCGCGGGCCAGGCAGATGGCCGAGTAGCCGGTGAACGTGCCCACCTCAACCGCCCGGCGCGGCGCGACGAGCTGGCTCAGCAGCGTCATGAACGCGCCCTGCTCCGGCCCGATCTGCAGGTGCGCGCTGGCCGGGAAGCGCCGGGCCGTCTCGGACCGGAGCTCGGCCAGCAGCGCGTCCGGCGGGCTGGAGTGGGCGACAACGTAGTCGAAGACCTGACGGGTGACGTGTTCGGTTCCGCTAGCCACGAGGCAACGCTATCCCGCGGCCCGGACTGTCGGCCCAGTGCGGTTGGCTGGTTGCGGCTGGCTGATTGCGGCTGGCTGATTGCGGCTGGCTGATTGCGGCTGGCTGAGGGCCGCTGGCTGGGCCGAGCGAGGGAGGCGCACATGTACGAGACCGATGCGGAACTGGCCGGGCTGCAGGCCCTGCTGGACGAGTCACTGGCGGGGGCGACCGGGCACCTGCGGTCGATCATCCGGCCGGAGCGGACGCTGACCGCGGCCCAGCTGGTGAGCGTGCTCACCGGCATGTGCACGCTGGCGGTGAGCAGCGTCACCGCCCGCTGCGAGCCGCGGGTGAGCGGCGCGGACGGGCACTTCCTGCATGGCCGCTGGGTCATCAGCACCGACCGTTCAGCCGCCAAGGCCCGGCACTTCGCGGCGCGGCCCGCGGTCAGCCTGGCTCATCTGCGCGGCGACGAGTTCGGCGTGTTCACCCATGGCACGGTGCACGAACTGAACCCGGGTGGTGGCCCAGACGGCGCGGAGGGCCGGGATGACCCGTCCTGGCCGGCCATCCACGAGTACCTGACCAGGCATTACGACAGCGACCCGGTCAGCTGGGGGGACGTGGTCGTCTATCAGGTCCGGCCCAGCTGGATGGTGGCCTACGCCGCCAACCCGGCCGCGCTGGCCAGCGGGGCGTGACCGGCGGACCGCACGGTACGCTCGGGGCCATGGCGCTGCCGCTCGACATCCCCAGCCCGCCGGTTAACGGGTTCCATCTCGGCCCGGCCTACATCCACTTCTACGGGCTGATGTACGTCATCGGGATCACCGTGGCCATCCTGATCACCCAGCGCCGGTGGAAGGCGGCGGGCGGCGACCCGGGCCTGGTCGGCGACGTGGCCATCTGGGCCGTGCCCGCGGGCATCATCGGCGGCCGGATCTACTTCGACCTGACCACGCCCAAGTACATTCCGCACCACTGGTACGGGGTGCTCGCGGTGTGGGACGGCGGGCTGGGCATCTGGGGCGCGATCACGCTCGCCGCGCTGGTCGGTGCGTGGCGGGTGCACCGGTCCGGCGCGAGCGTGCGCCTGTTCATGGACGCGGTGGCCCCGGCGCTGCTGGTCGCGCAGGCGATCGGGCGGGTCGGCAACTACTTCAACCAGGAGCTGTTCGGCGGCCCGACCAGCCTGCCCTGGGCGCTGCACATCGACTACGCGTACCGGCCGCCCGGGTACCGGCAGTTCAGCACGTTCCACCCGACGTTCCTGTATGAACTGATCTTCGACCTGGCCTGGGCGGCGCTGCTGGTCTGGCTCGGCCATCACCGCAACATCAAGCCGCCGGGCCTGTTCGCCCTGTACGTCGCGGGGTACTCGGCGTTCCGCATCTTCGAGGAGTCGCTCCGGGTGGACCCGTCCCAGCACTTCCTCGGCCTGCGGCTGAACATGTACGTGGCGACCGGGCTGACCCTGGCCGGCGCCGTGTGGTTCATCCAGTCCCAGCGCACCGGCCGCCCGGCCAGCGAGCTGCCCGCCCGGCGGCCCGACCCGCCGGGGGAGCCCGACGGCCAGCCGGCGGACCGGGATGTCCCGGCCGGTGATGCGGTGCAGGCCGGCAACGGGGAGCTCGGCACCCGGCCCTGACGCTGCTGCATTCGAGCGGCCCGCCCCGCAGACACGCCGAGTCGAACTGACGTTTGACTGTGCCCGGAGTTTGCGGGAGGGTTGGCGCGGACTTATCCCGATTCACAGGAGGCAGCGCACCGTGGGCCAGAAGACCGTCCGGTTCAGCGACCTCAGCGGCGAGCTCATCACCCGGGACGACACGCTCGCCCGCATCGTTATCCACGAGCACCCCGAGCTGGGCGACAGCCCGGTGGAGATCGAGGCGCTGGCCGATGAGGCCGCCGCCATCGACCAGGCCGCCCTGCGGGTGGCGGTGGTCGACCTGTACGCCCCGGGCCAGGGCGAGCCCCGCCGGGTGATCATGGACGCGGCCGCGTTCGACGGGCTGGCCACGGACAGGCCCATGGGCGAGCTGCTGCTGACCGCGCGTCCGGCCCGGGCGGCCCGGCGGGGCGGCCGGGCGGCCACCGCGGGCCGTGGTGACCGGGCCAACCATTACGCCACGCTGGATCATGCGGGCGAGCCGCACCAGGGCCGGATCACCGACGCCGAGCGTGCGCTGGTCCGGGACCATCTGGACACGATCAACGAGCGGCTGGCCGCGCAGGGCGAGCGGACGATCAGCCTGGCTGACCCCGGGCACGTCGAGCGCTACGGCCTGGCCGGGCTGGCCCAGGCGCAAACCGTTCAGGCGGGTTGAGGGGCTTCCCCCGCCAGCGGCTGCCGTGGCTCGCGGTAAGATCCCGCAAGTGGCAAATCGGTTCATTGCGTCCGTCATGATCATCGCCGCCGCGGCGGCGATGATCGTTCTCGGCTCAGCCGCGCCCGCTCGCGCGGCCACCTGCCGCCACGCGAAGGGCCCGTTCCACACCAGCGGGCCGGTCGTCACCGGTTCGACCGGCCGGTATATCCCGTACGGCATCAATGTGACGGGCCTGGCCCATCAGAACTGGACCGACCTCACCACGGCGCACCGCGCGGAACTGCGGTCGACTGACCACGAAGACATCGACGCGATCGCCAGCTTCTGGTGCGGCAACACGGTCCGCATGCAGGTGGGCCAGAAGAACCTGGTGGGCAGCACCGGACACGTCAACCAGGCGTTTCTCACCGCGGTGACCTCGGAGGTCCAGTACGCGGAGAGCCGCGGGCTCGTCGTGGTGCTCAACGACCAGTGGCAGCTCGACGGGCACAAGTTCCGTGACTCCATGCCGACCGGGCTGACCGAAGCGTTCTGGGGGTCACTCGCCGCCCACTTCGGGAAGGACCCGCAGGTCGCGTTCGACCTGTACAACGAGCCCGAGCAGTACGTCCATTGCGGCTGGCAGTTCTGGCACAGTGGTGGCCGGTGTGGCGCCCTGACGTACATCGGCATGCAGCGGCTCGCGGACTTTGTCCGCGCCCGCTCGTCGAATCTCTTCTGGGTCGAGGGGATTGGTGCGGGCAGCACGCTGGGCGGAGCGTGGCGCTACCACATCACCAGGGACGGCCCGCTGATGTACGCCGAGCACCGGCCGCCCGCGCCGCACCAGGACCGCACCTGGGACCAGGAGTTCGGCTACATCGCCACCCATGGGCACGCGCCGGTGGTGGACGGGGAGTGGGCCGACTACGCACGGACCCGCGCGCCGTGGGCGTGCTGGGGCAACGCGCCGGTGTCCGCGCCCCGCTTCCTCAACTACCTGCGCGCGCGCCATTTCGGGCTCATCATGGCGCAGCTCGTCGAGAACCAGCTCATCCAGTCCACGAGCCTGACCGACCCGACGCACATCCGGGCCAACTGGGCCTGCCAGACCGGGCTCGACCAGGGCGTGGGCCACCAGGCCCAGCAGTGGTTCGTCCGGCGGAACAGCTAGCCGCGCCTGCCCTGATGCCGTCTCAAAATGTGAACTGATTGAAATTCGGCATAGGAGCACGGCTGGCCGCCCGGCGGGACACCCTTAGCCGGCCGCCGCGGGCTGCGCCGTCCGCTCGGCGGCCAGGGCCTCGTGGTCCCGCCACCAGGCCTGGCCAGGCCCGGGCAGCGTGTGGATCGGGTCGTAGTACGGGTACTCCCGGCTGAGCGCCAGCTCGTCGCTGGCTTCCACCGAGGTCCGGTAGTTCTTGGTCCAGTACGAGATGCCCAGCTCGGTGTCGTACCGGGACACCTGGTGCACCCAGCGCTTGCCGACGTAGGGCACGTCACAGATCATCCGCGGGGTGGCGAACCCCGGCAGGTAGCCCATGATCTGGTGCTGCAGGTCCTGCGCCTGGGCCAGGGACAGCCGCCAGTGCTCGCTGCCCGGGATCATGTCGCACATGTAGAAGTAGTACGGCATGATCCGCGCCTCATCGAGCAGCACGAAGCACAGGTCGAGCAGGGCCTGGGCGCTGTCGTTGACCCCGGCCAGCAGGACGCCCTGGTTGCGCACGTCGCGGATGCCGGTATCCAGCATGGCCTGGGCGGCCCGGGCCACCAGGGGGGTGACCGACTGGGCCGCGTTCACGTGGGTGTGGATCGCGATGCTCACCCCGCGCTCGTGGGCCTTGCTGGCCAGCCGCTCCATGCCCGACCGGACCTGGTCGGCCAGCCAGTGCTGAGGCAGGCCCATCAGGGCCTTGGTGGCCAGCCGGATGTCGCGGATATTCCCGATGTCCAGCAGGGAGCTGACGAAGCTCTCCAGCCGGGGCCAGGGCAGGTTGGCCACGTCGCCCCCGGACACCACCACGTCCCGGACACCGGGGGTGGCCCGCAGGTACTCGATCATGGCGGTCAGCCGGTCGGCGGGCGGCAGGCCGAACTTGTGCTTGGCGATGATCGGCGTCGGGTTGCCGACCAGGTCCATCCGGGTGCAGTGCCCGCAGTACTGCGGGCAGGTGGGCAGCACCTCGGCCAGCACCTTGGTCGGGTACCGGTGGGTAAGCCCCTCGACCGCCCACATCTCCGCCTCGTGCAGCGAGTCACGGGACGCGTACGGGTGTGACGGCCAGTCCGTGCGGCGGTCGCTGAACACCGGGATCATGTACCGGCGCACCGGGTCGGCGTAGAACGCGTCGGTGAAGCCGGGCTCGTCGGGCGCGCTGGCGGGCGCCATCGTGTTCAGCATCTGCGGGGGCACCAGCATGGACATGGTGGCCCGCTCACGCTGGTCGCGCTCCAGGTCGGCGAGGAAGTCCTCGCCGAGCCCGGGACCGGTCAGGTCACGGAGCTGGCGGAGGTTCTTCACGCAGTGCGCCCGCTGCCACTGGACCGACTCCCACTCCTCGGCGGTCACCGAGGACCAGCCGGGGAACCGCCGCCAGTCCGGCTCGACAAGCTCGGCACGCCGGTACACATAGGGCTGGCTGACCACGCGGACCACCTCCGTTCGGGGATTACGTAGTTGAACGATATCCTTCCATACGCGTCCCAAACAAAAGAAGATAGTGTCAGGGCAGTTCTCTACAGGAAGACTTACGGTGACAGGATCGCATGAGGGCGGGCAGCTCGCGTCCCCGCTCGGGCTGCACCGGGTGCGCAAACCGCCCGGCGTGCTGCCCCAGGCGGCGTGGCGGCTGGACAGCGACCCGGCGGTCTGGCCGGACGAGGTCCGGGTCCGGGTCGACCGGCTCAACCTCGATGCCGCGTCCTTCCGCCAGCTGCGGGAATCCACCGGCGGCTCGGCAGCGGACATGCGCGGGGCCGTGCTGCAGATCGTCGCCGACCGGGGCAAGATGCAGAACCCGGTGACCGGCTCGGGCGGCATGCTGACCGGCGTGGTCGACGAGGTGGGCCCGGATTCACCGCTCGGGCTGGCCCCCGGCGACCGGATCGCCACGCTGGTCTCGCTCAGTCTCACCCCACTGGCCATCACCGACGGCCTGGCCGGCTGGGACGGCCAGTCCGAGCAGGTGCCGTGCGCCGGGCACGCGATCTTGTTCGGCCGGTCCATCGCCGCGGTGCTGCCCGGTGACCTGCCCACCGGGCTGGCCCTGGCCGTGCTGGACGTATGCGGCGCGCCCGCGCTCACCGAGCGCGTCGTGCGGGACACGGTGTCACGCGGCCGGGCGGCCCCGGTCGTGGCCATCCTTGGCGCGGGCGGGAAGAGCGGGTCGCTGTCCGCGGTGGCGGCGCGCCGGGCCGGCGCGGGCCGGGTGATCGGGGTGGTGCCGGGCGAGGGCGAGGCGGCCGCGGTGCGCGCGGCCGGCCTGGCCGATCAGGTGGCGCTGGCCGACGCACGGGACCCGGTCGGGCTGGCCGGGGCGGTCGGCGCGGCCGGCGGCCCGGCCGACGTGACCGTGGTCTGCGTGGACGTGACCGGCTGTGAGGGCGGCGCGGTGCTGGCCACCGCGCCGGGCGGCACGGTGATCTTCTTCTCGATGGCCACCTCGTTCACCGCGGCCGCGCTGGGCGCCGAGGGTGTGGCGGCCGACGTGACCATGCTGATCGGCAACGGCTACCTGCCCGGGCACGCCGACCTGGCGCTGGACCTGATCCGCGCCGAGCCCGGGGTGCGGCGCCTGTTCGAGGCGCGGCTGGCGGAGAACTGAGGGAGGTCCTGGTGGAGTCGAGGCTGCAGCTTGACCCGGCGACGGTGGCGGAGGCGCGGGCGCTGGCCGCGGTCGCGGGCCAGCCCATCGTCGAGCTGGCCCGGGCGCACAGCACGGTGTCGGTAGAGCGGGCGGTGCTCCGGCTGGGCGGGCTGGACGGGGCGGGCGACGACGGCATGCCCTGGGTGAACCGGCTGGTTGACGCGGTGCGGGAGAGCACCGGGCTGGAGCACGGGGTCGCCCTGCCGGTCTGGGACGCGCTGGCCTCCGGCGGCTACCCGACGCTGGCCGCGCTGGCCCGGGACGCGGCGCAGGGGGCGGTGAAGTTCCGGGTGCCCGAGGGCGCGGACGCCGCCGCGGCCCGGGAAGCGGCCCGTGCCGCGCTGTCCGCCGGGTTCGCCACCATCGACCGCCGCCGGGCGGAGCGCACCGCGATGCTCGAGGCGACCGCCGACCCGCCGCGGCCGTGGATCTACCTGATCGTGGCCACCGGGGACATCTACGAGGACATCCCACAGGCTCAGGCAGCGGCCCGGGAGGGCGCGGACATCGTCGCGGTCATCCGGTCCACCGGCCAGTCCCTGCTGGACTACGTGCCGGAAGGGGCCACCCGGGAGGGCTACGCGGGCACGTACGCGACCCGCGAGAACTTCCGGCTGATGCGGGCCGCGCTGGACGACGTGTCCCGGGAGCTGGGCCGGTACGTGCGGCTGACCAACTACGCGTCCGGGCTGTGCATGCCGGAGATCGCCGCGATGGCCGGCCTGGAGCGGCTGGACATGATGCTGAACGACTGCATGTACGGCATCATCTTCCGCGACATCAACCCGCAGCGGACGTTCATCGACCAGCGGTTCGCCCGGCAGATCCACGCCCGGGCCGGGATCATCATCAACACCGGCGAGGACAACTATCTGACCACCGCGGACGCGGTGGACGCCGCGCACACCGTGGTGGTCAGCCAGCTGCTGAACGAGTTCTTCGCCAAGGAGGCGGGGCTGGCCGATGGGCAGCTCGGGCTGGGCCACGCGTTTGAGATCAACCCGGAGGTGCCGGACTCGTTCGTGCTCGAGCTGGCGCACGCCCAGCTGGTCCGCGAGCTGTTCCCGGACGCGCCGCTGAAGTACATGCCGCCGACCAAGCACATGACCGGCAACGTGTTCGCCGGCTACCTGCTGGACGCGTTCTTCAACCTGGCCGGCGTGATGACCGGCCAGTCGATCCTGCTCATCGGGATGATGACCGAGGGGATTCACACCCCGTTCCTGTCCGACCGCGACCTGGCCATCGAGAACGCCCGGTACGTGGCCCGGGCCGCGGGCCGGCTGGGCGAGAACTTCCGCCCGCCGCCGGGCGGCTTCGTGGAACAGCGGGCCCAGCAGGTGCTCGGCGAGGCAGTGGACCTGCTCCGCAAGATCAACCAGGACGGGCTGCTGACCGCGATCGCGGAAGGCACGTTCGGCATCACCCGGCGGCCCCCGGACGGTGGCCGGGGCCTGGACGGCGTCATCGAGCGGGCGCCGGACTACTGGAACCCGGCCAGCGAGTTCCTGGAGAGTGAGTCATGACCGGCCCGGTGATCCGCCCGTACGGTGACACCACGGGCGATGGCCAGGTGCAGGTGTCATTCACGCTGCCGGTTGCGTTCGGTAATGAAGAGGAGCGCGCCCGCGCCGAGGGGGCAGCGTTGCAGCTGGCCGGCAAGATGGGGCTGGACCCGGCCATGGTGGTGCACGCCAAGGGCATGGGGCCAGACTTCACGTTCTTCATCGTGTACGGGCGGGTGAGCCATCTCGTCGACCTGTCCGAGGTGACCGTGGCCCAGCGGGAGTACCCGCTGCTGCCGGAGGCCGAGGTCAACCTGCGGGTGCGCACCGGGCTGGGCCGCAAGCTGGTGGTGCTGGGCGCGTGCATCGGCACCGACGCGCACACGGTCGGCATCGACGCGATCCTCAACGTCAAGGGGCACGCGGGCGAGAAGGGGCTGGAGTACTACCGGGAGATGCGGGTGGTGAACCTGGGCGCCCAGGTGGACGTGGCCGACCTGGTCGACCGCGCGCGGGCCGAGCAGGCGGACGCCGTGCTGGTCAGCCAGGTGGTCACGCAGCGCGAGGCGCATCTGGCCGGGGCCCGGCAGCTGTCCGCCGCGTTCCGAGCCGCCTGCGGCGAGCACGGACCGCTGCTGGTGGTGGGCGGGCCGCGGTACGATCCGGCGATGGCCGGTGAGCTGGGCGTGGACAAGATCTTCGGGCGGGGCACCACCCCCCGTGAGGTGGCGAGCTACCTGGTGCACGTGCTGGCGCCGGAGCCGGCCGCGGCCGGTGCGGCATGACCGGGAACGGGCTGGCCGTCACGCACCGCCGGTACGTGCCAGCGAGCCACGCGCACTACGGCGGCAGCCTGGTGGACGGCGCGTACGTGCTCGCCCTGTTCGGTGACGTGGCCACCGAGGCGGCCATCCGGATGGATGGCGACGAGGGGCTGTTCGCCTCCTATTCGGACGTGCAGTTCCGCGCGCCGGTGCGGGCCGGCGACGTGATCGAGGCGACCGGCACCGTGGTGCGCACCGGCCGGCGCAGCCGCCAGCTGGCCTTCGAGGCCCGGGTGGTGTGCCGGGCCGACCCCGCCCGCGGCCCGTCCGCCGCGGCCGTGCTGGATGAGCCGCTCGTCGTGGTCACCGCCACCGGCACCGTCGTGGTGCCGGCGGCGGCAACCTGACCGGCTGCCCGGCTACTCCGAGCCGAACGACCTGATCTCCTCGTACTCGGCCTCGGTCAGATCCCGTGGCACATCCCCGGAGGCGGCCTTGGCCGCCTGCACCTGATGCCGGATGCCGTCCACGACCTCCGGGTTGGCCAGGGTGGTCACGTCGCCGGTATCGGTGAAGTTGGACACCGCGGCGATGACCCGGCGCATGATCTTCCCGGACCGGGTCTTCGGCATGTCCGGCACGATCCAGACGTTCTTCGGCCGGGCGATCTTGCCGATCTCCGTCTCGATGGCCCGGGTCACCTTGCCCGCCATGTCCGGGCTGGCCACGAAGCCGGGCTTGAGCGAGACGTACATCTCGACGGCGCGGCCCCGGATGTCGTCCACCACCGGGACCGCCGCCGCCTCGGCGACCTCGGGCACGGTGAGCGCCGCGGACTCCAGCTCCTTGGTACCCAGCCGGTGCCCGGCCACGTTGATGACGTCGTCAACCCGGCCGAGGATCCGGTAGTAGCCGTCTGGTGCCCGGACCGCGCCATCACCAGCGAAGTACGGCCAGTCGTGCCAGTCCTTGCTGTCCGGGTTCCGGTTGTACTTCTCGTAGTACACCGAGATGAACCGCTCGGGCTGGCCCCAGATGGTCTGCATGATCCCGGGCCACGGATTGCGGATGCAGATGTTGCCCGCCTTGCCGTCCGGCACTTCCTCGCCGTTCTCGTCGAGGATCGTCGGGTAGATGCCGATCACGGCCGGGCCGCAGCTGCCCGGTTTCATCGGCTTCAGGGCCGGCAGGGAGCTGCCCAGGAAGCCGCCGGTCTCGGTCTGCCACCAGGTGTCCACGATGACGGCCTCGTCCTTGCCGACCGCCTTGTGGTACCAGCGCCAGACTTCCGGCTCGATCGGCTCGCCCACCGTG
>Ga0335078_10001712_pt1 | contig 33140 bp, 26 predicted proteins | sample Lox_Sample_32_FD_206711 | JGI IMG/M metagenome (GOLD analysis project Ga0335078, IMG submission 206711) | Soil microbial communities from Loxahatchee National Wildlife Refuge, Florida, United States - Lox_Sample_3.2 | ecosystem: Environmental > Terrestrial > Soil > Wetlands | place: USA...
CGTGTTGGGGATGCTGCGGCAGATTTTGTGGAAGCTAGGCTGAATGCTGTTGATGTAACGTCCGCAGTTGGCCCACCAATGGAGCTGAGGTGCGGTCTACTGCTGCCATCATGGGAATCGCAGTAAGCCACACGCCCAGTACTTTCTCGTGCACCTGGAGATCCGCCCTGTGGAACAACCTCCCGCGACCATTTAGCGACTCCCACGTTGCCTGCGAGCATGGATAGACTAGGCACGCGGTGATGTTTCTGGTACGAGCGAGGTTAGCGTAGGCCAACACCTGGAGCAAATCCTGACGGTGTTCCTGCCGAACCATCTCCGTGGCAGACGACCAGGCGCCCTGCTGAAGTTCTTCCCAATGGCGCTTGTATTTGGCATCAACGATCAGCGTGCGATCTTCCCATTCCAGCCACAAATCGGGCACAAGCGACTTCTGCGAACCTAGATACGGCGGCTCCCAGACGAGTGGTGCGGTAGTCTCCCGATTACGCCCCACCTTGAGCCGTCCCCCGACATGCCTGGCCACATTTCGGAGAATGGTTTCCACCCATGCCTCGAAGAATTGGTCCATCGGCATGGTCCAGGGGATCCCTTCGAGATCGCTCAATCCTGCCAGACCGCGCTCTTCCATGGTCCACTCGATCGCCTGCAGACCATCCAGCCATGCTGGACCATCCAGCGGACGGTGCCGCCAGCTCCGCATCAGCGGACCCGGCGGCAAAAAGGGTGGAACGCCACGTACCTGCGACAGCAAGTGTTCGCCAAACAGGATCAACCGGTGCACGAAGGCGCCCTGTTCCCGCTGCGTTTCAAGCGAACGAAGCTGCTGCTCCAGGGTGAGCCGGATTGCGCCTTTTAACTGGCGGTCGTCGCGGAGATCGGGGAATGTACACGGCACCTCGAGCCAGCGGGCGTGCGGTAACTGTCGCGTCGCGTACTGGCCCCATTGAACGTAGCCCCTTGGAGCCGCACGCGTCTCCTCGACAACTTCGAAGCGGCGCTCCAATCTCGCGAGCAGGGCTTGGAGGCGCGCCAAGACCATGCTCGAGATCACCCAGCGCGGGACCCGCCTCTCTGATCGCTTCAGCAGCGGAAGCCGCAAAGGCGAGGGGACAATGCGCCAACCCATCTCCGCCAGCATGGGGCCGATGCCGGCCCACGGAAAGCGTGGCTGCACTACCATTCCGTAGTCGGGGCGGGCCGACGTCGGCGAAAGCAGAGGCACGGCGCCCACTGAACTGCCGGTCTGAATGGCGAGAACAACATCTCTGCCGTCGTAATCGCGGTCGATCTGGACTTCCAACAGCGAGAGAGGGATGCGATTTTGGATTATCAGCTGTTCCGAGAGCCGCGCTGCTTGTGCGGCGGGATTGCTGGAGTTTTGTAGTTGGAAGAACTGAATGGCGGATTTCCGGACGGTTGAGTGATCGGAGGCCTCCAGGCAGATCTCGTCCCGGCCGTGCAGTCCCGCGAGGACCGGGGCGTGGCGCGGCCGTCGCCTTAGAGTACGCGTAGCCATTGCAGAAAGCTTCGGATTGACTCGGCAAAGCCGCTGACGTATCCCTGTGCGAGGTACTCTTCCAGCAACGGTGCCAAGTTCACACTCAGCGTTTCAGCCGCGCGCTCTTCGGCCGGCTCGAGAAAATACGAATGACCCGGCACGAGCGGAAAGGCGTCTTCCGAGGCGTGCTCCACAAAAATGGACAACAACTCCTGGAAGGCCTTCAACGTCGTTTCGCACCCAAGCTCCTCAACCACTTTCATGCTCGGCCACAGGTCCACGAAGCCGAACCGGCGGCGCACGGCGATATCGACGATAGCGATGCTACGATCGGCGCTGTTCATGGTGCCCAGAATGTGCAGGTTCTCAGGCAGAAACAGCGTGTGATGAAAAGGTTCGCCAAAATCGTAAGGCAGTTCGATTTGCCTTTTGGACTCCGGTTCGGCTTCTAGCAGATAGATGGCTTCCCCAAGGACCTTGCCCAAATCGGCGCGGTTGATCTCATCGATGTGTAGCAGAAACCTGCGATCGGGTTGCCCCAATGCCTTGGCGGCTGCTTCCATGAGGAAACCGGGCTTGGGAGCGAAGCGAAAGCCAAGTTCCCCGCCGGATGAAACAGGGTTGAGCCCTCCGACGAAGTTCTCGTAGGTGGTGTTGGGATGGAATTGGATAGACTGGCCGAAGCCAGCGTAATCGGTTGCGACGATCTCACAGGCCATGCGCGTCTTACCCGTTCCCGGAGGACCCTGGATAATCACGTAGCGACGTCTATTCAGCAGCGAACTGACCTCGCCACGCCTGACGGTGGGCATCAGGTACTCGAACCATTTGGCCTGGATGGCGTCCGCATCCGAACTGCAATTAGCAAGAGGGGTGTATCCGCGCTCTGCAAACATCACGTCTAGAAAAGCCTTCACGGCTTGTTCCGTAGTGGACTGCTGGCTGTTGGGGTGGAATAATGCGTACAACACCTGACCGTACCGTTCGAACACAGACTGAAAGGCAGGCCACTTCTGCCTCACCTCCTTCGGGACATTCAGATCTACGCGGGTTGGGTCCTGCTTGGCCCAAGCTACCTGCGATCCCGCACCGAATTTCCCATTCAGCCAGTTGCAGATCGCCTGCATTTTCCGGGCGTGGCCGGGACGGCCCAGAACGGCCTCGTCGGGGACTAAGCCCTGCGTGCCGACGACCATGCCAATTAGGCAGGGTTGCTCCGGCACCGGAAACATCACGAATGAGAGACCGCTGTACGGGCCCGATGGCGGGTTGGACGGGTGAATGTAGGCGGCAAAAGGGACGCCGCTGTCGGGCGCCATCTCCGGGGCGCGGAGCGTGACTTTCTCCTGCGCCGGCTTTGGATACCGGCCCTGCGGCGAGCCGAACAATGACGCAAGCGCCTTCTCGTTGCGCTCGTGCCAGTGGTCCATGCTCCCGCCATGAATGACCTCCAGTAACAGCTCCAAGCCCATGGAGACGATGATAGAACACCGCGAGTTGGCATACCCTGCTGACCGTACCCTAGAACGGCGCCTGCGGCTTCTTCCTCACCACCGGCGGCGCGTACTTGAAGTACAGCGTAACGTCCACCACGTGAGTCTTGGTATCCACGTGAGTCTCGGCCCGCGTATCGCCGAGGTTGTCGAACAACCCCTCCTCGCGCACTCGCCGCAGGAAGTAGTCCGCGTATTCGGGATTGTACGGCGTGCCGGACTGGTGCGTCCACATCTTGCGCATGGCGGCTTCCCCGTTCAGGTCCAGCCCCTGTATGTAGAGCTTGCCGAAGAGGAACTGCGGACCTTCATCGATGTGCAGCACCAGGTTCACGATCTTCTTGGCATCGTCGATCTGCCGTTCGATCCGCACATCGTTCCGCACGTAGCCCTGGTGCGCCAGCATCTTCTTGATGCGATCCACGCTCTTGCCGATCTCGTCGAAATCGGCCAGCCCGCCGGGCTTGAACTTCGCGGTCTTGAACAGTGCGGTCCGCGTGAAGTGCGGCGCGCCCTCGATTTGCACGATGCCCAGATTGTAGGTGCCGCCCTCATCCACCGTCACCTTCACGGCCACGCCTTGAACGTCCTTGGCTTTCTCCACCGCGATCTTGGTGAAAGCCACGCGAACGCGGCCCCGCGCATCATACAGCGGACGCACCGAGGCGTTCAGGTACTGCCGGAAAAGCTGCTCGCTGTACGGCACACCGATAGCTACTTCGGCGATGGCATCCTGCAGTGCGGTGGTCGGGATCACCTTGTTGCCTTCAAACGAAATCTCGGCGATGGAAGGCTCGGACCGCTCGGGCCGGAACAGGATGACGAACCGGTCCGGCCCTACCGCCATCACCCGTGCGATCACCTTGTCCTTGCCGTGATGTGCCGTCACATATTCCTGGATCCATCCCTGGTAACGTTCCAGCACGGTCTTGGTAGCCGCCAGACGGGGCGCGAACAGCGGATCCTTCGCGCGCAGATAGTCGGTCAGTTGCTGGCTCGACACTCCCAGGTCTCCAAAACGAATCGGATATGCGGGCTGCGCTTCCACCACCTGGAACGAGGCCGCGTAACCATTCTTATTGCCGCTGGGACCGAACTTATAGCCAACCGTTTCAAAGACGCCCGTGGCCGCCAGCCGGTCGCGTGCTGCTTCAAAGTCCGCCTTTCCGGCAAGCTGCCCGATCTTGAGCCCGGCAACGGCCAGTATCTGGGCCTGCGTGTAGTTGCGATTCCCTTCCACCTGAAGGCTCTCGATCGGCCAGCGATTGGTTTTGGCCGTCGTCGCCGCCGGCTTCCGGGCGCGTCTGGTCTGCGCGGAGGCAGCCGGAATCCAGGCGCCTGATCCGCACATCAGGAATAGCAGAAGCCAAATCATATCTTTATCTTTAAGCTACCGCACTCGATTGCCGCTCTCTCGAGCGGTTCCGTGGCCGCGGCTGGAGGGCGATGTAGAATGGAAAAAGTGTCCTACGATCTGATTGTTATCGGCAGTGGCCCAGGCGGTTACTCGGCCGCCATTCGCGCCGGCCAATACGGTCTCAAGACCGCCCTCATTGAGAAGCAGCCTAAATTAGGTGGGACGTGCCTGCTGGTGGGATGCGTTCCAACAAAGGCCCTGCTGCATACCGCCGACATCTGGGAACACTTCCTTAATCCGGAAGTGGATGGCATCCATTGCCAGAACCCTGTGCTCGACTACCCAAAAGTCATCGAGCGGAAGAACCGTATCGTCAACAAGCATTCCAAGGGCGTGGAGGGCTTGCTGCGCAAGAACAAAGTGGAGTGGATCAAGGGTTACGCGCGGCTGAAAGGCGGCGGGCGGATCGACGTGGAAGGCGCCGGAGGAGTCCAGACCGTGGAGGCGCGCCACATTATTATCGCCACCGGTTCCGAAGCCCGCATGCTGCCCGGCCTCCAGCCCGACCCCGGCCTGATCCTCACCAACATCGAGATTCTGGACCTGACCACGGTTCCGAAGTCGCTCGCCATCATCGGCGCGGGCGCCGTGGGTGTGGAGTTCGGGTCCATCTTCAACCGCTTCGGCGCCGATGTCTCGATCTTCGAAATGCTGCCGCGCGTGGTGCCCGTGGAAGACGAAGAGATCTCCAAGGAACTCGATCGCGCGTTTCGAAAGTCGGGCATCCGCGTGGAAACCAGCGCCAAGGTGGAGAACGTGCGCAAGGGCGGCAAAGGCGTGCAGATGACGGTCACGCTCTCGAGCGGCAAGACGGAGGAAGTCGAGGCCGAGAAGCTGCTCGTAGCGGTCGGGCGCAAGCCCAACACCGAAAACATCGGCCTGGAAAACACGCGTGTGGAGCTCGATCGCGGCTTCGTCAAGGTGAATCCCTATCAGCAGACCGGCGAGCCGGGAGTCTATGCGATTGGCGACGTGGTGGCCGGCACGCCGCAACTGGCCCACGTGGCGACCATGGAAGGCATGGTCGCGGTGGCGCACGCCGCTGGCAAGCCCGCGATTCCCATCAACCGCAATCACATCCCGGCGTGCACCTACACCGAGCCTGGCATCGGCAGCGTCGGGTTAACCGAAGCCCAGGCGCGCGCGCAAGGTCACGAAGTGAAAATCGGCAAGTTTCCCTTCGCGGGCAACAGCCGGGCGAGCATCCTGGATAGCCACGGCGGATTCATTAAGGTGGTAACCGACGCCAGGCACGGCGAGATCCTGGGCGTCCACATCATTGGTCCGGAAGCCTTCGAGTTGATCGCGGAAGCCGTGGCGGCCATGGAAGCGGAAGCCACCGTGGAGACCATGATGCACACCATCCATCCGCATCCGACGCTTTCGGAGGTGGTAGGCGAGGGCTTCAACGCCGTCAACGGTCTGGCAATCAATGCTTAAGTGTGAGTGGCAGGAACCGGGCCGCATGGAGTACGCCCGGGCGTTTGCATGGCAACAAGAGCTGGTCACCGGGCGCCAGGCCGGCGCGATCCCCGATCAACTCCTCCTGCTCGAACACCCGCACACCATCACCCTGGGGCGCAATGGGCATATCGAGAACCTGCTGGCCGGCGGCGAAGTCCTGGAGCGCGCAGGCATTGCCTTTCATCCCACGGATCGCGGCGGCGACATCACCTATCACGGACCGGGCCAGATCGTCGGCTATCCCATCATCGACCTCCGCGAATGGAAGCGCGATGTGGGCGCCTACGTGCGCGCTATCGAGCAGGTGCTGATCGATTCCGTAGCGGACTTCGGCATTCCGGCTGCCCGGATTCCAAAACTGACCGGCGTCTGGGTGGATGGCCGTAAGATCGCCGCCATCGGCGTGCACATCAGCCGGTGGGTGACTTCGCACGGTTTCGCCCTCAATGTCTCAACCGACCTCAGCTTTTTTCAGTACATTGTTCCTTGCGGCCTCACCAAGCCCGTCACTTCCATGGAGCAACTGGGGTGCCGTGCCTCCTGGCAGGACGTGGCCGAGCGCGTCGCCGCGCATTTCGGCCACATATTTGAACGCGAGATGATTCCCGCGGGCGTGCTGGCCCGCGCATAGAGAGGAATAGACATGACCGACGTAGTGATGCCCCAGATGGGCGAAAGCATCGTGGAAGGGACGCTGACCAAGTGGTTGAAGAAGGCGGGCGACCACGTGGAGCGTGACGAGCCATTGTTTGAAATCTCCACGGACAAGGTGGATACCGAGATTCCATCGCCGGCCGCCGGGACGCTCTCGTCGGTGATGGTGGAAGAGGGCAAGACGGTGGGGATCGGCACGGTCGTGGCGCACATCGACGATGACGGAACCGCACCGGCTCCCGCGGCGCCCGCTGAACCGGCAGCCGTGGCCGCGCCTGAACCGCCGCCCGCTGCCGCAGCGCCCGCGCCGCCTCCGCCTGTCGAAGAGGCACCCGAGCCCACCGGTCCGCTTTCGCCGCTGGTGCGCCGCATGGCCCGCGAGTATTCCGTCGACCTCAGCAAGGTGAAGGGTACCGGCGCGGGTGGCCGCATCACCAAGCAGGATCTGGAGGCCTACATCGCGCGGCAGCAGCAGCTTGCGGCCTCCCCTCCGCCTCCACCGCCGGCGCCGCCCGCGCCCGTCGAAGCCGCTCCGCCTCCCCCGCCACCGCCTGCGCAACTGCCGCCGCTGCCGCCCGCCGGGCAGGCCAAGACCCGCATCGAGCCGATGAGCACCATGCGCATGCGCATCGCCGAGCACATGGTCGCCAGCCGCCGTACTTCAGCGCACGTCACCACCATACACAAGGTCGATATGACCAAGGTGGCCCGCATGCGCGACCGCCACAAATCCGATTTCCAGTCGCGCTATGGCATGTCGCTGACGTTTCTGCCGTTCGTCGTGCGCGCCACCGTGGTCGGCTTGCGCACGTATCCGCTGCTGAACGCTTCGGTCGAAGGCAACAACATCCTCTACCACAATGAGATCAACATCGGCATTGCGGTGGCCCTCGAAAACGGGCTGATCGTGCCGGTGGTCCGCCAGGCCGATGAGAAGAATGTGCTCGGCTTGCAGCGGTCGATTGTGGATCTGGCGACGCGCGCCCGATCGCGGCAGCTCAAGCCCGATGAAGTGCAGGGCGGCACATTCTCCATTACCAACTTCGGCAGCTTCGGCAGCGTCATGGCGACGCCCATCATTAACCAGCCGCAGGTGGGCATTCTCGGCGTGGGCATAGTGGAGAAGACGCCGGTGGTGATCGACGATGCCATCGCCATCCGTTCGATTTCCTACCTCGCGCTGACCTTTGACCACCGCCTCATCGACGGCGCACTGGCCGATCAGTTCACCGCCAAGGTGAAAGAGGTGCTGGAGGACTGGTCGGAAGAGGTGCTGTAATCGATGCCGGCTCCCTTGTCGCCGGTGATTGGCCTGCATCAGGCCGAAATCGCGGACTTGTGCCGCCGCCACGGATAAAGGAGTTGTCTCTTTTCGGATCGGCGGCGAGTGGGAAGATGAGGCCGGACAGCGACATCGATCTTCTGGTCGAGTTTTTGCCTGAAGCCAACGTTAGTTTGCTACGGCATTTCGCGGCGGAGCGCGAATTGACTGCGCTCCTGGGGCACAAGGTAGACTTAGTTTCGAAGCGCGCCTTGCGCGAGCAGCTCAGCAGAGAGATCGTGCCACGAGCACGGCTGCTTTATGAGGCGTGACCGGCTTCTTCTGGACGACATCGTGGCTGCGGCGGATGCGGTCGCGGAATTCATAGTGGGCCACAGCGCCGAGACGTTCATGGGCGACCAGTCGTGCGTAGTGCGGTCGTGCACCAATTGACGGTGATTGGTGAAGCCGTCGCACGGCTTTCCGCCGCAGCAAAAAAACAACACCCCGATGTACCGTGGGGCGTCATAGGACTGCGGAATATCGTCGTCCACAACTATTTCGGGATCGACTGGTCTGAGGTGTGGAATGCAGCCTCAGCCGATGTCCCCGTGCTCCGGACGCAGATCCTTGAATTCCGTCGAGACTGGCGGGAGACAGGTTAGTGAAGCAGGGTGCTGTACCGCTGTGCCGCCGCAGCAACGGCGGTGCTGAGACGACACAGCCATCAGTCGAGCCGGCTGTTTAAAATCTACGCCAAAAGCGTGGCACACCGTTTGCCTGATGGTGCGCATGCGCAAATTCCAAATCCTTGCGGTCGTCTCCCTGATTCTGCTTGGCGTGCTGCCCGCCCAAGAGAAATCGGCACCGGCAAAGTTCGCGGGCACGTGGCAGGCGACTTTCAAAGGCGCCGTCTTCTGCACTCTGAAAATCGAAGCCGGGCGGGAAATCACGGGAACCCTGAGTCCCGGCCGCATCACCGTGAACGACGAGGGGGACCTGACCGATGCCGAGGCATCCACTCCGGATGGAACATTCCCGATCCTGAACGCAAAAGCCGAGGGTCAGAAGCTGACCTTCGAATGGAAGGAACGCGGCGACAGCGAGGTCATGAGATTCGAACTCCGGCTCACCGGCAAGAACGAGGCGGAGATTCGCGTTACCCGCCACAACGACATCAAACCGATCCGCCTGCGCCGGGCCGGATAATGCCCGTCAATCCAGATGGAAGACCTCTTCGAGCGCCAACATCCCTTCGTCCGGATGGCGGCCTTCCAGCGCCTCAAAAAACGGCGCCATTTCACGCTGCCAGCGCTCGTTGACCCCGCGCGACGCCATGCCTCGCAGCGACGCCTGGAAATCCGACGTCTCCAGGTAGCCGACCAGCAGCCCGTCATCCCGCAGGAACAGCGAATAGTTGTGCCAGCCGGTTTCGCGCAGCGCGGCCAGCATCTCGGGCCACACCGCCTTGTGGCGCTCCTTGTATTCTGCGAGCCGCTCCGGCCGCACCTTGAGCAGGAAACACACGCGATGCATCATTTCACCTCCGCCAGCGGAATCTTCAGCAGCGCCGCCAGCTTGCCGATACGCGCCAGGTTGTGTCCCACCCCCAGCGCGCAATGGTGCGTAGGACCTTCCATGCACCACCGGTTGACGAACTCGGCCGGCGGCAGCCCGAACCGCAGCCGCGAGTTCGTGTTGCCAATGCGCAGGATGGGGCCCGGCAGCGACTCGCCTTCCGCGCCGATCAGCTTCAGCCCACCCTCCGCCGTTTGCGTCAGGCCGAGGATCGTCACCGGTCCCGTCTTGACCTTGAACTCGACGGAAACGCCCGCCCCGCGCTTGCCGTGATACACTCCCAGGCCGCGCAGCACCGGGCGCGCGTCGCTGATCGCGATGTGGCCCGGGCCGTCATGCCCCATCAGCACGAAGCTCTCGCGAAAGTCCATGGCGTAGAACTCGGTGAACGAGCCGCCCGCGCCCAGCCTGTCCATCATCATCATGGCCAGGCAGGTCTTCAGATCGCCCTCGCCGCTGGCCGGGATGCCACGCGCCGTAAGCAGCGTGTTGCCGAGGATCAGACTGGCGCCCAAGCGCTCGAATTCGTTGCCATCCAGGCCGCGGTAATAATACGTCAGGCCGTCGAGCGCGAAATCCGCCACCAGGCGGTCCAGGCCCAAGGCCACGCGCGCGGCCCACTCCAGCGCCTCCGGCGCCGCGCTGGCATCGACGTCGAACAGCTCGCGCGCCTGGTCAAGTTTCGCGGTGACCTCTGCGGCGCCCGAGCCTGCCACGCGCCGCGCCAGATCATCCATCTCCAGCACTTCGATGTGCGCGCCAAGCTGAGCGTGCACCATGGTGAAGTCCGAGTAAAGGTCCAGCATGCCCGGATAGGTGTGGCCCAGAAAACCGATGCGGCATTGCCGGACGGCGCGCGCTACGGCTGCGGCGCGGCACCAGTCTTCGATCTCGCGCCATGCGGCGGGATCTTCACTAAGCTGCCCCGAAACGACCCGGAAGCCGACCCGCGCGCGCGCGAACGCGTTGGCGATCTCCGGCACGCAGCAGGCCGAACAGTTGGCCAGCCACTCGGCCGTATCCGCGATTTCGTAATCGAGCGCGGCGGAAGGCTGCAGGTTCAGCACCAGCACCGGCACGCCCGATTTCTGCACCACGGGCAGCACCTGCGACGCTGTGGCATACGTGGCCACGTAACAGAGAATAAGGTCCACGTCCTCGCGCCGGAACCACTGCCCCGCCTCGTGCGCGCCTTCCGGCGTATCCACCAATCCAGCGGAGACGACATCGCCGCCGAAACTGCTGACGCGCTCCTCCACCTCGCGCTGGTACCCTTCCAGGCGCTCCTTTAAGCCGGCGAACTGCGGCCAATAAGCGGCCAGGCCGATGCCGAATACTCCGATGTGGGCAGGCGGTACCATTCAGCACATCGTAGCGCGGCGCGGAACTGAAGCGGCCCAACGCTACAATGATTTCGTATGTCGTGGTCCACGGTCCGGGTGCCTGCTTCGAGCGCCAACCTGGGTCCGGGTTTCGATGCCCTGGGCCTGGCTCTGGGCGTTTATCTCGACTGCCGCTTCCGTCCCAGCGATCGCCTGAAGATCTCGGCAGCCGGACGTGACGCGGCGGCGATTTCAACGGCCGAGGACAACCTGATCTGGCAAACCGCGCTCTCGGTCGCGGCCGACGTCGGCATGACGATGCCGCCCATCGAACTGGAGATCGACAACCAGATTCCGCTCGGCAAGGGTCTCGGCTCGAGCGCCGCCGCGCTGACCGCCGGCGTGGTCATCGCCAACCACCTGCTGGGCCTGGGATGGCGTCCGTTGCGTATTCTTGACGAGGCGGCCAGGCTGGAGGGGCATCCCGATAACGTGGCAGCCTGTGTCTTGGGATCGATCGTCGCCAGCGCCATCGACGCCGGCGGCGCCGTGCGCGCCGTGCGCCTGGAATTGCCGGCGCGCTTCGGAATCGCGCTGGTGGTGCCCGATTTCGTGCTGCCGACGGTTGAAGCGCGCGCCGTGCTGCCCACGAGCTACAGCAAGGAGGACGCCGTTTTCAACGTGCAGCGCGCCGCGCTGTTGATTGCCGCGCTGGCCGCCGGAGCCACGGCGGCGTTTCCCGCGGCGCTCGAAGACCGCTTCCACCAGCCTTATCGCGTGCCGCTGGTTCCGGGCCTGGCCGAGATTCTGAAGCTGCGCGCCCCGGGCTTGCTCGGCTGCGCGTTGAGCGGCGCCGGACCCTCCGTCCTGGTCTTCTACGAGCGCGGCTATGAAGCGGTCTGCGATCTGGTCCGGCAGATCTTCCAACTCCACGGACACTGCGCGGAAGTGCTGCTGACGCACATCGCGGAACAGGGTTTCGAGGTGCTGGGGTAAGGTGCTTGACGGAAGAGGTGGCGCAGACGCTCGTGTCTGCGCCACACATCCCCCGGTAGGAACCTATCTGAACGCCTATGCCTCAAACCGCTTTCTCGCGCCGCGCGCGCCGCTTGACCGCCGGCTCGGCGGGCGCCTCCTCCTGGACCGCGCCGGCCGCCGCGGTGGCCGCCTGCACCGGCTTCTTCTTCTCCGCCAGGCTGCGCTTCAGAGCTTCCATGATGTCGATCACCGGCGCCACGTGCGCCTCCGGCGTCTCCACCACTTCCTGCCCCTCCTTCTTCGCCTCGATCATCTGCATCAGGTTGTCGCGATACGTGTCCCGATACTTCTCCGGTTCGAACTCGGCCTTCAGCGTCTCGATCAGCATGTTGGCCATGGCCAGCTCGTTGGGCTTCACCAACTCGGTGTTGGTGCGGAATTCGTCCACCTGCCGGATTTCGTCGGCGTAGTACATGGTGTGCAGCAGGATGCCCTTCTTGCCGGGCCGCAGAATCACGATGTGCTCGCGGTTGTGCATGGCGATCTTGGCCACCGCGTAGTAACTCGATTGCCGTAGCGCCTCGAACAGCAGTGCGTAGGGCTTTTCGCCGCCCTCGTCGGGCGCCATGTAGTAGGAGCTCTCCAGGTAGATCGCGTCCACTGCTCCGCCCGGCACGAATTCCAGGATCTCCATCACCTTGGCGGTCTTGGGCGCCACCTTGCGGATATCCTCCTCCTCGATCACCACGTAGCGGCCCTTCTCGTACTCGTAGCCCTTCACCAGCTCGCTGCGCGGCACCGGCTGGTCCTCCGTCTGGCAGTAGGTGACCTGCTTGATGCGCGAATGATCTTTGGCGTGCAACAGATTGAAGCTCACGGATTCGCCGCGCGCCGCGCTGTACAAACGCACCGGCAGAGAAACCAGGCCGAACGTCAGATGTCCTCTCCAGACAGTGCTGGCCATGTAAATACCCTCGCGTTCCGAAGATATCATGTAAATGAAGGATGGGCAAGGCTTTATGGCACTCGAGGAGTACGCCCGCAAACGCCGCTTCGCCAATACGCCGGAGCCGCCCGCCGGCCCTCAGGCCGCAACTCCCGGCGCCGCGCCGCGTTTTTACGTGCAGCGGCATGATGCCACGCGCCTGCACTACGACTTTCGCCTTGAGGTCGGCGGCGTTCTGGTTTCCTGGGCGGTTCCCAAAGGGCCTTCGCTCGAACCTCTTTCCAAGCACCTGGCGGCGAAGGTGGAAGATCATCCGCTCGAATACGGCGACTTCGAAGGGGTGATCCCCGCCGACAACTACGGCGCGGGCAGCGTGATGCTGTGGGATCGCGGCACGTGGGAATTGCTCGGCGCCGCGCCCGCCGAAGAACAACTCGGCCGCGGCGACCTCAAATTCCGCCTGCACGGCGAAAAGCTCCGCGGCGAGTTCGCCATCGTCCGGATGAAGAACCGCGGCAAGGGCAATGAGTGGCTGCTGATCAAGAAGCGCGACGCGGACGCTGCGCCCGGCTGGGACATCGAGCAACATGCCTGGAGCGTCCTATCCGGCCGCACTCAGGAGGAGATCGCGCAGGGCCTTCCCGCACGCCAGGCCAAGCAGGAAACCGCCGGCGATCCGCGGCGCGAATGGAAAAGCCGCCCCGCGCGCCGTGGCGTAAGCCGCGGCGCCAAAGCTGACCCTCCGCCGCGCACCGCGCCGCGAGCGCCGGTGAGTGGTTTGCCCGGCGCTGTAAATAGCCCCATGCCCGCCGCCATCACACCTATGAAAGCGATCTTGGCCGAAACGCCGCCGCACGGTGATGACTGGCTGATCGAGGTCAAGTGGGACGGCGTCCGCGCCATCTGCTTCATCGATCGGGAATCCATCCGCCTGGTCTCCCGCACCGGACATCGTTGCGACTCGCAATATCCCGAGCTGAGCGTGATCCCACACTACGTTGCCGCGGAGCAGGCCATTCTCGACGGCGAAATTGCCGTGCTCGACGAAAAAGGTGTGGCGCGCTTCGAGCTGATTCAGCCGCGCATTGCGCAGTCGGATGCCAACGCCGTCGCCCACCTGGCGCGCTCGCGCCCGGTGGTGTACTTTGTCTTCGACCTGCTGTATCTGGATGGCTTCGATCTCCGCCAGGTCCCCCTGGTCGAGCGCAAGCGGCTCCTCGAGTCGATCCTCACGCCCGCCGCCGTCCTGCGGTACTCCGAACATTTTCCCGGCGCCGGCGCGGCCATGCTCGAAGCCGCGCGCGAGACCGGCATCGAGGGCCTGATGGCCAAACGCGCGGGCAGCCCTTACGAAGCGCGCCGCAGCAGCGACTGGGTGAAGGTGAAAATCGTCGCGCGGCAGGAGTTCGTCATCTGCGGCTTCACCGCCGGCGAGCGCGATCACTTCGGCGCCCTGGTCCTGGGCGTCTACGATGGTGGCAAGCTCACCTGGGCCGGCAACGTGGGCACCGGGTTCGACCAGAAGACGCTGGCATTCATGCGCCGCAAGCTCGATCCGCTCATCACGCCGCGCTCTCCCTTCCCTGATGCGCCGAAGGTGGGTAAGGACGTCACCTGGGTGAAGCCGGAGTTGGTGGCGGAAGTCAAATTCCTGAACTGGACCGGCGAAGGCCGCCTGCGCGCGCCCGTGTATCTGGGGCTGCGTCCCGATGTAAATCCGCGCGACTCTGTCCGCGAAGGGGCAGTAGATCCGCCCGCCGCGCCGTTGCTCTCTCCCGGCAAGGACGAAGTCACGGTCGCTATCGGAAACCAACACCTGAAGTTCACAAATCTCGGCAAGGTCTTCTATCCGGCTGACGGCATCGTAAAGCGGGACCTGCTCAACTACTACGATGCGGTCGCCGATCTGATCCTGCCGCACCTCAAGGACCGCCCGCTCTCGTTGAAGCGCTATCCCAACGGCATTGAGCAGCAGTACTTCTTTCAAAAGGATGCGCCGCTCACTTTCGCGCCCTGGCTGCGCACCGAAGAGATCTACTCGGATCACAACGAAGGTCCCATCCGTTATGTCTTCGCCCAGGATCGCGCCAGCTTGCTCTATCTCGTCAATCTCGGTTGCATCGATCACAACCCCTGGATGAGCCGCTCGCCCACGCTCGACAACCCCGATTTCATCCTGATCGACCTCGACCCGCAGGACTGCCCCTTTGACATGATCGTGGAGGCCGCTCTGCTGGTGCGCGACAAGCTGGAGGCCATCGGGCTGCAGGGCTATCCCAAGACCACCGGCGGCGATGGCATGCACGTCTACATCCCGATCGAGCCAATCTACAGCTACGACGAGAGCCGCACCTTTGCCGAGATCCTCGCGCACCTGGTGGAACATGCCCGGCCCGCCCTATTCACCACGCCGCGCGCCGTCTCCAAGCGCCAGAAGGGCCGCGTCTATTTCGACTGGGTGCAAAACGGCAAGTCCAAGACAATTGCCGCGCCTTACGTGCTGCGCGCGTATCCCGGCGCGCCCGCCGCCACTCCACTTGCCTGGGACGAAGTCAAGCCCGGACTCACTCCCGGCCAATTCAATATCCACAACGCCGTGGAGCGATTCGGCCGCGTGGGTGACTTGTTTGCAGGCGTATTGGCCGACCGGCAACGTCTGGAAGGTCCCTTGCAAAAGGTCGAGGCATTACTGCGCGGATCGAAGTAGTGCGCGGTTCTTCGGTGCCAGAGAGGGACTATTTCCGTAGTAGTCCCTTCCGGATTTGCCCGCGAATCCTGTCTGATGGATCTGCCCGCCGTAGCCGATATGTTACATGAGCACTCTGATGAGTGGTCCGTTTACCTCGGTACGGGCACATGGGGGGGACGCTCTGGGCGCAGAGTGAAAGGAAAATCGACATGCAAGCACCAGAGACTCCCAACCCGAGCTATCGCGTTCTGATTGTCGACGATAATCAGGCCATCCATGATGACCTGCGGAAGATACTCGCCGGCCAACCGGATGGACATTCGGACCTTCTCGAAGATGAAGAGCTGCTGTTCAATACCACTCCCATCCAAACCTCGCGATTCGAGATCGATTCGGCCTATCAAGGCCAGGAGGGTCTGGCCATGGTGGATCGGGCGGTCGCCGAAACGCGTCCTTATGCCATGGCGTTCGTGGACGTGAGAATGCCGCCAGGCTGGGATGGCCTCGAGACCGTGTCGCGCCTCTGGAAAGCGTATCCGGACTTGCAGGTAGTCATCTGCACCGCACACTCGGATCATTCCTGGACCGACATTATCAAAAAGCTGGGCTATTCCGATAGCCTGGTCATTCTCAAGAAGCCCTTCGACAACATAGAAGTCATGCAGTTGGCGCACGCCCTCACCAGGAAATGGACGGTCAGCCGCGAAGCCCGGGCTAAGAGAGAGGACCTGGAGCGCATGGTGCAGCAAGCCACCGAGGAGCTGACCTACCACGCAAACCACGACGCGCTCACCAGACTACCCAACCGCCGGCTGTTCGCCGACCGGCTGGGACAAGCCATTTCCCTGGCGCGCCGGCACGTTGGGAAGGTCGGGCTCCTCTACATCGACCTCGACGGCTTCAAGACCGTCAACGACACGTTGGGCCACGCCCTGGGCGACCTGCTGCTCGGCAGCGTGGTCGAGCGCCTGCAGGACCGTCTCCGCGAATGTGACACGTTGGCGCGGATGGGCGGCGACGAGTTCACCCTGATCGCCGGCGACCTCGCGCAAGCGGAGGATGCCAGCCGGTTGGCGCAGCGCCTTCAGGAGAAACTCCGGAAACCATTTCAAATTGAGGGCCACGAACTCTCCGTTACCGCCAGCGTGGGCATCAGTCTCTACCCGGAACACGGGCGCGATGTCACGGAGTTGCTCCGCAACGCGGATGCGGCCATGTGCGAGGCCAAGCGGCGGGGCAAAAATCGCATCGTCGTCTTCACGCCCGAGATTGGCCGGGCGGCCAGCGACCGGCTGCAGATGGAAACGCATCTGCGCTCCGCGCTCGAACGCCACGAATTCAGGTTGTACTATCAGCCCTTGTTTGAACTGTGCACCCAGCGGCTCGTCCGCTTCGAAGCGCTGATCCGATGGGATCATCCCGCCCTGGGCATCGTGCAGCCGGGTAGTTTCATTCCCTTCGCCGAGGAGTCCGGCCTGATCGTGCCGATTGGCGACTGGACGCTCGCGGAGGCCTGCCGTGCGGCGTCCAGGTGGCGTAGGACCGGTTGCCAGGCGCCTGTAGCTGTGAACATCTCAGCCCAGCAGTTCTGCCGTCCGGATTTCATCGACACCGTGATGTCCATCGTGAACCAGGCATCACTCGATCCGGGTCTGCTGGAACTCGAGCTTACCGAAACGGGCATCGTGCGCGATCTGGACGAGGTGGCCCCCAAGATTGCCAGGTTGAAGGAGCTGGGAATCGGCGTGTCCATCGACGACTTCGGTACGGGATACTCATCGTTCAACTACCTGGACCGGCTCCCCGTCGCCGCCATCAAGATTGACCGCACCTTTTTACAATGCGTCGACTCCGAACCAAAAGCGTCGTCCGTCATCAAGGGAATCGTGGCTCTGGCGCACAGTATCGGCCTGCGCGCAGTTGTGGAAGGAGTGGAAACGGCAGCGCAGCTCGAGGCGTTGTCGGACTCCGAAGCCGATGAAGTCCAGGGCTACCTGCTGGGCCGGCCGGCGCCCATCGAGCAGCATTTCCCGGAGCTGGCGCCGCCCCCCAACCCAGTGGCCTTTGGGGACGCTGAGTTGGCGTATGGCTATTAGGCGAGTCATCCCATTCCTTTCGTCTTTGCTGTGGGTCAGCCTGGTCGTCGAGTCTCCGTTAGTGCCCGTAAGCTATGGCGAGCCGCGGACCGAGGGCCGGAGGCTGCCAACGATTCACTCCGTAAAGCAACTGCGAAAGCTCACCATGGAGGAGTCCAAGCACGGATATCCCCTCCGCTTGCGGGGCGTCGTTACCTACTACGACCACCCGCACGGCGATCTGTTTCTTCAGGACTCCACGGGAGGAGTCTACATCACCCCCCCGACACCCGCGCCGGCGCTCCATCCGGGCCAGTACGTGGAGGTTGAAGGTATCAGCAAGCCGTCGGACCTCTTATCCGATGTGGCGGGTGCAAAAATCAGGGTCTTATCCGAAACCGCGTTGCCTGCTGCGCGAAGAGTACCGGCTGAAGAACTGTCCACCATCCGTCATGACTGCGAACGAGTGGAAGTAGAAGGTGTCGTCCGTTCGGTGAATGTGCATGAGGGTGGGGTGATGTTCGATGTCATCGCCGGCACCGTGCAGTTCAAGGCATATATCCCCAATGTTGCCTCTTTACCCGCGGACTTTGTCGATGCCTTCGTACGGATTCGCGGCACATGCGGCGGCTTTTACAACTCGCGGGATCAATTCCTGGCCCCGGAGGTGCTTGTCCCAACGATCGCCGGCGTCACTATTGTCGAAAAACCGCCGGAGAACTACGCGTCGCTGCCGGTCACCCCGATCCGCTCTGTCTTGCATCCTGTTCTGAATCAACACTTCGTCCATCGCGTGCGAGTCCAGGGAATTGTCATGCTGCAGCGCCTGGGGCGCTCACTATTCATTTACGGCCGGAACATTGGCCTCCTGGTCAGGACCAGTCAAATGACCGCTCTCAAGGTTGGAGACCGGGTCGATGCCGCCGGTTTTCCGGCCTTCGGGGATTATGCACCGGTTTTGCAGGATGCGGTGGTCTGGCGCAGCGGCTCCGGCTTGGCGCCCCGCCCGGTCGCGGTGACGGCTGATCAGGCGCTCGCGGGTAACTATGATGCCGAGTTGATCCGCGTATCCGGACGTCTGGTGGAGACGTCCCTGAAGCGTGGATATCGGTCACTGGTCATGCAGTCGGGCAATACGCATTTCGAAGCGGAGATCGACGACGCTGCCGGCCGGCTTCCACATGGCGACCTGGATATCGGCGGTCTCATCGAAGTGACGGGCATTTGCGTGATTCACGTCAACGAAGCCCGGGAGCCGGACGGCTTTACGGTCGTGCTGCGGTCTCCCGCCGATATAAAGGTCTTGCTGCGCTCGCCTTGGTGGACCGTCGCCCGTGCCATGGCGGTTGCCGCCTTCACCGGAGTGGTGATCCTGGTGGTTTTGGGCTGGGTGGTTGCCTTGCGCCGCCGCGTGCTGGAACGGACGAAGGAATTGCTGGACCAAGTGAATGCCAAGGAGCGCGCGCTGGCGGACCTCGCCGAGACGCAGCGGCGGATGGTCGAAATGTCGCGCCTTTCCGGCATGGCCGAAGTCGCTACCGGCGTCCTGCACAATGTGGGCAATGTCTTGAACAGCGTCAACGTTTCCGCCTCCATCGTGGCCGGCAAGGTGCGGGAGTCCCGCCTGACGAACCTGGTCGCACTGGCGGGCATGCTGCAGGAGCACGCGCATGATTTGCCTGATTTCCTCACCCGCGACCCGAAGGGACAGCGCGTCGTGCCCTACCTTGTGAAGCTGGGGACCCATCTCGAAGAAGAGCGCCAGGTCATGGTGCGGGAGCTGGAGCTGCTTACCGGGCACGTGGGGCACATCAAGGAGATTGTGGCCACACAGCAGAGTTACGCCAAGGTCTCCGGCCTGACCGAGGTGATTTCCCTCGCCGAACTGGTGGAGGATGCCCTGCGCATCGTGGGACCGGGGCTCGAGCGCCACCAGATCCGGCTGGAGCGCGACTTCCAGGAGATCCCGCCGGCGGCGGTGGACAAGCACGCCGTGTTGCAGATCCTCTTGAACCTTCTGCGCAACGCCAAGCAGGCGGTCAAAGACAGCGGCCGCGCCGACGGGCGGATTGTGATTCGCCTCCGCCGCTGGGGCGAGGACCGCGTGCGGGTAGCCGTCGAGGACACGGGCGTGGGGCTGCCGCCGGAGAATCTCACGCGCATCTTCTCGCATGGGTTCACCACCCGGCGGGACGGCCACGGCTTCGGCCTGCACTCGGGGGCCAACGCGGCGCAGCACATGGGAGGGACGCTCTGGGCCGAAAGTGACGGCCCCGGCCGGGGAGCCACCTTTACCCTGGAATTGCCTCTCCGCTCCCGGAAAAAAACTAAGGCCCAGCCAGCCCGAGAAGCTGTTAATGCTGCTCCTCGGCCGGAATCACACAACCGTTCTCCGCGACCGCGCAGCCCACATGCTCAAATTGCACCGTTGTGTGATGAATGTGAAACTCCCGCCCCAGCACATCATTGATGCGCGCCAGAATGCAATTGCTCACCGAGGGCGGCACATCCTCGATCAACACGTGACAGCTCAACGCGTGGGTGCTCGATCCCAGGCTCCAGATGTGCAGGTCATGCACGTCCAGCACTCCTTCCACCCGGCCCATGGCGGCCGCCACAGATTGCAACTTCAGACCGCGCGGCAGGCCCTCCAGCAGAATGTTCAGCGATTCCTGGATGATGTCCCAGGCCGTCCACACGATCAGCAGCCCGATCAGAATGGAAAGCAGCGGGTCCACCTGCTCCCACCCCGTGTAGCGGATCACCAGCGCGCCGCCGATGATCGCAAAAGACCCCAGCAGATCGCCCAACATGTGTACGAAGGCGCTGCGGACATTCAGATCATTCTGCCGCGCGGCGCGCAGGCCCCACATGATGCCTCCGTTGAGCAACAGACCGCCGCCGGCCACCAGCAGCATGATCACCTCGTCCACCGCCGTGGGATGCCGCAGCCGCTGCCAGCTCTCGTAGAAGATCACGGCCGATAGCGCCAGCAGCGCCAGGGCGTTCACGAATGCCGTCAGCACGCCCGCCCTCTGATAGCCGTAGGTCTTGACCTCATTGGCTGGCCGCGATTGCAAGTGAAATCCGAACCAGGCCAGCAGCAACGCCAGCGCATCGGTGAAGTTGTGGCCCGCGTCGGAGAGCAATGCCAGGCTGTGCGCCTCAACGCCCGCCACCGTCTCCAATGCTACAAACGCGACCGTCGCCAGCAGCGACCACCACAAGACCCGGCCAGTCCCGGAGACGTGCACATGCGCGTGTGAGTGTGACTGCAACGGCGCTCCACCAGCGATTTTACCGCGCTGCGCGCCGCCGCCGAACCAGTCCGCTACTTCAGTTCGTAACCCACAAACTGCTGGAGCATCACGTTGCCCTTGTACTCCATCTCCTGGTGGATGCCGATCTCCGACGTATAGTAGGCCCAGACGGTGGCATGTTTCAGTTTGCCGAAAAAGACTTCTTCGGGAGTCTTGGGGTGCGTCTCGTTCTTTGCCATGACGGCGACTATGGCGACCCGCTCGCCGGGGGTGGACTCCATGAAAGCGCGGTGATTCATTTTGTGCGAAAGCTCCTCCACCAGCTTCAACCCGCTGCGCCAGTCATCTCTCTCCTTATTCTCGAAGGCTTGCGCTACGCTCCTGTCGATATACGCGGCGACTTTCGCGGCGCGCGCTCCCGGCGAGTGGCTGTCGGCCGGAATCAGGATCTCCGTCAGTTCGTCGAGTGTGGCGAATTCGCCCGGCGTAAAGAACTCGGACCTTCCCGTAGTGGCAAATGCGGCCGCGGGAGCCGCCAGCGCGGCGCCCGCTCCCAGCTTGATCAGGTCGCGGCGATTGATTTCGCAAGACATCAGACGTTCCCCCTCTTCATTTCATCGGCCAGATGATCGCACGAGCGCCAACACAACGCCATGATGGTCCAGGTCGGATTCTGGCACGACGCGCTGACATGCGTGCTGCCGTCCACCACCAGCAGATTCTTCACATCGTGCGACTGCTGAAATTCATTCACCACCGATTTCTTCGGGTCCGCGCCCATGCGCGACGTTCCCAGTTCGTGAATCGAGAAGCCTGGGGTGAGAATCCGGCGGCTCACGGACAGCACCTCGAAGCCGGCCGCCTCGAACATCTCACGCGCCGAGGCGGCCATATCCTCCGCCATGTTTTTTTCGTTGTCGCCGAACTTGATATGGAAGCGCAACACCGGGACTCCCCAGCGGTCCTTGACGTGTGGGTCAATGTCCACGTAATTGTCGTAGCGTGGCAGCACCTCGCCGAACCCGCCCATGCCGATGAAGGCGCCGGCATAGTCGCGCACCGTCTTCTTATATGCGGAACCGAAGCCCGGCGTGCTGTACGCGTTCTCCGGGAACATGCCTACCCCGCTGCCGCCTTCGAATCCGTAGCCGCGCAGGAATTTTGGATTGCGCTCTTTGAGATTGCGGAAGCGCGCCAGGTAGAAGCCGCCCGGACGGCCGTCGTCCAGCGTGCGCGGCTTGCCGACCAGTTCTTTGTCCAGGCCGTAGACGCCCGGCCCCATCAAGTGCTCGCAGAAATAGTGCCCCACCAGCCCGCTGGAATTGCCGATGCCATTGGGGTAGAGCCGCGATTTCGACAACAACTGCAGGCGCGCGGATTCGAGCGTCGACGCGGCCAGCAGCACGCTCTTCCCCTTCGCGGTATATGTCTTGCCCGTGTCGGTGTCGATGAACGAAACGCCGCTGGCCTTGCCGGTGTCCTTATCGATGGTCACCTCATAGACCGTGGCATTGGTGCGGATCGCCAGGTTGCCCGTGTCCAGCGCCGGAAAGATCAGGCCGGTGGGCGAGTCGAAGGCCGCGTGAATATCGCAGCCTCCCACGCGCCGGTCGCACGCGCCGCGCCCGTAACAGCGACTGCGATATTTGTTGTTCTTCAGACCATCGGTGGTGACACCGGCGCGATACGGGGTGAGCACCCGGTCCATCTTCTGGAGGCTCCTCCGCAGCTTCACCTCCGCCGGATTCAAACGGATGGAACGTTGGAAAATGCTGTCCGGCAGGTAGGGCAGGTTCTCCTTGTGGCCGGAGACCCCCAGGGTCAGATCCACCTTGTCGTAGTACGGCTCGATATCGGCGTAAGAGATGGGCCAGTCCTCCCCGTAACCATCGCGCGATGCGGCCTTGAAGTCGTAGTCGGAGAGACGCAGCGCTAGCCTGCCCCAGATGTTCGTCTTGCCGCCCAGGCAGCGCGCCCGCACCCAGGCGTACTCGGTGCCCGTGTAGGGGTTGTCCTTCTCGTCCACCACGATATCCTTCGCGTAATCCGATCCCTTGCCGGCTTCCACATAGGAGTAGACGTGCTTATAAGGCGATCCCACGGCGTAGGGCGGTTGGCGGATGGCATATTCGCGCCCTGCGAGCGCCCGGCAATCCGGCGGCATATCGCCGCGCCGGGGGTGCTCGTACGGCCATTCCATGGAGCGCAGCTCCATGTTAATATCCAGCTTCTTTCCTGCCTCCAACAGCAGGACCTGCATGCCGTGCGAGCTCAAGACATAGGCGGCCATGCCGCCGGCCGCGCCCGAGCCCACGATGACGGCGTCATACTGCTTCTTCAAATCGACCTGCAACATTTGTGAACCTCGTGAGTGCCTGTAATTTCATCGTAGCAGCCCGCGTGCATCGCCGTGCTACATTGTAGAGTCTAAAATCTGCATGCGAAATGTAATGATTATCGGCTCGGGCTGCGCTGGAAACACGGCCGCGGTGTATACGGCGCGCGCCAATCTGCAGCCGCTGGTGGTGATGGGCAAGCACAGTGGCGGGCAGTTGGCGATGACGACCCTGGTCGAAAATTTTCCCGGATTTCCGGAAGGCGTCAACGGTCCCGACCTGGTCGAGAACATCAAGAAACAGGCGCAGAATTTCGGCGCCGAGTATGTCCCTGGCGACGTCCTGGAGGCGGATCTCTCCCGCCGTCCGTTCCGCATTAACGTGGAAGGCGAGTGCGTCGAGACCCGCACTTTGATCGTCGCCTCAGGCGCCTCGGCCCGCTGGCTCGGCCTCGAATCCGAGCAGAAGCTCATCGGACACGGCGTCAGCTCTTGCGCTACGTGTGACGGGTTCTTTTACCGCGGCAAGAAGATCATGGTAGTGGGCGGCGGCGATTCCGCCATGGAAGAGGCCAACTTCCTCACCCGCTTTGGCTCCGAGGTCACGCTCGTGCACCGCCGCGACCAGTTCCGCGCATCCAAAATCATGCTCGACCGCGCCCGCCACAATCCCAAAATCAAGTTCCTCACCAGCACCGTCGTCGAGGATGTTCTCGATCCTTCCCGCCATCTCGTCACCCGCGTCCGGCTGAAGAATCTCGGCACCGGCGCGGTCTGGGAGCAGGATGTCGACGGCTTTTTCGTGGCCATCGGGCACATCCCGAATACCGCCGTCTTCAAGGGCCAGATCGAGACCGACGCCGACGGCTACATCCTTTCCAAGGGCGGCGCGCGAACGAACATCCCGGGCGTGTTTCACGCCGGCGACGTGCAGGACCGCGTCTACCGGCAGGCCATCACCGCCGCGGGCGCCGGTTGCATGGCGGCGATAGAAGCGGAACGGTTTCTGGAAGCGGAGGCAGACTGATGATTGAACGATTGAGTCCCCCGGGAGTCCCGGCGCCGCGTGGGCCGTATTCACCTGCCGTGCGCGCGGGTGATTTTATTTTCGTGTCCGGACAGGTGCCCATCGACCCGGCCACCAACCACGTCCAGCTTGGCGACATTCGCCATGAGACCCGCCTAGTGCTCACCAACATCGGCCGCATCCTGGAAGGCTGCGGCGCCAGGCTGGCGGACGTGGTGAAGTGTTCCGTGTTCCTGGCCGACGGCAACGACTTCGCGGCCATGAACGAGGTCTACACCGAGTTCTTCGGTGCCGACAAACCGGCCCGCACCACCGTGGCCTGCCAGTTCGCCTTGCCCGGTCTGAAGGTCGAGATCGACTGCATCGCTTATCACCCGTCGCACGGGAACAACTGACCATGTAAGTCCGTCTACGCAAACGTGCGGACTTTAGAGATCCGTCATCTAACGAAGTCTTACGGCCGGTTGAAAGCTGTCAGCGATGTGAGTTTTACCGTGCGCCCGCAGGCTGTCTGCGGCTATCTGGGACCTAACGGTTCCGGCAAGAGCACCACCATCAAAATGATCACCGGCCTGCTGCAGCCCAGCACGGGCAAAATCCTCTACAGCGGGCAGGACATTCGCGAAGACCTGGTCGAATACAAATCCATGCTCGGGTATGTTCCCGAGGAACCGCATCTCTACTCTTACCTGACTGCCTGGGAGTATCTGTGCCTGGTGGGCGAGTTACGCTGCCTCCCCGCATCCCAACTCGAACGCAAAATCGACGGCATGCTCCAGTTCTTTTCGCTCGATTTCTACAAGCACTCGCCGATCTCGTCTTATTCAAAAGGCATGCGCCAGAAGATCCTGATCATCGCGGCCCTGCTGCACAATCCGCAGGTCATCATCTTCGATGAGCCGATTTCCGGCCTCGACATTACCGCCGCCCTGATCTTCCGCGAGCTGCTCGCGAATCTAGCGCGTGAAGGCAAGATCGTCCTGTGCAGCTCGCACGAACTGGCCCTGGTGGAAAGCGTCTGTTCCGAGGTCGTCATCCTGCATCACGGCAAGGTCGTGGCCGGCGGCTCCATCGACGAGGTCCGCCAACTCCGCCACATGCCCTCGCTCGAAGCCGTGTTTTCCGATCTTGTGGCGTCGGAGAACATCGAGCACACCGCCGCGAACATTCTCGAACTCATGGAGGCGTAAGTATGCGCGAACGCCGTCAGTTTGCCCGGCTGGCGCGAAACTTCTTCACGCGCTTCTTCGAAAGCGACCTCGTTTCGCCGCAGGCCGATTTCCGCGCCACGCTCAGCCAGGCGCTGGGCCTGCTCGCCTCGCCGGGTCTGTTCATCCCCCTCCTGCTGATGCCGCTGCTCATGCTCGATTCGGCAGCCGCGCGCAGTTGGCCCATCAAGCTCATCTTCGTGTTCTTCTCCATGCTGGTGATGGGCGTCCTCAGCGTGCTCGAATGGGACGCGCTGATGCTCGATCATCGCGATCAGTCCATTCTGATGGCCCTCCCCGTCCGTTCGCGCACCATCTTCGGCGCGAAGTTCTGGGCGCTCGCGCAGTTCATGCTGATCTTTTCCCTCGACGTGAACGCCGGCTCCATTCTGATGCTGCCGCCGCTCGAAATGGTGGGCAAATCGAACGCCGGATTCCTGGAACTGGCGCGCTACGCCGCCGCGCATGCCGCAGGCACCATCGCGGCTGCCGCGTTCACTTTCCTGTTCTTCGTGTCGCTGCAAGCCACGCTGATCAACGTCTTCAGGCCGCGCTGGTTCCGCCGCATTTCCACCGCGATTCAGGTTGTTTCCATTCTCATACTGCTGGCGGCGTTGTTCTTCTTTCCCGCCGCGTTCGACCAGATGATCGTCTGGAAGCACCAGAATGCTGCCATCTTCCGGCTTTTCCCTCCCGTATGGTACGTGGCCTTGTGCGAAGTTCTGCAAGGCACTGCCGACGCACAGTTCCAGGCTCTGGCACGCACGGGCCTCGAAGCCCTGGCAGCGGCGGGCGTCTGCGCCGTGGCTGCTTACGCCATTGCCTACGGACGATACACGCGCGCATCGCTGGCGATCCCAGCCAAGGCCGCCGGCAAAACGGTGCGCCGCAAGAAGAGTTCGTTGTTGCGCTGGGTACTGCGCAGTCCCATCGAGCGCGCCACCTGCCGTTTCACCTTGCAGACCATGCGCCGCAGCCCCAAGCACCGGCTGATCCTGGCTGCTTACGTGGGCACGGGCCTGGCAATCGTGCTGGAAGAAATTGTCACGCTCTCGTTCCGCACAGGCGACGCCTGGCGCCACGCGCGCGAAATGGCGCTGCTCTCCCTGCCTCTGGTGATCTCGTTCTTCCTGCTTTCCGGGATGCGCTTCGTGTTCAACATCCCCTCCGAACTGTCCGCCAACTGGATATTCCAGATCACCGAGCGCAACCAGAAGGCCGCCTATCTCGCGGGCGTGCGCAAGTGCATGTGGCTGGTTATCGTAGCGCCGTTATGGGCCATAGTGCTGCCGGCCTACACGCTGCTGTTCGATCTGCAGACGGCCGTCGTGCACGCCGCTTACTGTTCCCTGTTGTCACTTATCCTGATTGAAGCGCTGCTGTGGCGGCTCGAGAAGGTGCCCTTCGCCTGTTCCTACGCCCCGGGTAAGATTCCGGTCGTCGCCTTGCTCTGCGGTTACTGGCTCGCGTTCATGGCTTACACGAACATAATGGTGGTGATCGAGAGTTACTTTCTTCAGAGCCTGCCGGCCGCGGCCGTTTGTCTCGCCGCGTTAGCCGGTGCGCTCTGGATTCTTGCCGCTCGTCGCAAACGCCCGCCCGACGAGGCCACGCCGCTCGTCTTCTACGAAGAACCCGAACCAGTGGTGCGTACGCTGGACCTGACCGCCTGACTCACCCCAGCATCCACCGCAACGGCGATCCCGGAGCGCTTTTGCCGCGCAGTTCGATGGCGCTACCAGCGGCATGCACGCGCACTCTGGCGCCGTTGACTTCCGCGTGCTTGACCCGCCGCGCTTCCTCCTGCGGCAATTGGATGCGCACGTGCCACTCACCCGCCTGCGAAGGCGCATACCAGCCCTCGTACCCCTGCGCCGTCTTCGCCAGCCCGACCAGCGGCGAATCGAAGCGATATTCTGCAAGCGGCAGCCGCGGCGCCAGGTCGACGCCCTTTTCGGTAAAGTCGATGCCGCACAATCTGGCCGCCGAATACAGCGTGCAGGCGTGCGAATGCAGGTTCGCAATCGGGAAGTCCGTGTAGCGCAGAAAACCGCTATTGACGGTTTCGCCGGGAGTTTTGCTCACCGTCGAATTGAGCGTATCCGGACCGCTCCACGTGTTGTACCAGATGTCCGGATACACGTCGCCGTGCCGCGCCAGCGTGTTCTTCTTCCACTCGTCCCACGCCATCTGCGGATTTACGAGCGCCAGCGCCCACACCAGCGTCGCGTTCAGCGAAGGCCAGATGCCGCCGCTGATCGACGTACCTGGCTCCGCCATCGCCTGCGATGTGATGTCCGGATTCTTGTTCATCTGCATCGCGCCGATGGGCGAATCGCGCCGCAACAGCTCGTCCATGGTCGCCACCAGTTCTTTGGATTGCTCCGCCGAAGTGACTCCGCTGATGATGCCCCACGGCTGCGGCTCGAGCCATAGGCCCTTCTCGCCCAGCCATCCAATCGTAGGCCCGAGCCATGCCCGCCGCAGCCACTTGCCCGTCCATTGCGCCCGCGCCGCCTTGCGATTTTCTTCGGCCTTCTCCCGCGCGTGCGCGATCTCCGCGGCATCGCCGCCGGCATACGCCAGCATGCGCGCATAATAGTCGAACACCCACGCCGCCATGGCCGAGTTCAGCACGCTCTCGCCTTTCTCGACCGTCTCCTTCATGTTGCGCTGGCCCCAGAACATCACCAGCGCATCGTTCCAGTCGTCGTTGAGCATGCGCATCACGCCGTGATCGCCCACGCCGACGTCATCGATCAGATGCTTGTAACACCGTGCCAACAGCTTCCGCACGGACTCTTTTCCCGCCGTGGGCCCGCGCAACGGCCAGGTCGGCAGTTCTTCATCTAAGAAAGCCGTATCGCGCGTGGCCAGCACATACTCACTCGCCGTCCACAACAGCCACAGCGGCAGGTCGCTGGAGTTATCCATCGACGCCGGCATGATAATGCCATGACCCACGATGCCATACGGGATCGACCCATCCGGCCGAACTTCCTTTAGCGTGTAACGCAGCACTTCCTTCACAATCTGCGGATCGCTGAACAGGAACGGCAACGCATGCTGCAGAGGATCGCGCGCGGCGCCCTGAAATCCCATCGTGTATTGATAAATGCCTCCTTGCGAGAGTATATGTTCACCGAAAAAGTCATCGTAAGTGAGACTGCTCCGCAGATAGTAATGATGCCACGTGGTCTCACGCTTGACCCACGGCTCGGCCTTGGTCTCGAAGCGCAGGCCTGTCTCTTTCCATTGCCGGCTCGATTCCTTCCACGCGCCCGCCGCGCTGGCGCGATACTTGCTCACCAGCGGGTCGAGACCGGCGCCATCGGGCAGATAACCGTACAAGAGATACAGCGTACGCTCGGCGCCCGGATCGAGCGTGATCGTGCGTTCGAGTAACAACCCGCTCTCCGGACCACTGAAGCCGGCGTTGCCGTCCAGCGGACTCGCGATGCCCGCAGGCGCAGCCGCCCCCCCCGCGCCGAAGAAACTCTTCGCGTCCGTGGCGAATCCATCCGCCGGCGCATCCAGCGAAACCAGAAACGTCGCCGGCGGCTTCACATCGTCGAAGTCCGCCTCCGGCGCCGCCTCGTGCAGGCGAGTGACAAACGGGTTCGGATGCGTGACCAGAGCCGCCGTCAGCCTTTGGAATAACTGTTCCTCTTCCGGCGCGCGGCCCGCGAACTGCTTGCTTTCGACTAACCCCGCATTCCCATCCACAACTCGAAACCGGTGCGCGAAGCGATCGCCGAACTTACGCCGCAGGTCAACTTCATTCCCGCCGCCGAACTGTTCCATGAACGAGCGGAAAGAGAACTGGTAGAGACCACATCCCCAGTACTCGATCCAGCGCAGTTTCGCGCGCGACTGCCCATGATTCCTGATGGTCACCTGCGACACCAGAACCGGATCGTCGCCGAAGGGAGCCACGATCACCTGATCCACGGAGTAGCCGCCATGCGCGACCCTCTTGCGGTAGTAACCCACGCCGAAGATTCGCTCGAAATCCCGCGCATCGCCGGTGTAGTAAGTGCTCAGCGTTGCGGACCCATCGGTAAGATATCCGATGCCGCCGCCATACTGGCTCCGCTCTGCTGAGTAAGCATTGAGGAACTTGGGGGCGCCTTCGTCCTGCCGCACCTGCACGTGGCCGTAATTCGAAACGATGCCAATGATGCGGTCGTTGCCCACCTGGTGCACATGACCGGTGGCCGAAAGGATGCCCGGTCCTACCTTGGTCACCGCCTTCGGATCGTGCACCTGGTCGCAGGTGTACCGAAACGCGGGCAGCCCGAAGTCATCCTCGATCCACTCCCCGAACGATCCCGAACCGTAAGGCTTCGGGACGCCGCCGGCGCCGAATGCTGGAAACGCGGCTCCCAGGACAAATCCAAACTCTCTGCGGTTAAGAGGCATGCTGTCTTCCCGGACAGCTATTGTAATTCCAACAGCGCCCACCCCGGCAGCGTTGCCGGCTTGTTGTTCAGGAAGATGATGCGGCGCGTTTTGGGGAACGGCAGATTGGAACTGAGTGCCTTGCCGTAAAGCGAGACGCTCGCGAGCACTTGGCGGTAGACCGCGTCGTTGGTGTCGAGCCAGGCGCTCTTGCTGAGCAGCCCGCCACCCCAACCGATCGACACCAGGCACTGGCCGCTCTGCCGCGCCTCGGCCAGCCGTTTCTCCAGCTCATCGATCTGCCGCGCCAGCAACTCCAGTCCCGTCCAGGCGGCGTATTGCTTGTGCACCGCCAGCAGGCGCCCGGCGTACTCGTTGGCCGCCTCGAAAATGCGCGCGCGGTCGAACGACTCCTGCCACCGCACCACACGGCGGATCTCCAGCTGGCTGAAAAACGCCTTCTCCTGCCAGCCACCTTCAAACGCGCATCCCGGCGGCGCCATCTCCGCGAAGAGCGGTGTGCTTTCCTCGGGCCGCGATCCCTCCACCGCGCCGCGCGGGCTCTGTTTCCATGCCAGCGCGTACGAGTTACCGCGAGCCTGCAACGTGGAAACGCGCAGCAGGTAAATCTTGAACCCGGCGTTGGCCACCGGCGCGGAATCCGCCGCGCTCACCAGCCGCATCCGATTGGTGCCCGCGCTCCCGAGGGCCTGCTCCTCCGGCCCTTCCGCCAGGCGCCGCGGCACACGCTCGCCCTGCACTCTCGCCGCCACCTCGTTCAGCATGCCGCCCTTCCAATTCGCTGACAGCATGCCGGTGCGCAGCGCGCCCTTGATGGCCGCGCCCGGCAGATACGGCCCGCTGGCGCCGGACGCAAACGTGGGGATGTGCAGACTGTCCCCGCTGGCCCGGTTCCAGTAAGCCGAATAGGCCGGCGATTCGAACGGAATGCGGCGCACCGCGAAGTTCTGCGCAAACCCCCCCCAGGAAGCGAAATCCAGTTTGTCGGCGCGCTTCAGTTGTGAGAGGTATCCATCCAGGCGCGGCCCTTTGGCCAGCAGGCGAAAGATGCGCCACTGGTCCAGCACGTTCACCTGGTCCTTCCAAACCATGTAATCGATCGGCGAGAGCTTGCGGCCGTCGCCCACCAGCAGCGGAGTCAGACACGTGAGCCGGTATTTCATGCGGGCACCTGCGCGGGTAGCGGGATCGACAGGGCGAAACCGGCGCGAAACACCGGGTGCGCGAACCCGTCGGGAGCCACATCCGGCGCGGCGCCGTGAATAGTCTCACCCGCCACCAGCACCGAGCCTTCCGCCACCATCTGCAATTGCTTCTTGGCCTCGCCGAATCCTGCGGGGCTTTCGACGCGCCCCCCCCGCGTCACCACCGTATAGTTGCCGCGGGTCCAGTCCACCGCGTCTTCCGGACCGGGACTGAATAGCGACAGCAGCCAGTGGCTGGTAGCCGCGGGCTCGACCGGGGTCTCCGCGGCCACGTTTTCCGGCGTTTCCGCGTCTGCCTGTTCCGGCGGCGCTACGGCCGGCACGATCATCTCCGGCAGCGTGCCCGTCACGAATTCCGGTTCGGCCGAGCGTCCCCAGCCGCGCGAGCGCTCGCCGCCAAATCCTGAATCGGCCAGCAGTCGGAACGCGCCGCGCACCAGGTCCAGCCAGCGGGCGCCGGCCGCTTCATCGGCGAATGACGCAAGGGCCCACAGACCGGCGTCCTGCCGGAATTCCATGCAGGCCGTCGCATGCCGCTCGGCGCCGCCGGTAAGCCGGTCAATCGCTGCATTCGATCGCACAGCCGTGCGAAATGGTCCGGCTTGCCCCGCCGCGAGCAGGCATTCGCTCCCACCATCGGCCGTCCACCGGTCTTCCTGCAACGGCTCTCCGCGCAGCAAAGCCGGCACCAGCGATAGCGGAATGAACCGCGCGCTCTTCCAACGCACTTTGGCGCTCACCGGCGCGAAGGGAGGCCAGATGCTTCGCGGCGGCACGATGAAATCCACGCCATTCACAAACGGAAAACAGGAGCTGAAGCGCACCGCCGGTCCCGCCGGATTGCGTGCAGTCGCCTCCAGCCACTCATTCCGCCGGCCCAAGGCGGACATCGCCGCCGTCACCGCGGCGTACAGCGAATCGCTGTGGTAGATCGGGTCCACGCGGTTGCGCGCTCCCGAATCCGGCCCCGTGCGCCACGGCCCGGCGGGACGCAGTTTCACCATCAGTGCGGGCGTCATCACTCCTCGCGGAGGAACGCGAAGGCAGCCTCCTGGAAAGCCGTCTGCAGGGCGCCCAGGCCCGCGCCCGAGGCCAGTTCCTTCTGCGCGGCGCCGGAAGCGTAGTAATTCTGGCCGCGCCAGGTGAGCTTCAGATTGGCGAACGTCACCCGCCCGCTGCCGCGCGAACCGCCGCCGCCCAAAGCATCGTCTTCCAGCATGCGAAGCCCTTCCAGCACCCGCAGAAACAACGGCGCGTCTTCTTCGCACAGCACATCCATCACCAGCCGGATGCGAAAGCGCGCTCCCGCCGGCACGCGCTCCAACGTGCGCGGATTGGCCTGCGAGGTGATGCGGTCGATGGCGTTCTCGCTCTTCACCTCGGTCAGTTCATCGTCCTGGTTCTCGCGCATCTGCGCCGTGATGCTCTCCGTGTCGAGCGGCGCATCGTACACCGCCAGCCGCGCCGGCGTGGCCTGGGAAGTCTCCAGCGCTTCGCCGGCCACCCGTTCCATCCGGCCCGGATTACGCCCGAACAGCAGGCAGATTTCATCGTCCGGACGGTCGCTCTGGTGGATGCGCACCTCTTGTCCCTTGCGCTTCGACAGGTACACCAGCTCGGCGGGCACCGCCAGCCCTGAGGATTGCTCCAACAGGGAGCGCAGCTTGCCGCGCAGGGAACTGCCTGGCACATAAGGGCGGCCAAACGCGTCTTTCACGACCGGATTGTCCGATCCGCCGATCTCCAGGGAGCCTTTGCCGGCGCCCACGTGCAATCCGGTCTCGCAGTGCAGCTCGCCTTCCAGAATCAACTTGCCCAGAAACTTCAACTCGGTTTCGCTCGTGTGCGCGCTCATCTCGATTTACTCGTTGTATGCCACGATGGCTTCAAAAAGGTCACGAAAACGCTCGTAACCGCGCGGGTCGTTCTTACGCGTCACTTGCAGCAACAGCTTCTCCAACTGGTCGAGGCTGCGCAAGCCGTGCCGTGCGATGGTGTAAGCCAGGCGTGCGCGCAGCATCACGAATTCGTGCTGGCGCTCGCTCTCCGGCGCCCGTACCGCCCGCCGCACGGCGCTGTAAAGCCGCCGTAACTGGCTCTTGGTCCCGGAATCCATATCGCGCATGCGGCTTACGATACCATGCGCCTGGTTGTCCAGGTAGAGACTGTCCGCCATGAGCTTCTCGAGCTCGATCTCCGGCGGACCCTCGGGGCGTCCCCGGTCGCCGCGCCGGTCGTCGCGGCGATCCCCGCGGTCGCCGCGATCGCCCGGACCGCGGCCTTCCCGTGGCGGACGGCTTTCCCT
>Ga0335078_10001713_pt1 | contig 33127 bp, 27 predicted proteins | sample Lox_Sample_32_FD_206711 | JGI IMG/M metagenome (GOLD analysis project Ga0335078, IMG submission 206711) | Soil microbial communities from Loxahatchee National Wildlife Refuge, Florida, United States - Lox_Sample_3.2 | ecosystem: Environmental > Terrestrial > Soil > Wetlands | place: USA...
AGCGAGGCTCTGAGCGGGGAGGCTCCGCAGGCTTTGCCTGTGGAGGGAGTGCTGAACCAACGGCAGAAACGAGCAATGCATGGTTGAATGCTGGGCTCGCTCTTGGGCGAGCGAAGCGAGTCTCTGAGCGGGGAGGCTCCGGTGGCTTTGCCACCGGAGGGGGTGCTGAACCCCATTAATAGCAAGGAGGTCATAAATGAAGTTGATCATCGCTATCATCAAACCGGATAGGCTCGAAGCGGTAAAGCAGGAGCTGTACAAGGCGGAAGTGAACCTTATCACCGTATCGGAAGTCCTGGGACACGGCCGGCAGATGGGTATCACCGAAGTCTACCGCGGTGTCAAGGAGATGGGCAATCTGCTCCGCAAGGTGCAGCTTCTCATCGCCGTGAACGATAGTTTTGTCGAGCCTACGATCAGGGCCATCATAGACGGTGGAAAGACGGGCGAGATCGGCGACGGCAAGATTTTCGTCCTGCCCTTGGAGGATTGTGTGCGCATACGCACAGAGGAAAGGGGTGGCCTCGCCATAGGCTAGGATAAGCTCAAGTCCGTTACCATGGGATAGAGGAATTTTACTTGTAAATGGGAGAATCATACCTTAATATTATGGTGTTTTTGCACATTGGCGTGTGAAAACCCTCTTCAACGAGCCTTTAGTGCTTGTTCAACTGCCGGAACATCGACGTTCAATGCGGCCAAGGAATCTGTTGCAGGAGTACTGTGCCCACTGGATCGAGATGTAGGATCCGTCGGAACTGCGGGCGAAAACGTCCTTAAGGGAAGGTACTTCCCAAGGGCAGCGTTCAAAGATCAAGGAGGAAGGACAATGGAGAAAAAAGCAGTGGCAAAGGCAGCGGGCAAATCATTCCGCTGGGGCGGAGGAGTGACCGTAAAGGATGTTCAGAACGTGAGCCGCATGATAAAGGAAAACAAGATCCAGATCGTGGACCTCAAGTTCTGCGACCTGCCGGGCCTATGGCAGCATTTTTCGGTCCCGGCAGCCGAGCTTGCGGAGGTCGGTGATCTCGCGACGAGCATCTGGGAAGACGGCATAGGCTTCGACGGGTCCTCGATACGGGGTTTTCAGAAGATCAACGAGTCGGACATGATCCTCCTTCCCGACCCATCGAGCGCGGTCGTCGATCCCGTTTGCACCGTGCCCACCCTGAGCGTTATTTGCGACATTTACGACCCGGTCACCAAAAAGCCTTACACCCGCGATCCCCGGTACATCGGCAAGAAGGCGGAGGCCTTCCTGAAGACGACCGGTTTTGCCGACGAGAGCTACTACGGCCCCGAGCCGGAGTTCTTCATCTTTGATGACATCCGTTTCGATCAGACCGTCAACAGCGGCTACTACTTCATCGACTCGGTCGAGGGCGCGTGGAACTCGGGTCGTGACGAGAAACCCAACCTGGGTTACAAGCCGCGCTACAAGGAAGGCTACTTCCCCGTCCCGCCCCACGATTCTATCCAGGACCTTCGCAGCGAGATGTTTCTCCTCATGACCAAGACCGGTCTCAATATGGAGGTCCATCACCACGAGGTCGCCAGCGCCGGCCAGTGCGAGATGGATATGCGGTACGCACCCCTCGTCCAGATGGCGGACCAGTGCATGATGTTCAAGTATATCGTCAAGAACGTGGCTAGGAAGCACAACATGGTTGCGACCTTCATGCCCAAGCCGCTCTTTGGCGACAACGGCTCGGGCATGCACACCCACATCTCCCTCTGGAACAAGGGCACCAATGTCTTTTATGACTCGAAGGGTTACGCGGGCATCAGCCAGATGGCAAAGTATGCGATCGGCGGCCTCCTGAAGCATGCGCCCGCCCTCCTCGCCTTCTGCGCGCCCACCACGAACTCTTACAAGAGACTCGTTCCGGGGTACGAAGCGCCCGTCAACCTCGTATACTCGGCGCGGAACCGCTCTGCCGCGGTGAGGATACCGATGTACTCGGACAATCCAAAGGCAAAGAGGCTCGAGTTCAGACCGCCGGACTGCACGTGCAATCCTTACCTCTCCTTCCCCGCGATCCTCATGGCGTGCATCGACGGCATCGTGAACAAGCTCGACCCGGGCAAGCCGACCGATGTGAACACCTACCACATGGATCCGGCGGAATTCGCGAAGATACCCACGGTACCGGGCTCTCTCGAAGCGGCAATCAGTGCCCTGGAGAAGGACTACAACTTCCTCCTCCGCGGCGACGTATTCACCAAAGACGTGATCACCACATGGATCGACTACAAGAGGGAGAACGAGATCGACCCGATTCGTCTGCGGCCGCATCCCTATGAATTCTACCTCTATTTCGACCTGTAGGAGCGAGGCGGTAAGGGGTCGTTGATCGGGGAGATCTACGTCATAGAACATGCGGAGGACGAAGGTCCGGGGCTGCTTGGAGCGTACTTCCAGGATCTCGGATGGGAGCTCCGGACAGTCGAGCTTCACCGGGGGGACAAACTCCCCGAAGACCTCGGATCCGCCGCGGGCGTGGTAATGCTCGGGGGCCCCATGAACGTGTATGAGGAAGAGCTGTACACCTTCTTGAAGCTTGAGGATAGGTTCATAAGGCGGGTGCTCGGGGAGGGCGTTCCCTTCCTGGGCATCTGCCTCGGGGCGCAACTCCTCGCCAAGGCGTGCGGGGCTCCGGTGACGAAGTCACCGCACAAAGAAATGGGATGGTTCGAGGTAAGACTCACGCAGGAAGGCGCATCGGACAGCCTCTTTCGCGGGCTGCCCGACCTATTGACAGTGTTTCAGTGGCATGAGGACACCTTCGCCATGCCTGAAGGCGCCGCGCTTCTCGCGACATCGGGATTATGTCGCAATCAGGCATTCAGGGTGGGCGATTCGGCTTACGGACTTCAGTTCCATGTCGAGGTTACCCCGGAAATGATTGCGAGCTGGTCGAAAGGCGAGGCAGCAATAGAGACAAGACCAATCAACGGGGAAAGTGCGGGTCGGCCGGCCGACTTCGAGGCTTCCGCCGGGCGTCTCTTCGAGAACTTCCGGAGGCTCATGGAATCGAAGGCGAGGGTGAGGAGTAATTGACCGCGGTCCGTTCCTGAAGGTCAGCGTAAGCGCCGCATGAGAGCGGTCGACTTTTCGTCGGGAAAGCCTCCGTCCTTCTTGACAAAAAGCCGCCGGATTGCTATACTGTAAGGCTTGCGCACAATGGCGTTATGAGCAAAAGACGGGGACGTCCGCACGGGCGCCCTTTTTTTTGGTGGGGGAAGAATGTCGGATTCTACTCATCCGGAGGGGAACGTCGCAATATTCTTTTGTCGCCAGCTTGACCCGGAGCAGGACGCGAACAGGCGACCTCTGGAGAAGGAGCTGGGGTCGAAGGTGAGATTCTTTCCGCTGCCTTGCAGCGGGAGGATAGAGGCGCTCCACTTTCTCAAGGCCCTCGAAACGGGAGCACGGAAAGTCTATCTCGTCGCATGCCCTGAAGGGGCGTGCCGCTATGGCCAGGGAAACGTGCGGGCCAGGAAGAGGCTCGATTTCGCCAAAGCCCTTATCCGTGAGATAGGCCTGGCAGACGATTGCCTCGAGCTTGTCACAGCCAAGGGACCAAGCCCCATTTCCATCGACGATATCGCCAGGTCGCTCCTCGCGTGAGGCGACTTTGAGGAACGGATGCGCCCATCGGGGCATGATCGGGTGCCGCGGGCGTGAAGAATAAAAGGAGTGAAGGATGATAACGGCTGAAAGAAAACCGTTCGCGGAGATCAAGGCCGCCGTTGCCCCTTACGGGAAGATCCTTGTAGTGGGATGCGGCACGTGTGTCGCTGAGTGCGCCGCGGGAGGGGAGAAGGAGACTGCACTCCTCGCTTCCCAGCTCAGGCTCGACGCACGCAACGAGGCACGCACGGTCGACGTCAAGGAGGTCACCCTCGACAGGCAGTGCATCTACGAGTTTATCGACCAGCTCTTTCCTCTCGTGGATCAATACGACGCGATCCTCTCCCTGGGCTGCGGCGCCGGGGTCCAGGCCATGGCTGAAGTGCTGCCGAAGATCCATATCGTTCCGGCCCTTAACACCACCTCCATCTCGGAAACGATGGAACAGGGGGTCTGGCGCGAGGACTGCCGCGGCTGCGGTGACTGCAAGCTCGACCGGTTCGCCGACATATGCCCCATAACCCGTTGCGCCAAGGGGCTCTTCAACGGCCCGTGCGGTGGATCGAAGGAAGGCCATTGCGAGGTGGACCCCGATGTCCCTTGCGCCTGGCACCTCATCATCACCAGGATGGAAGAGACCGGCCGGCTGGAATCGATGAGCGAGATCGAGCCTCCGGCGGACTGGTCGCGAACCCAGGGGAAGGGACCGCGGAAAATCGTGAGGGAGGATCAGAAGACGCCATGACCGAGAGCCGGCTGAAAAGAGTGCTTACGGGTAGTCACTTTGCCGTCACCGCCGAGTGCGGTCCGCCAAAGGGGGCAGACCCTGAGGTCATAAGGAAGAAGGGCAACCTGCTGAAGGGCTACGTGGACAGCGTCAATGTGACGGACAACCAGACGGGCGTAGTCCGGTTGAGCAGCCTGGCGGCCTGTGCGATCCTGAAGGAGCAGGGCCTCGACCCCGTGCTTCAGATGGTGACGAGAGACAGAAATCGCATTGCCCTGCAGTCCGACGTGCTTGGGGCCTCAGCCTTAGGCATCAGGAACATTCTCTGCCTGAGCGGCGACCACCAGTCCCTGGGCAACCAGAAGGGGGCAAAGGGCGTCTTCGATCTCGATTCCATGCAGCTTCTCCAGACAGTCCGCCAGATGAGGGACAAGGGGATCGTCCTTGGCGGAGATCAGCTCAATGCCAACCCGTCGCTTTTCGTGGGGGCCGTGGAGAATCCTTTCGGCGATCCCCAGAGCTACCGCGTCGCGAGACTGGCGAAGAAGGTCCGCGCAGGGGCGGAGTTCATTCAGACGCAGTGCATCTACAACCTCTCCAAGTTCTCCGAGTTCATGACGCAGGTGCGGGACAAGGGCCTCGACACTAAGGTCTTTATCCTTGGCGGGATAACCCCCCTCAAGTCGGTGAGGATGGCCGAATACATGAGGGACAGCGTGGCCGGCATGGACATTCCCGATGAGATCATCTCCCGCATGAAAGGCGCACCCCCCAAGGAGCAGCGCCAGGAGGGAATCAAGATAGCGGTCGAGACCATCCAGGCCCTGAAAGAGATGAAAGGCGTCCACGGCGTCCACATCATGGCAATCGAGTGGGAGGATGTCGTCCCTGAGCTTGTCGAAAAAGGAGGGCTGCTGCCGAGGCCCGAGGTATAAGGAGCAACCATGCCGGCAAAATACCATATCCACACAGAGTCCGCGCCAAACAGGTTCCCGTCCGTGACCCGCTCCGGCGTTATCGCGTGGGAGGAGGGCTGCCTGAGGTGTGCCCGCTGCGTCAAGAAGGACTGCGTCCACAAGGTATATGAGAAGAGGGGGCTTGACTTAAGAGAGATGGTCGATTCCCTCGACAGCGTATGCAGGGACTGCTTCCGCTGCGTCCAGAGCTGCCCGAACAAGCTCATTCACAAGGGCATAAACCCCGTCTTCAAGTCCCTCGGCGACAGCTACTATACCCCTGACATTATCGCCAACCTTTGGTCCCAGGCAGAGGCAGGGAAGATCCCCGTTTCCGGCTCCGGGTACGGCGGCCCCTTCTCAGGACCGGGGTTCGACGCCATGTGGACCGACATGTCGGAGATCGTCCGCCCCACGAGGGACGGAATCCACGGCCGTGAATATATCAGCACCACCGTCGATCTTGGGCGCAAGGTGAAGGCCCTCCGCTTCGAGAACGGCCTGCCGGCCTCGACTCCGCCGCTCGTGGAGCTGCCGCTGCCGGTGATCTTCGACCTTCTCCCTTTCTCTCCGCCGGCGCTCCTCATCAGGGAATCGATCCTGCGCGCCGCCACGGCCCTCAATACGGTCGCCATCGTCAATGCCTCCGACTGGGACAGGCGATACGACCCCTATGCAGACCATGTCATGCTCTTTCTGGACAAGGAGCCGGAGTCCGGGCCTTCCCTTGCCGGCTTAAGGCTCGTCGAGGTAGCCGACTCTCCCGATGTCCTTCAGAGACAGGTGGCGCTCAAGGAGCATCACCCCGGTCTCGTGGTCTCCATCCGTCTCCCCATGACGGGACGCGCCATCGAGCGGGCCGAGGAGCTCACCATGGGCGGGGCTGAGATCATCCACGTGGCTGCCGATATCCACGGTCTGGACGGAAGCGGTGAAGGGGTCTTCGTCAAGGACCGGATGAGGCAGATCCACCTGCACCTTGTGGAGAAAGGCATACGCGATCTCGTGACCCTTCTCGGCGGCGGGGGCGTAGCCATGGCGGAGCATATGGCCAAGCTCATCATCTGCGGGGCAGATGCGGTGACCTGCGACATACCGCTCCTCGTTGCCATGGAATGCCGCGTGTGCAAGCGCTGCGCAGGCGGCATCGCCTGTCCCGTGGAGCTCGAATCGGTGGATCCCGTGTGGGGGGCGAAGCGTATCGGCAACCTGTTTGCGGGGTGGCACAATCAGCTTCTCGAGGTCCTGGGCGCCATGGGCATGCGCGAGGTGAGGCGGCTCCGGGGCGAGATGGGAAGGGCCATGTTTTACGAGGACTTGGAGAAAGAATTCGCACATTTAGGAAAACAGGGATGACCCATGGCATCGAGTAAGAGATTCACATTCCCGAAAGCAACGCGCACTCCCGGCAGGTTTCGCAATCCCATAGGAAAGTACCGGGTTACTATCAGCAACGCCTGTGACAACTGCGGCAAGTGCGTTGAGCTGTGCCCCTATGAGGTATACCGCAAGGGGGCACGGAAGCCCCGGGTGATAAACGAGCAGTTCTGCCTGGGCTCTCCGTGCGCCAAGAAACCCTTCTGCTGCGTGCCCGCGTGCCCCAAGAAAGCAATAACGGTGCGCCTCAATCCTTCCGTCGAGGTCCTGGGCGACCGGCGATGGACGCCTGAGCTGCTCCTCTCCACGTGGCACATGGCTGAAACCGGGGAGGTCCCTTATCAGGAGCTGAATTACAAGACCGGCGATTCGGGCGGCGGCTTCGACAAGATCCGCTTGGTCTTCCCCAAAACGGACAGCACGAAGCGCGCCAAGGGATCCATATCCACCGCCCTGGAGCTGAATCGCTCGGGAGACGAGCGGCCGAGCGTCGTCATCCCCGTCCCCTTCTATTTCGGCGGCATGTCCTTTGGCTCCATAAGCATCGTTGCCATGCTCTCCCGAGTGAGGGCCGCGTGCGCCCTCAATACGTTCTGCTGCACTGGTGAAGGCGGATACCCGGATGAGCTAAAAAGCTATGACGACCACATCATCACCCAGGTAGCCACAGGCCTCTTTGGAGTGAGGGAAGAGACGATCAAGCGCGTCCGCATCGTGGAGTTCAAGTATGCCCAGGGCGCAAAACCAGGCCTCGGGGGCCATCTCCTCGGCGACAAGGTAACGCCAAGGGTGGCTGCCATGCGCGAGGCCATGCCGGGAAGCGCGCTCTTCTCCCCGTTTCCCTTTCACAGCGTCTATTCCGTGGAAGACCACAAGAAGCACGTGGATTGGATCAAGGAGATCAATCCCCGCGCCCTCGTGAGCGTCAAGGTCTCCACCCCAACGGACGTGGACATGGTGGCGGTGGGGAGCTTCTACGCCGGCGCCCACATCATCCAGCTCGACGGGAGCTACGGCGGGACCGGGGCGGCCCCTGACATCGCGAAGAAGAACATCGCCATGCCGGTAGAGTATGCCATTGGCAAGGTGCACCGGTTCCTCAAAGAGGAAGGCATCAGGGACGGAATTACCGTCATCGCGAGCGGAGGCATTCGCAGTCCTCACGACCTGGCCAAGGCCATCGCCCTGGGCGCGGACGGCGTCTGCCTCGGCACCGCGGACCTCGTGGCCCTCGAGTGCATCAGGTGCCACCGGTGCGAGTCGGGCCGAGGATGCGCCCGGGGCATCGCCACCACTGACGATGAGCTGGTAAGCCTCATGGACGTCGAGTGGGGCACACAGCGCATCGTGAACCTTTACGTCGCGTGGCGCAAGCAGCTCGTCGCCATCCTGCGGCGGCTCGGCATGGGGAGCGTTAAGGAGCTCGTGGGGCGCACGGACGCCCTTGTCCATCTCGACTACTTGAAGCAAGAGGACCTCAAAGGGGAACTCGAATAAATGACCCTGCTGCAAGCAGCAGGGTATCCGACACGCCGAGCGAAGCGAACTTTGAGGGGGAGGCTTAAGCAGGCTGATGCCTGTGGAGGGGGCGACGCGAGCCGGCGGTGGAACGAGCGAAGCGAGCTTTGAGGGGGAGGCTCCGCAGGCTGATGCCTGTGGAGGGGGCGACGCGAGCCCCAATAATTGCAGACGGAGCGAAGCGGAATAAGGTTCTCCCTGCAGCAAGCTGCAGGGAATCCACAAGTTGAGGACAATCATATGAAAAAACACTTTTACGGCGATCTGATCACGGACTCCCGCCGCTACATGAAGGACCTCGCGCCACGTGACGTATGGGACGACGCGGAGGAGGGGGGTTGCGGTGTTACCGGTTTTGCCTGTACCATACCCGTGGGGGGCCGCCACATCTTCGCCCCCTCAGTTCAGATGCACAACCGCGGAAACGGCAAGGGAGGCGGCATCGCCGCCGTCGGTCTTGTGGCCCCGCAGCTCGGTGTAAGCCAGAAGATACTGGATGAGGACTTTCTCCTTCAGATCGCCCTCCTCGACGAATCGGTCCTTCCCGAGCTTGAACAAGCCTTCATCAGGCCCCATTTCCGCGTGGACCAGGAGGGCCTTCTCGACACTATAGACGACTATCGGGACCTTCCCGGCCTCGAAGTGAAGCCGCCCGCGGTGAAGCGTTACTTCGTAAGGGTCAAACCGGAGGTCGTCGCCCGCTTCCAGGAGGAGCGCGGCCTTCAGGAATTGTCCTTTGAGAAGGCCGAGGAAGAGTTTATCTACCAGAACACGTTCCTCCTGAACCGCACCTACTACAGCTCTCTGGGAGAAAAGCGGGCCTTCGTCCTTTCCCACGGCCGCAACATGATGATCCTCAAGATGGTGGGCTACGCGGAGCAGGTGGCCCAATATTACAAACTCGAGCAGTTCGAGGCCTACGTGTGGATCGCCCACCAGCGCTACCCCACCAAGGGCCGGGTATGGCATCCTGGCGGCGCCCATCCCTTCATCGGTTTGGACGAGGCCCTCGTCCACAACGGAGACTTTGCGAACTACTACTCCGTGACAGAGCACCTGAAGCAGCGCAATGTCTACCCCCTGTTCCTCACGGACACTGAGGTATCGGTCCAGGTCTTCGATCTTCTCAACAGGGTCTACGGTTATCCCCTGGAATACATCATCGAGGCCCTGGCGCCCACGGGAGAGATGGACTTCGACCATCTGCCCGAGGAGAAGAAGCTTATCTACCGCCAGATTCAGGCAACGCACATCCACGGATCGCCCGACGGGCCCTGGTTCTTCATCATTGCCCGTACGGTTCCTGCAGAGCGCAAGTTCCAGCTTATCGGCATCACGGACACTGCCATGCTGAGGCCCCAGGTCTTTGCCCTTCACGATGGCGATTTCCAGGTAGGCCTGATCTGCTCCGAGAAGCAGGCCATCGATGCAACGCTCCAGAGCCTCGCCTCCGCTGACCCGAGGTTCGGCACGATCGCGGACCGCTACTGGAACGCGAGGGGCGGCAGCTACACGGATGGAGGCTCTTTTATCTTCACCCTGTCGGAAGGCGAAAAGGGCTATAAGATGGTCTGCACCGACAAGTTCGGCCGGGAGATCACCGTACCCAAGGAGCAGCTACCCTACGACTTCAGCACGGCGGAAGGCCCGGTCGAGCTCGACAGCGCATCAAGCACCTCTCTGAAAGAGAAGGTCTCTTCTTTGGATGCCGATGGGCTGTACCGGTTCTTCGTTGAAAGCGTCGCCGCGTGGGACTACGAGCGGATACGATCCTCCCTTAAGGAGCTCGAAACGCTCGCAGGGGCACCCGCCTTGAAAGGTGCGGTGATAGAGCTTCTCACCCTTCTCATCGACCGTCGCTATCCCATGGGGAAAAAGCGAAGACGGTCGATCCTCCAGATGGCATCCGACTCCCTCGACCGTGTATTTCGCGCGGTGCCCCTCATGACGGGGAAAAAGGGCGGCGAATACGTCAGGATAGACCATGAGACACGAAAAGCCTTGAGGGCCCCGAAGAAGGGAGAAAAGGTCTTCGTGGCGGATGCGATCGGCTTTCCGGCCGAGGGCAAGGGTTCTTTCGCCAGGCTCATATCCGACGCGTACGTCCTCGGCTGGAAGCAGTTCATCTGCTTCGGTCAGCAGGGCCAGCGGTTTCTCGGCTGCGGCTTCGGCCCGGCCACAGAGGGGGTTCGCATCGATTCCTACGGATCGTCGGGTGATTACCTCGCCTCGGGCATCGACGGTCTCGAGCTGCACGTCCATGGGAACGCCCAGGACCAACTGGGGCAGATCCTGAAAGCGGGCAAGCTCGTCGTCCACGGCGACGTGGGGCAGACCTTCATGTACGGCGCAAAGGGCGGGGAGGTATATATCCTCGGCAACGCCGCGGGGCGGCCCCTCATCAACGCGGCAGGCAAGCCCAGGGTCATCATAAACGGCACTGCCCTCGACTTTCTCGCCGAATCCTTCATGGCAGGCGACCCGTACAGGGGCGGCGGATTCGTGATCGTCAACGGGATCACCTTTGACGACGAGGGACGCCTCGTGCCTCAAGAGACGCCCTATCCCGGCTCCAACATTTTCTCCCTCGCCTCGGGCGGCGCCATATTCGTACGCGACCCGGAAGGAAGGCTTATCGACGAGCAACTGAACGGCGGCCAATTCAATCCTTTTACCGATGCGGATTGGGAGCTCATCAGGCCTTACCTCGAGGAAAACGAGCGTCTCTTCGGCGTCTCCATTGATGACCTTCTCACGGTGAAGGGCCAGAAGCGGCGCCCCCACGACGTCTACCGGGTCATAGGGGCTGCCAAGTCAGCCGTGCTCGCAGGGAGCCAGCAGGACCTTGCCATGAACGAAGAGTACGGGAACGAATAGGCGACACCTGCCCTCGGCGTGCTCACCGGCCTCCATACCTGTGCTTTCAGCCCTCCACGGTATCGGCGCGGGCGAGCTGCGGGAAGAGGCGCATCCAGGCCAAGGCCACCACGATGGTGCCTACCCCACCGATGAGCACCGCGGGTACCACACCAAACCACGCCGCAGTCACTCCTGACTCGAACTCACCCAACTGATTTGAGGTGCCGATAAACATCGAGTTAACGGCAGCCACTCTTCCCCGCATGGCGTCGGGGGTCTTCATCTGGACGAGCGACTGCCTGATGACCACACTGATGACGTCTGCAGCCCCCAGGACGGCGAGACTGATGAGGGACAGGGGAAGAGAGGTCGATAGGGCGAAGAAAATGGTGGCAACCCCGAAAATGATCACGGCGGCGAACATGGTGCGGCCGATCCCGGACCTTAGGGGGCGTCGCGCGAGTCCGATGGACATGGCAAGGGCGCCGAGGGCCGGTGCGGACCGGAGTAAGCCGAGACCCCATGGCCCCACGAAGAGGATGTCCCTGGCATAGACCGGTAAGAGCGCGGTGGCACCACCCAGGAGAACCGCGAAGAGGTCGAGGGATATGGCGCCGAGGATCGCCGGATTGGCTCGAATGAATGCAATTCCCGCGAAGAGCGATTGCACGCTGGCCGAGCCCGCAACCCGTTCGGGCCGCTCGACCTGGATCAGCGAAATGACGACGCCTGCGCCCACAAAGAGACACCCGACGATCACATAGGTCACGGCCGGGTCCAAGGCAAAGAGAAGCCCTCCCACCGCAGGCCCCACGATGAACGCAACCTGGGAGCATGATGCTGACAAGGCCACCGCACTGGGGAAGAGTCCGCCCGGCACCAGGTTCGGCAGAAGCGCCTGCGTGCCTGGGTTCTCGAAGGTTCGAGCCGCGCCCACCACGAAAGCGATGCCGAGAATGGCCTCCCCGTTCAGCCAGCCCGAGAAGCTTCCCGCTGCCAGCACCGCCACTCCCGCAGCCTCGATGAATTGACATGTGCGAATAACGACTCGGCGGTCGTATCGGTCGACCACGTGACCGGCAATGAGGGTAAGAAGGAACATGGGAAGAAACTGCGCCAGGCCCACCAGACCGAGGTAGAACGGACTGCCGGTGAGCGCATAGATCTGCCAGCCCACCGCAACCGCCAGCACCTGGTAGGCGAGGGTGCTCGAAACGCGCGAGCAGAGCAGGAGGAGGAGCTTTCTATTGCCGAGAAGGACCGGATTCATGGACCATTGCCGCGTCTGATAAGTAATGCCTAGGCCGGAACGTCTGCCTCTTGACGGATCGAATTGACTCTCAGGACAAAAGGTTACCACGCCGCACGCGCGAATTGCCAGAGGTGAGGGCCTGCATTACGGCCGATAGAAGGATAAGCCCTCGATCGGGCCGCCATTCACTCGAACGCCTGTCATGACATTGCCGCGGCAGCTGGAATTGATAAAACGGGCTGTCCGTCTTATTTTTGTCTCTAGGGTTATCTGCAGCTTGCCGGCTGCAGATAAGACGGCAGGGTGCCCGTCTTCCCTTTCTCTCCGGCCGGCCGGAAGGCCGCTTTTAGGCCTTCGGCGGGAGCCGGGACCAAAAAGGCGTCGAGGAGGCTTAGATGGCTGACCAAAATGGGCAAACGAACTACTTGAGCCGGTTGTGGGCCGGGTTCATCGCCGGCTTCCTCGCCACGCTCGTCTTTCACCAGCTCATGCTCGCCTTCCTCAGGGGAATAGGCGTGGCGCCGGCGCCGTTCCTCCCCTATTCCTGGACGGCAACCGAACCCTTCGGGATACCTGCGGTGCTGTCGCTCTCTTTTTGGGGTGGGATCTGGGGCATTATCTTTGTGTTGATCCACAACGCGTTTCCGCGCGGGGCCGCCTATTGGATCGCGGCTTTCATCTTCGGCGCGATCTTCCCCTCTTTGGTCGCCCTTCTCGTGGTTCTACCGCTTAAGGGATTACCCATGGGGGGAGGCAGGCAAGTATCTCTCTTCGTGACCGCCCTCCTCGTCAACGGCGCCTGGGGTGTCGGCACAGGGGTCTACCTCAAGCGCTACAAGGGCAGGCCAAAGAACCTGGCGGCGTAGTAAGTGAATCCGGGACGCAATATCAGGACAGGAGAAGAGCGCCATGTGCAGGAACATCAGGACTCTCTATAACTTCGAGCCTCCGGTGACGGGAGAGGAAATCAGGGCGGCAGCCCTCCAATTCGTCAGGAAGATTAGCGGGTTCGTTGCCCCATCCGCCGCGAACCGGGAGGCCTTCAATCGGGCGGTAGACGAGGTGGCGCAAGCCTCCTCTGCCCTGCTCGCCTCGCTCGTGACCACGGCTCCTCCCAGGAATCGTGAGGTCGAGGCTGCCAAAGCCCGCGCCCGCGGGGATCGCAGGTTCGGTTCCCGGTCCCTTTCCGAAAAGTAACCCCCACCTTTAGGGCGCGATTCCCCCGGGCGAATCCCTTCGCACTCTCCGCAAGGGCCGGACGCTCACGCTAGCCTTGACAGAAAATTCGGCCGGTGTCATTAATGAATGGACACAGAATAGCATGGAGATCCCCTTCTACCAGATCGATGCTTTCACAAGCCGCGTGTTTGCGGGAAATCCGGCGGGCGTCTGCTTTCTCGAGGCATGGCCGGAAGAAGGGCTCCTCCAGTCCATAGCCGCGGAGAACAACCTGGCGGAGACGGCCTTCCTCGTGGGCAGGGCCGACGGCAGCTACGACCTGCGCTGGTTTACCCCGAAGATGGAGGTCGATCTCTGCGGCCACGCCACACTCGCGTCGGCCTTCGCCATCTTCGAGTTCGTCGCACCCTCGACCTCTGCGACAGTCTTTCACACCAAGAGCGGTATGCTTTCAGTCGAGCGCCAGGGAGACCTTCTTGTCATGGACTTCCCCGCCCGTCTGCCTAAAGCCGTGGAGCCACCCTCAAACCTTGCCGAAATGCTCGGTCTCGAGCCCCTCGAGGTCCTTGCATCGAGGGACCTCTTCGTCGTCTTCGAAGAAGAAGACCAGGTGAGGGGCGCGGCGCCCGATCTTGCGTCCATCGCGACCCTCGACTACCTGGGTCTCATCATCACGGCCGAGGGCAAAAGCTCTGATTTCGTCTCGCGCTTCTTCGCACCCCGGGCAGGCATCCCGGAGGATCCCGTAACCGGCTCCGCCCACTGCACCCTCGTACCCTACTGGTCAAAACGCCTCGGGAAAAACCGCCTCCATGCTCTGCAGGTCTCGTCGCGGGGCGGGGAGCTCTTCTGCGTGGACGAGGGTGCGAGGGTGCTCATCGGAGGAAAGGCGGCGACCTATCTTAGAGGGAAGATCACGGCATAGATGGCGAGCGAGTGGGAATACCGGGTTCGAGGATTCCAAGGCAGGACGGTGGATGGAACGACCCATGGCCCCTTAGGCTGCGAGAGAATGTAGAATGGCGAGAAACATTGAGATCAAGGCCCGCATAGAGAGGGTCGAAGCCATGGTCCCGAAGGCGGCTGCCCTCGCAGACGAGGGGCCCATAGAGATCCTGCAGGATGATACGTTCTTCGTCTGCCCGAACGGCCGAATGAAGCTTCGCGTCCTCGCGCCTGATGAAGGGCAGTTGATTTTCTATCGCCGCTCCGATATCAAAGGACCCAAGGAATCGTTCTACCTCATCTCGCCCACCACTAAACCCGACGTGCTCCGCGAGTCCCTTTCCCTTGCCTATGGCCAGATTGGGCGGGTACGGAAAAAAAGGATCCTCTTCTTGAAGGGGCGAACGCGCATCCACCTCGACAGGGTCGAAAATCTTGGTGATTTCCTCGAGCTTGAGGTAGTCTTGCGAGACGGTGAGGGCCGAGAGGAAGGCGAAGCGATCTCCCGCGACCTGATGGAAAGGCTTGAGGTCCTTCCCGATCAGCTCATCGAGGAGGCATACATCGATTTGCTGATGGGGAAGCCAAGGCCGATGGAGGCCGATTCCCCCGGATCGAGCAGACCCGGCGCCTAAGGTCGCGCCTAGACGGTGAACCAGCTTGTCGTCCGGTTCAGGTCAGTCGCTATTCTCGAGAGCTCCTCGGCTGTGGACCTCATGCCGGCGGAAGAGGCCCTCAGCTGGCGGGTCACGGTGGCGATATTCTCCATGTTCCGCGTGACCTCGTTCGACGTGGAGGCCTGTTCCTCCATGGCAACGGCAATGCGGTCGACCATGTCGGCCACCTCTTCCACAGAGGAGACGACGCTGTCGATGGAGGTGAGGGTCTGGCCTACCTGCGTTGACACCGCGCTCACCGACACTTTCTGGGCCTTCATGGACGCCACGGTGCGCCCGGTCTCCCCCTCCATCTTCTCGATCATCTTCGCGATGTCGTCGGCGGCCACGACTGTCTTCTCCGCGAGCTCTCTCACGTTGTCGGCAACCACGGCAAAGCCTCTCCCCTGCTCGCCGGCCCGGGCAGCCTCGATTGCCGCGTTGAGGGCAAGAAGGTTCGTCTGATCGGCAATATCTTTGATGAGGTCGACGATGTTGTGGATTTCCTGAGAGCTCTGGCCGAGTGATTCCACCTGGAGGGACGATTCGTTGACCGCTTCGACGAATCGGTTAAGCTCCCGGCCGCTGCCGTAGACTATCTCTTTCCCGTCCAGGGCTGCCTTCTTCATGGATCGCGCCGTTTTCGATGTGGAGGAGACGTTTTTCGCCACCTCCTCGGTGGTCTGTGACATCTCCGTCATGGCCCCTGCCGCCTCTTCGACCTGGGTGCTCTGCTGCTGCGACCCTTCATCCAGGGAACACGCCGTGGCCGACAGCTCTTCGGAGCTGGAGGCGAGGCTCTCCGTGGCTGACCGTATCTTCCCGACGATCTCCTTCAGATTCGCCACCATTTTCGCCATGGACGCTTCGACCAGGCCTATCTCATCTTTGGCCGATGCGGCGATCTCGCGGGTGAGGTTTCCCGCCGCGATATCCTCGGTCGCGTTGATAAGCCGGGAAAGGGGGCGTGATATGGACCGGTAGATCCACGTGCCGAGCCCTATGCCCACGACGACCGCGAGCATGCTTACGGAGATGATGAGAATCATGCTCAGGCGGATCATTCTATTTACTCCGACGATCGACTGTTCCTGCGCGTCCTTCGCCGTGGCCATGGTTTTCTTGGCGGCGTCTGCCTGGGTGAGGACAATCCCCCTCAACCCTTCCATCGCCTTGGCCGACTTTTCCTTCATGGCCAGCTGGTTGCGAACCTTGGCGATGATCCCGTCATGGGAGAAGAGCAAGTCCTTCATGGAGGCCGTGCCGGCAACGGCGGATGCGAGCGTCTTCCGCTCTTCCTTTGCTCCCAGGTCCACGAGCATCTTGTCCAGGGTCCCGGCTGACTTCTCGATTCGGGTGAAGGTACCCGCGAGGGAGGTCTCCAGAGCGTCCACGTCCTTGACGCTTGTCACGGTGAATAACCGCGTGGCAAGGCCTTCCGTGGAGAGACCGAGCGACGTCAGCTCGGATGAGAGGGAGAGGAGCGCCGTGGCCTTGCCCACCTGATTGAAGCTCTTTGTCTGCCGGTCCTCTTCCGAGGAGTATTTCTGGTTGACCTTCCCTTTTGCCACCTGCAGGAGACCAAGGATAATCTTCGTATCTCCCATTGCGTCGTCGAGGGCGTCGTTGAACTTCTGGACTAGCTCGGGCTTGTTCTTTTCCAAAAGGGATGGGCTGCTCGCGACGGCGGCGGCAAGCCGTTTCTCCAGGTCAGAGAGGGTGCTGTTCAGCTTGTCTGCCTCTGCCTGGCCCATTTCCTTGGCCGCTTCGGGCGCGATGGCCTTGGCCAGATTGACAAAGGTAGACCCGTGGCTCTGCGTCTCCTCCAAAGCATCCTTGTCTCGCACCCTTGAGAGTTCGAGACCCCATAGCTGCAGATCTTTCATGCACTGGTCGAGGCTCTGCATCTCCCGCTGCCGTTCGCGCAAGTCAGCCGCAGCTTCCATTGACTTCTTGTAAACGGAAGAATTCTCGGACTGGAGCTGCCTGGCCATTTGGTCAAGCTTGGTGAGCCTCTCAGAGACTTCCTTGAGCTTCTCACGGGCCTGGTTGTTGGCGCTGATTGCAGCCTCTTCGGTGGTGAGCCTGTCCTCCGTGGCCTTGAACAAGTCCTGCGCCTGCGACAGCAACTCCTCGTACGTCCGGCCCTTCTTTCCACCGAAAAGCGACTCCATCGCTTCCTGCGCCTTCTTTACCTGATCGAGGCTTGCTTCGGATTCCGACCGATAGCTCCCCAGCTCTGTCCGGCTGGACGAAGAGCCGACCTTTACGAGGTCGGCTGTGGCCGCGTGAATGGCCCTCTGCAGCTCCATGCTCCGCATCTGGAAGGGCGTGCTTCTCTCTGTGAGATCGAACAGTCTGGCTTTCACAAAGCCCATGCCTATGACGCTCGCGAGGGCCACCGTGGTGATGATGGCCAGTACCACTGCCACATTTACCGTGAGCTTCGATCGTATGCTCATCTGTCCGCTCCCCTTGAGAGACGCATCTTGTTTCGGGACTGGGTCGTTCCCTGTCTTGTTATCGGAATAAGTGGCCCCTTACATAAGCCCCGGGGAGAGGCCGGCAGATGGGACCAAAAAAAGGGGGGGGTTCTAGCAGATTCTCGGAAACTGGTCGCTCGCGAGCATCTCCAGGATCCTTCTGGCGCCGAATGGGTTCCTGATGGTCACCATGGCAGGATGGTCCGCCGTGATGCGGCCGATTAGGCTTGCGTCTCTCCCATGAGGGTCCTGCCTCATGGCTTCGAGCACGGATGAGGCATCGGAAGCGGCCACCACTGCCACGAGCTTCCCCTCGTTGGCGAGATAGAGGTGGTCGAGGCCGAGCATCTCGCAGGCGCCCCTGACCGCGTCGGAGACGGGTATCTGCTCCTCTTCTACCTCGATGCCCACGGACGAGCCTGTGGCGATCTCCTTGAGGGTCGTTGCCAGCCCGCCTCTCGTGGGATCGCGCATGGCGTGCACCTCTCCCGAGGCTTCGAGGACTGCTCTCGCGAGGCCGTTCAAGGGAGCCGCGTCGCTTTGCAGGGGGCTCCTGAAATGGAGGCTCTTCCGCTGGCTCAGGACGCAAACCCCGTGGTCTCCCATGGTCCCGCTCACGATCACGGCGTCTCCCGGCTTTGCGTTGCGGATGGAGACGCTTATCCCTTCTGCCACTACGCCGACGCCCGCGGTGTTGATGTACAATCCGTCGGCCGCACGCCTCTCCACGACTTTCGTATCGCCGCAGACGATAGAGACACCCGCCTCTTTCGCAGCGGTTGCCATGGAGGCGACTATCCTCTCCAGGTCGGATACGGGGAAGCCCTCTTCGATGATGAAGCCGGCGCTCAAGTAGAGGGGTTGGGCCCCGCGCATGGAGAGGTCATTGACCGTTCCGCAGACGGCGAGCCGGCCGATGTCGCCTCCGGGGAAGAAGAGAGGCTTTACGACGTAGCTGTCGGTGGTAAAGGCTATTCTCCCCTGGGGAAACCGGAAGACTGTCGCGTCTTCGAGGGGAAGGAGTAAGGGATTGGCGAAATAGCGGACGAAGAGACCCTCGATCAGCTCGTGACTCAGGCCTCCGCCGCTTCCGTGACCCAGAAGGACTATCTTCTCATCCATAGAGGTAGTACGCCGCACAGCTTCCTTCGGTGGAGACCATGCACGGTCCCACAGGGTGAGCCGGGGTGCAGACAGACCTGAACAGGGGGCACCCATTGGGCGCAAGGACGCCCCTTATGACCTCCCCGCAATGGCACCCCTCGGGGCTTGAGCTTTCCGGAACCTCTACGTCAAAAAGGCGTGTGGCGTCATGAAGGCCGTAGCCGTCCCTGATCTTCAAGCCGCTCATGGGGATCTTGCCGAGCCCTCTCCAGCTCGCGTGTCCTGTCTCGAAGACCCTTTCCATCATCTCTTGGGCGGCCCCGTTGCCCTCCCGTGTCACGCTCCTCGGGTACGCGTTCGCGATGCGGGGCTTGTCTTCTTCACACTGACGCACGATCTCCGTGATGCCCCTGAGAATGTCCACCGGCTCGAAACCGGCCACCGCGGCTGCTATGTGATGGTAGTCAGGCAAAAACCGCCATGCCTTCCATCCCGTCACAACGCTCACGTGTCCCGGACAGAGGATGGCGTCAAGGGCGATCTCGTGGAAATCGAGGATTGCCCTCATAGCCGGAGGCGTCAGCTTATGCATCGAAAAGACCGAATAGTTGCCCAGGCCTGACCTTTCCGCCTCGACTATCGACGCGGCTACCGCGGGCGCGGTCGTCTCGAAGCCGATGCCGAGAAAGACCACACGGTAGGAAGGGTTGTCAGAGGCAAATTTCAGGGCGTCGAGGGGAGAGTAGACCATCTCGACCCTGGCTCCCGAGGCTCTGGAGAGAAGGAGGCTCTCCCTCGATCCCGGCACTTTAAGGAGATCGCCGAAGGTAGTCACGATCACGTCCGGGATCCTTGAGAGGGCAACGGCGTAGTCGATGTCGGCCGTGTCGGTGACGCACACGGGGCAGCCCGGGCCGGAGAACATCTCTATTGTCGTCGGCAGGAGCCCTCTTATGCCGAACCTGTGTACGGCGTGGGTATGGGTCCCGCAGAACTCCATGATCTTGATCGATCTTGTCGATGCGGCCCAGATCTTCTCTTTGAGCTTTTCTACGATGACGGGGTCGCGAAAGGCGTCACTCCTCAGCATCCTCACCTGTCATCTCGTCGAGGAGATCGAAGGTCTCCTGAGCCTCGGAGCTACTCATGATGCCGATGGCGTAACCGGCGTGCATAATCACGTAATCGCCGACTTTCACGCCGGGCGTGAAGAGGACATTGACGCTCGTCTCATTGCCGGAAAGCGTGGCTTCGGCCATGGTGCCATCGATTTTTGTGATGAGCGCAGGAACCGCGAGACACATGTGCATTAAATTATACGACAGCTCGAATGAGTGTTACAAGAGGCGCAGGCGGGCGCTTGCCACCGCCGCCTGTCCCAGCGAGATGCCGCCGTCATTACACGGGACGTGCCTGTGGAAGAGAGAGCGGAGGCCCGCTTCCGCAAGAAAGGCGGCCGCGAGGTCGCAAAGGAGCCTGTTCTGGAAGCAGCCCCCGCTCAGCACAACGTCCCGGATCCCCGTTTCCCGTGAAATAAGGGCCGCCACGTCCCCTATCATGCGCGCCACCGTGTTGTGGAACCGGGCGGCTATCTCGGAGACGTCTTTCCTCCCTTCCGCATCGGAGGCGAGGGCCTCCATCAACCCCCCCACCTCGATCACGCGCCTTCCGTCCTCTTGCCTCATGGAAAAGGGATAGGGATCCGTCGGCCCCCGTGAGGCGGCCATCTCCAGGGCTATTGCTGCCTGCCCCTCGAAAGTGATGGTGCCGCAGAGATTGAGAAGGGCGGCTGCGGCGTCGAAGAGGCGACCGCACGAAGAGGTCAGGGGCGTGTTTATCCCCTGTGCGACCTGGGCGGCGATAAGGGCCTGCTCTTCCTCCGGAATCCCGGCGAGGAAGGGCAGGCGGGGTATCTCCATCCCGAGGGCGCTCAGGTAGCCATAAGCGAGGCGACAGGGTCTCCTTATAGAGACCTCGCCTCCGGGTAAGGGCATCCGCTCCAGATGGGCCATCCTTTCAAAGTCCCCGTACGTGGCCACGAGGAATTCTCCTCCCCACACGGTGTTGTCGAGGCCGAAGCCGGAGCCGTCGAAGGCAATCCCGATGACAGGACCGGAGAGTGCGTGCTCGGCCATGCAGGAGGCGACGTGGGCATGGTGGTGCTGGACGCCCACGAGGGGGAGCTTGCCCTCCAATTGGCGGGCATGGCGGGTCGAAAGATAGTCGGGATGGAGGTCGTGGGCACACGCCTCCGGAATGATGCGGAAGAGACGCTTGTACAGGTCGATGGTCTCAACGAAGAGATCAAGGGTCTCCAGATTCTCCATGTCGCCTATGTGCTGACTAAGGAAGGCAAACTCGTCCCGGGTGAGACAGAAAGTGTTCTTCTCTTCGGCCCCAGTGGCAAGGATAGGCCTCGTGCTGAAGGGAAGCTTCACGGGATAGGGGGCATAGCTCCTCGCCCTCCGGATCGGCTCGGGCTTGGATGAGCGAACCCTCAGAACGCTGTCGTCGTAGCGCGAATAGATGTCCCTGTTATGGAAGAGGAAGTAATCGGCAAGCTTACCGAGGCGCTCCTTTGCATCCTCATTATCCTTGGCGATGGGCTCCTCGGAGACGTTGCCGCTCGTCATGACCAAGGGCCCCCCGAAGTCGTGCATGAGGAGGTGATGGATCGGCGTGTAGGGAAGCATGACGCCCGAGTACCTGTTCCCCGGGGCCACCAGCGGCGAGACAGGAGAGCCGTCCCTTGCCCGGAGGAGCACGATGGGGGCCTCCGGGGCGGAAAGGAGGCGCAACTCATCATCGTCCACGAAGCAGTGCCTTCTCACCTCTTCGATATCACGCATCATCAGGGCGAAGGGTTTATGGGGTCTCCTCTTTCTCTCCCTGAGGGTTGCGACAACATCCGTGTTTGTCGCATCGCACGCGAGCTGGAAGCCGCCCAGTCCCTTTATTGCGGCAATGGCGCCCTGCCTTAAGAGGCCCGCTGTCTCCAGGATCGCATCTTCGCAAAGGCGCACGACCCCGCGGCTGTCCTCCAGCCACACTCCGGGCCCGCACTTCGGGCAGGCATTGGGCTGGGCATGGAAACGGCGGTCCAGAGGGTCCTCATACTCGCGAAGGCAGAGCTCGCACATGCGAAAGGGTGCCATGGTGGTATGCGGCCTGTCGTAGGGGATGTCCGTGATGATCGTGAACCTGGGGCCGCAATTCGTGCAGTTGGTGAAAGGGTAGCGATAGCGCCTGTTGTGGGAGTCGAAAAGCTCGCGGATGCAGTCGCCGCATGTCGCGATGTCGGGCGATATGAGCTGGTAGCCGGCATCGCTCCTGCTTTCCCTTATCTCGAAGGCGGCGTAGCCGACAGCTTCCCTTGAGGCTGTTTTTATTCCTTCTATGTGCGCCCTTGGCGGCGCCTCGAGGGGGACCCGGCGGAGGAAGGCCTCGATTTCTTCCTGAGCGCCCTCCACCTCTATCTCCACGGCGCTGCTCGTGTTGATGACCCAGCCCTTGAGGCCGTGCTCGCAGGCCAGCCTGTAGATGAAGGGGCGGAAGCCGACACCCTGGACAACGCCCCGGACCGAAATATGCATCGCTTCAGGATGATCTTCAGCCGGTCGATCCAATCTCCCAGGCCCCTCCTTCGCGCGGCACGAAAGCTGCGAGACAGGGCTTCGGGATTAACGGCGGGCGCCGTCCGAAATCCCCTCATGGCGTGTCGGCGGACTTTGAGGCGTTCCCCTTCCTCTTTAGAACCTCTCCAAGGGCCTAAGGACCGGTGGCGGCCTGCGTGCTCCCTTCCGCCTCGACCTTACGAACCTTCACCGCGCAGACCTTGTAGCCCGGGATCTTTGCTATGGGGTCGAGGGCGTCATTCGTGAGGAGATTGACAGCCGCCTCCCGGAAATGGAATGTCATGAAGACGAGGCCGGGCTGCAGAAAGTCGACGATCCGGGCGCGCGCCTCGAGGCGGCCGCGGCGCGACTCCACGGAGACCATGGCGCCGTCTTCCTCGATGCCGAGCTTCCGCGCATCCTCGGGGCCTATATCCACCGTGGGCGAGGGCGCTATCTCTGAAAGGGGCTTCGATTTCCTCGAAATCACGCTGTGGTAGTGGAAGAGGATGCGCCCCGTGGTGAGAACAAAAGGGTACTCGTCATCGGGCATCTCGGGGGAAGCCACGTAGGGAGTGATATGGAACTTACCCTTGCCCCTGGTGAACTGGCCCTTGTGGAGGTATCCGGTGCCCGGATGATCGGCGGCCGGGCATGGCCACTGAAGCCCTTTTTTGTCGATTCTGGCGTAGGATATGCCGCCGTAGGAAGGCGTAAGCCTTGCGATCTCGTCCATGATCTCGGAAGGGGAGCCGTACGTCATGGGATAGCCGAGCCGGGTGGATAAGTCGCAGATGCTCTGCCAGTCCGGGCGCGACTTTCCGCGGGGCGTGATCGCTGCCCGGACCCTCTGCACCCTGCGCTCTGTATTGGTGAAGGTCCCATCCTTCTCGGCAAAGGTGGTGCCGGGCAGCACGATGTGGGCCAGCTCAGTGGTTTCCGTGGGGAATATGTCCTGCACCACGAGCAGCTCGAGGTGCGCAAGCTCCTCCCTCACTTTGCTCGCATCCGGATCGGTGAGGATCGGATTCTCTCCGAGGATGAAGAGGGCCTTTATCTTACCCTCCCCTATCCCTTTCATCATCTCCATGAGGGTGAGGCCGGGGGTCGGATTGAGCGCAACGCCCCAGGCTTGTTCGAACTTAGCCCTTGCTGCCGCATCGTCCACCCGCTGATAGCCCGTGTAGAAGTTGGGCAGGCCCCCCATGTCGCAGGAGCCCTGCACATTGTTCTGCCCCCGGAGGGGATTGACCCCGGACGACTCCTTTCCTATCTGCCCGGCTGCCATCGATAGATTGGCCAGGGCGAGGACATTGTTGGTCCCGGACGCATGCTGGGTGATGCCCATGGAATAGAGAATCGAGGAATTGGGAGACTGGGCGAAGAGGCGGGCCGCCTCGACGATGTCTGCCGCTTTCACGCCCGTGATCACCTCGACTGCTTCCGGGGTGTACTCTTTCACCGACTCAGCAAGGGCTTCGAACCCTTCTGTCCGCTCGGAGATGAAATCCCGGTTGGCCCATCCATTCGCGATGACCGCATGGATCATGCCGTTTATGAGAGCCACATCCGTGCCGGGACGCTGCTGCAGCCAGATGTCGGCGTCATCGACGAGCTCGATCCGCCTCGGGTCGGCGACGATGAGCTTCTTCCCGTTCTTCCGCGCAGCCTTCCTGACTTCCAGGGCGATGACAGGGTGATTCTCTGTGGTGTTCGAGCCGATGACGAAGATACAGTCGGCCCCCGATATCTCATCGATGGAATTGGTCATCGCGCCGCTTCCGAATGCCATCGCCAGACCGGCGACAGTGGAGCTGTGTCAGAGACGGGCGCAGTGGTCCACGTTGTTCGTACCGATCGCGGCCCGGGCCAGTTTCTGGAGCAGGTAGTTCTCTTCGTTGGTGCACTTGGCGGAGACGAGGACCGCGACGGAGTCGGGCCCGTACTCATTCCGGACCTTTTGGAGGCCGGCAGCCGCCTTGTCGAGCGCCTCATCCCACTCTGCGGACCTGTTGGTCCCGTCGTCCTGCCTCACGAGGGGCGTGGTGAGCCGGTCCGGGCTGTGCACGAAGTCGAAGCCGAACCTCCCCTTCACGCACGTCCAACCCTTGTTCATGCCGAGCTTCCGGTCGGAAGTGACTTTTACCACGCGGTCGTCCTTCACGTTGAGGACGAGGGTGCAGCCCACCCCGCAGTAAGGGCAGGTGGTGGGGATCTTCTCCATCTCCCAGGTACGCCCTTCGAGACGCCCCGCTTTTTCGCTCAAGGCGCCCGTGGGACAGACGCTCACACAGTTTCCGCAGTATACGCACGGGGTCTCCTTCATGGAGCGGTCGAAGAGGGCAGCCACCTTCGTGTCGAAGCCCCGTTTCGACTGGTCGACCGCCTCGCAGTACTGGACCTCATGGCAGACGGTGACGCACCGGGCGCAGAGGATGCATTTGTTGTAATCCCGCTCAAAAAAAGGATTCGCCGCCCGCACGGGATAGTCGTGCTTTCCACCCTGGAAGCGGGGCTTCCGCACGCCGAACTCGTAGGCGTACTTTTCGAGCTTGCACGCGCCGCTCTTCTCACAAGTCATACAGTCATAGGGGTGATCGGAAAGGAGCAGCTCGATCACCTGTTTTCTCGCCTTGGTGACCCGCGCCGTGTTCGTGCGAACCTTCATCTTGTCTGATGCGGGAGCCGCGCAGGAGGCGACGAGGTTCCTCGAGCCCTCCACCTCGACCACGCAGAGCCGGCACGCCGCGGTAACCGTGAGGTCTTCGCGATAGCAGAGGTGGGGGATGTGGATACCAGCCTTACGGGCGGCTTCGAAGATGGTCGTTCCCTGTTCGGCCACTATTTCTTTGTCATCGATCAGGAGCTTTATGTCACTCATGGCAGCCTCTCCTTTAGCTAACCTGGATGGCGTCGAACTTACATTCGTTGTAGCAGATGCCGCACTTGATGCAGAGGGCAGAGTCGATCGCGTGGGCCTCTTTCGTCTTTCCGCTCACAGCCCCCTGGGGGCATGCCTTTCGGCAGACGCCGCAGCCCTTGCACTTCTCCGGATCGATGAGGTAGTGGATGAGGGCCTTGCAGACGCCGGCCGGGCACCGCTTCTCCTCGATGTGGGCCCGGTACTCATCATAGAAATAATTGAGGGTGGTGAGAACCGGGTTGGGCGCAGTCTGGCCGAGACCGCAGAGGGAAGCGTCCTTGATCATGGAGGCGAGTTCTTTCATGGTCTCCAGATCTTCCATCTCCCCTTTGCCTTCGGTGATGCGCGTGAGGGTCTCCAGCATGCGCTTCGTGCCTATGCGGCACGGCACGCACTTGCCGCACGATTCCTCTCTGGTGAAGTTGAGGAAGTACTTTGCAAGGTCGACCATGCACGTGTTCTCATCCATGATGACAAGGCCGCCGGAACCCATGATGGCCCCCGCCGCGGTGAGGGAATCGTAATCGATGGGGAGGTTCGCGAGGGACGCCGGGATGCAGCCGCCTGAGGGACCGCCCGTCTGGGCAGCCTTGAACTTCTTTCCCCCAGGGATTCCGCCGCCGATGTCGAAGATGATCCGCTCCAGGGTGATGCCCATGGGCACCTCCACGAGACCCGTGTTGTTGATCTTGCCGGCAAGGGCGAAAATTTTGGTCCCTTTGCTCTTCTCCGTGCCGAGGCCGGCGTACCAGTCGGCCCCGCGGTGAATGATAGGGGCAATATTGGCGAAGGTCTCCACGTTGTTGATGTTCGTCGGCTTTCCCCAGAGACCGGAGACGGCAGGAAAGGGAGGTCTGGTCCTGGGCATCCCCCTCCGTCCTTCGATGGATGCAATGAGGGCCGTCTCTTCGCCGCATACGAAGGCCCCTGCCCCCTCTTTGATCCGTATGTCGAAGCTGAAGTCGCACCCGAGAATCCGCTCGCCCAAAAGGCCCACGGCCCTTGCGTCGGCAACCGCTTTTTTCACGTGGGTGACCGCAATGGGATACTCAGCCCTCACGTAGATGTAGCCCTCCTTCGCGCCGATGGCGTAGGCGGCGATGAGCATGCCCTCGATGACCGTATGGGGGTCCCCCTCGAGCACGGCCCTGTCCATGAATGCCCCGGGGTCGCCTTCGTCCGCATTGCAGATCACATATTTCATGTCACCTGCGGAATTGCGGGCAAATCTCCATTTCGTGCCCGTAGAGAAACCGGCCCCTCCCCTTCCCCTCAAGCCCGAGCGGATGACCTCCTCGATCACCTCGTCCGGCGTCATCGACGAGAGGACCTTGGCAATGGCACGGTAGCCGTCGCGCGCCACATAGTCTTCCATGTTGGTGGGATCTATCTGGCCGCAATTTCTGAGCACTATCTTCATCTGGTCACGGTAGAAGGGCACCTCTTTCTCGAGAGCTATGGGCTCTTCCGACTTGGGGTCTCTATAGAGGAGCTTCTCCACGGGCTTCCCTTCCAGGATGCTCTCCTTTACGATAAGGGGCACGTTCTTCGGCGAGATCTGCTGATAGAAGAAGCCGTAGGGGTCGATGGCCGCAACAGGCGCCCTCGCGCAGAACCCATGGCACCCCGTTTCCAGGATATCGACCTTGTCCGTCAACCCGTTCTCGGCGATGCTCGCTTTGAAGGCGTCCCGCACGTCCACCGCGCCAAAGGCTCGACAGCCCGTCATGCAGATGCGAACACGCAGGCGCCGGGGGTCTTTCGAATCGAGAATCGCCTGCTGGAAATGCTGTAGTTCCTCTATAGATGAGAGCCGTTTCATCATTCTTGGGCCTCTTTAAGTCCTTGCCCGCTCCGGTACTTCTTGAGGGCGTCGACCGCGCGTTTTGGCGTTAGCTTGCCGTAATAATCGTCATCCACCATGACCACCGGGGCGAGAAAACAGGTCCCGAGGCAGGCGACCGTCTCGAGGGTGAAATTCAGATCCCCGGTCGTCTCTCCCGGCTTCACCTTTAGCTCCCTGCTGAGCGCATCGAGCGAGCCCTGGCCTCCCCTCACGTGGCAGGCGGTTCCCTGACATGACTTGATCACATGCTTTCCCCTGGGAGTGAGGTAGAACTGGGCGTAGAAAGTAACCACCCCGTATATCCGGCTCAAAGGGATGTTAAGCCTCCGTCCGACCAGCGCAAGTGCCTCTTCCGGCAGGTACCGGAAAAGAGCCTGCACCTCCTGGAGCACCGGGATGAGAGGTCCCTCATCCAACTCGTGCCTCTTCAGGACTTCCTCTACTTTCGACAAGTCGATCCTTTCCGCCATGGCCTCCTCACTGGACAGATTCATCAACAATTGAGTGTATTTCTGTCACTTTATTGTAACTTATCTATTTGTTGTATACAAGTGGTAGTGTAAGAGCGCAGACGCCCCGTCACCTGAGTCCGTTAGGATACCGGCGTTCAGCTCTTCCCATGGGAAGGGATGGACCGCTGCTCCCCGTTTTCTCACATATCCAGGACAAACGTCACGTGCAGGGTCACGCGATACTCGACGATGGCATCGTTCTCCACCTTGCAGCGAAAGTCGGACACCTTGATGCCCGCGATGCCGCGGAGGGTCCTGGAGACCCTCTTGAAGCCGACCTGTATCGCATGATCGAAACTCCGGGGTGATCCGGCGATGATCTCCGTCACCCGCGCCTTGCTTTCGTAATCCACTATTCGAAGTCCCCTTGACCGTCGTCAAAGGCTACCAGGATGAAACATATTCTGTCAAGGTTTTTGGCTTGAAGCGGTATGGCTTTACCCCTGTTTTTTCTGTACCCTATGACAGCCTGGAGAAATACAAATGAGAGTACTCCTCATTCAACCGCCCATAGAAGACTTTTACGACACATCCGTGCGAACATACCCCCTCGGTCTGGCCTATGTGGCCTCACGGTTGAGTGGCCTGGCGGAAGTGGAAGTGCTTGACGCGAGGACTACTGACAGGCCCGTGCCTCTTGCCGAACACGGGTTCCCCGAACTGGAGCCCTTCTACAGGGAGGGCGTGAGTACCCCCTTTTCGTTTTTCGGCAGCTTTCGGCGCTACGGCCTCACGGCTTCAGAGATACGGGAGGCCATAAGCAGCCGGAAGCCTGATATTGTCGGCATAGCCTCGATGTGCACAGCCTATGAAGGGCAGGCCTTGGAGGTGGCGGAGGTGGCGAAGGAGGTAAACAGGGAAATCACGACCGTCATGGGCGGCCTCCACCCTACCCTGTTCCCCGCCCATGTTCTTAGGAACAGAGCCGTCGATTACTGCGTGAGGGGTGAGGGAGAGACTCCGTTCCTTCGCCTCGTCTCCTCCCTATCGCAGGGGCGTAAGATCCTCCGGAGGGAGAGGATACCGGGGGTCTGCTTCAGGCGGGGCAAAGAGATCCACGTGTCGGAGGTCAATGTCGAGGCGGATATCGACGCGTTGCCGATTCGGGAGCTTCTCGACACAGACCGCTACCGCATCGGGAGGAAGCGCTATGCCTTCCTCCTCTCCTCGAGGGGCTGCCCGCATTCGTGCAGCTTCTGCGGAAAGCCGCCGATCCCCTATAGGAGAAGAACGCTGGCGAGCGTCGAGGAAGAGATAGGGCAATGCGCCAGCCTCGGCGTGACCGCCATCGACTTCGAGGACGACATGCTCAACCCTGGTAAGGGCGCCTTTGCCGAGGTGCTCGGCCTCTTCAAAGGGAGGGGCTTTACCCTGTCCGCCATGAACGGGGTCTATCCCGGAAACCTGGACGTGCCCACCTTCCGGCTCATGGAGGATGCCGGTTTTCGCCGGCTCAACTTCTCTCTCGTCGATACCTCCGAATCGGTCCTGTATGGCCAAAAGAGGCGCTCGCAGCCCTCCTTTGTCGCGCTTCTTCCTTTTCTCGAAGATTCCCCTTTTCTCGTGGAGGTCCATTTTATCATCGGCCTGCCCGGCCAAGAACCGGCAGCTTTGCTCGACACCATGCTCTTCCTCATGGCCAGGAGGCTGCTCCTCGGGCCGAGCCTCTTCTACCTTTCCCCGGGCAGTCCTCTCCACAGAACCGCCGAGGAAGAGGGGAAGGACGTTCCCTTTCGATTCATGAGGTCGAGCGTCATGCTTCCCTTCAACCCGCTCTTCCCGAGAAGCGTGACCTTCACCTTCGTCAAGCTCGTGAGGTTCATCAACTACGTGAAACAAGTGCTCGATAGAGATCCAGGCGTGAGACGGATGAGCGATCTTCCGGAAGCGCCGGCCCTGGGGAGTGACCCCCGGAAGAGGCAAATCGTCAAGACCCTGATCGATGAAGAAAGGTTCACCTGCTACGATCCGGTCCCGGGCTCCTTCCGCGACGAGCCCGTGGACGGCGCGCTGGTCCGCCTATTTTTCGAGCGGGCAAGGGGCTCCGCCATCACCGGTTACAAAACGAAAAATAGGCTGATCGTCGATTAGACCATGCTATCCTTGCCTTAACTAAAGCCCACGCCATCGATCGTGACCTTGCCGGGTGACCCGTTCTGCCCCTCCACGTGGTACCTGTTGTGGAGGAACTTCTCGATCACCGCGAGGTTCGTGACAAGATGGGGTGTTATGGCGGTAGTCGTGAAGGACGACCTGCCCCTCGACAGGGCCAGATAGAGAACGATCTGGTCAGCGAGAAGGGGATCGACGCAGCCTGGCCGGCGCCAGTATTCAAGGAGAGCTGTTGCTGCCTCCGATCCCACGGTTTCGGCCCTTTTCCCCCTGATCCCGATAGAGGTGAATCCCGCCCGGCAGGCGCCGCCCCAAGCCTTCAGGAAAAGGAATGTCCCGGCACCCGGCGAGGAGACGGAGCGTGCTTCCACATCTATCGTGAGCGCCAGCCCCCTGAGCGCGGCAAGGGCAGCCTCCTTCTGCCGCTCGGCGATGGAGAGGGGTAGGTTCGCCACTGCCGAGATTCCCTTGACAGCCCAGATCGCTTTGTTCTCCGGTAGTTCCGCGCGTTCAAGGGGACGCGCTTCGAGGGAGGCCACCTCAGCCTCGATTTCTCCGCCTCCCTTTGGATAGAAGCCGTAGGTCTTGATCGACGTCTTCACCTGAATTGACATCTCCGCGAGAAAAGGAAGAAACACGTCGCGAATGAAGTGAAAGGGTGGGCTGATAGGGACGTGAGTACCTCCGCGGAGGGAAATGCGTGATCCCGAGCCGGCGAACACGAGGGGAGGGAGGAGCGTCTCCAGAACGAGGGACGTGGCCCCCGCAGTTCCTATGTCGAATTGGAAGGGACCGCCCTTCACGCCATGCGGCTCGAACAGGATCTTGTGGGAGCCGATCTCGTCACCTTCAACATGGGCGCCGGTAATTGCCTGCGTTGCCCGAACGGCAGAGAGATGCTGCGCCCTGAGGCCCGGCTTTGGCCTGCGGTTTCTGATACCGGCAATGAGAAAGGGGATATTCGTGAGGGCGGAAAGGCTCAAAGAGGTCCGAATGATCTGCCCTCCCCCTTCCCCGAGACTCCCGTCGATCTCGACCATAAGGTAACCCGTGCTTCCTATGCTTCGTCCGGCGAGATTGCCAAGGACCCCGTGCACATAGATCAGGAAAGCTCCCTGGCCCTTTCTCCGGAATTCCCCTGGAAATGATTATAACATGCGACCCGGCGCCAAGGCAGCGCACCGGTCAAGGGCAGATTTACAATTCAGACGGGACCGCATATAATAGGTAGCGTCGGCCTTTCCCTATGGCACAGGTAATGATCATCGATGACGATGTGGTTATGTGCGAAATGCTCTCGAGCATGGTGCTTCGGACAGGCCACGAGCCGACGTCTGCCCATACCCTCAAAGAGGGGATGCGCCAGGTCTCGGCAACGAATTACGACATCGTCTTTCTCGACATCCGCATGCCCGACGGATCAGGCCTCGATGTCCTGCCCCGGATCAGAGAGCTTCCCTCGCCTCCTGAGGTAATCATCATGACGGGCTACGGCGATCCCGACGGCGCCGAGCTGGCCATAAAGAACGGTGCGTGGGACTACATCGAAAAGCCGTCTTCCATCAAGGAAATGATGCTCCCCTTCCTGCGCGCCCTCCAGTACCGGGAAGAAAAGAAGGCGCGAACCCCCGCGGTTGCCCTCAAATGGGAGGGGATCATCGGTTCATCCCCCCGCATGCAGGCCTGCTTCGATATCCTCGCCCAGGCAGCGAACTCCGATGTGTCCGTACTCATTACGGGAGAGACCGGCACGGGCAAAGAGCTTTTTGCCCGGGCCATCCACGAGAATTCTCCAAGGGCAGCAAGGAACTTCGTCGTCGTCGACTGCACCGCCCTCCCCAAGACCCTCGTGGAAAGCACCCTCTTCGGCTACGAGAAGGGGGCTTTCACCGGGGCCGATAAGGACCAGGACGGCCTCATCCGGCAGGCCCACGGGGGGACCCTCTTCCTCGACGAGGTGGGCGAGCTTCCCCTCGTCATGCAGAAGGCGTTCCTTAGGGTCCTTCAGGAGCACCGCTTTCGTCCCGTCGGGTCGAAACGGGAGATAGAGTCTGACTTCAGGCTCGTCGCCGCCACGAACAGGAACCTCGACAAAACGGTGGAGCTCCACCACTTCAGACAGGATCTCCTCTTCCGCCTCCAGACCCTCACCATCGATCTTCCGCCGTTGCGGAAACGGAAGGAGGACATCAGGGAGCTTGTCATGTACCACATGGCGAAGCTGTCGGAACGCTACAGCATGGGCACGAAGGGCTTTGCCCCCGAGTTCCTCGACTCGCTGACCGCCTATGACTGGCCCGGCAACGTCCGTGAACTCGTCAATGCCCTGGAGCATGCCCTCACGGTGGCCCGTCGCGATCCGACCCTCTTTGCGAAACACCTTCCCACCCATATCAGGGTGAGCCTTGCCCGTGCCGCGGTAACGAAGGAGGCGCTGGAGCCCCTCAAAGAGGCCGGCAATGCGGCGTCCCCCTTCCCTTCTCTGAAAATTTTCAGGGAATCGACCCTCCAGGAAGCGGAACGTCAATACCTCGAAGATCTCATGAGTATCGCGGGGAGCAGCATCAAGGAGGCATGCCGCGTATCCGGGCTGTCCCGTCCCCGTCTTTACGCCCTCCTGAAGAAGTACCGGGTATCGAGATATGGATAAGAAGGGAAAAAAGCGCAAGTAAGGATCCAGAAAGATAAGGATTTCCCTGGCCCTCCACGGCTAGAAACGGGTGACCTCCGTATACAATTTCCTATACTCGCTTCGGACGGTCTGTTCGCTTATTGTATACAGAAACATCTAACGAAACGTTGCTCCACCTTGATTTTTCAGTTGAAATCTACCCCAATTCGAGGTACAGTATTGCCGTGACAATAGAGGAGAAGAAGTATGAAAGTTCGATTTCTAGGGGCAGCGCGGCAGGTGACGGGCTCCTCTTATCTTCTGTCAGGCAACGGCATGCAGCTCCTCGTCGACTGCGGCATGCAGCAGGGCGAAGGGGCGGAGAATGATCATTTTTTCCCGTTCCGGCCGTCTGAAATTTCCTATCTCTTCCTGACCCACGCCCATATCGATCATTCCGGGCTGATTCCCAAGTTGGTGAAGGACGGTTTCAAGGGGCGAATCATTACGACGGGCGCCACCGCTGATCTCGTCGAGATCATGCTCTACGACTCTGCCCACATCCAGGAGAAGGACGCCGAGTGGAAAACAAAGAAGGCTCTCCGGCAGGGTAAAGAAGAGGCCGTCGAGCCGCTCTATACGACGAAAGACGTGGAGGCAGCTATTCCGTTTTTCGAGAAAAAGAGGTACGGAGAAACCGGCCACCTGGGTAAGGGATTCAAGTACGTCTTCCTCGATGCCGGCCATATCCTGGGATCGAGCTCATTCGTGCTCTCGTACCAGGACACGGCTGCGGAGAAGAAGATTGTCTTCTCCGGC
>Ga0335078_10001714_pt1 | contig 33113 bp, 29 predicted proteins | sample Lox_Sample_32_FD_206711 | JGI IMG/M metagenome (GOLD analysis project Ga0335078, IMG submission 206711) | Soil microbial communities from Loxahatchee National Wildlife Refuge, Florida, United States - Lox_Sample_3.2 | ecosystem: Environmental > Terrestrial > Soil > Wetlands | place: USA...
CGAGTGCTGTCTCCTTGTGCAAGCGCTCGATTTCCGGCCATGGTGCTTCCGGGTTGACGAAGTCGGGTGTCAGCGGCGAAATACCACCCCAGTCATTGACGCCAGCCTCGACCAGCCGGGTCAGCACCCCGGGGTTCAGGTTGGGTGGAACCTGGATGTTCATTTGCGGACCGAACAGAATCCGCGCCACCGACACCGTCCAGACCAACTCCTCCAGCGGTGCGGCAACGGCGTTGGCCATCCGCGTGCCGGGCTTTGGCAGGAAATTCTGGATGATGATTTCCTGGATGTGACCATGGCGCTCGTGAAGGTCTCGGATGGTCAGCAGCGAATCGAGACGCTCGGATCGCGTCTCCCCGATGCCGATTAAGATCCCTGTCGTGAACGGCACTCTCTGACGTCCCGCTTCGGCGATAGTGGCCAGACGAACCGCAGGATCCTTGTCAGGGGAACCGTAGTGCGGTCCGCCTTTCACGCACAAGCGGTGTGAAGCGCTTTCCAACATCAGGCCCATCGAGGCTGATACCGGCCTCAGCATCGCAATCTCATCGGCGGTCATGCAGCCGGCGTTGATGTGCGGCAGCAGACCCGTCCGGTCGCGCACTGCGGCCGCAACCTGCGCAACATACTGCAGGGTAGTCGCGAAACCGGCTTGTGCGAGCCAGGTCTTTGCGACCTTGTAACGCGCCTCGGGCTTTTCGCCCAGAGTGAACAGGGCCTCCTTGCAGCCACGCTTCGCTCCCGCCGCCGACACTGCCACGGCCTCATCCAGAGACATGAATGGTTGAGCGACGCGGCGCGGCGCCTTGGCGAAGGTGCAGTAATGGCAGCTGTCGCGGCACAGGTGCGTTAACGGTAGGAACACTTTGCGCGAGTAAGTGACGAGGTCGCCGTGGCCCTCATCCCGCAGCTGCGAAGCCCGGGCGATGAGTGTTTCGAGCGGCTCGTCGATGAGCGATGTTGGGTCGGTGCCCGTGACCGGCAGCGTTGCGGGCACTAAGGGTTGCAACCGCGCAGGTACCTGGACTCCGCAGCGGGCAAGCCTCTTCAGGTCTGCTACGGTGTCTATGTCGAATGCCGCTTCGGTGCAACGCAGCTCCTTGCCTCGCGAACCAGCGGCGAGCTGATGAGTGGCAAAGCTTTCGGGGCCAAACGCCGGAGTAAAAGGCAGTCGCGGGTCGAGCAACACGACATTCGTTCCGGTACCCTCGTGGGACCGGACGAAGCCAATGATGGAATCACCCTGTATACGGCGGCATTCGAGATAGCTCGAAATTAGGGCATCCACGCTGCGGGGTGACAGGAACGCAAGATCGGTGGGAAAGATGCCGCAGGCTTCCGCGCCGCGCTCACGGCTCACAGCAAGACCACATGCGCAAGCCGTATTGAGATCCGCGTCCTGGTGCAGCACCTCCGCACCCGCGCGTCGCGCCTCCTCGGCGGCATCGGGGTCGGCGGTCACAACGAGGATTCGAGCCACACGGCGTGCGGTGGCGAGGGCGAACAACGTTTGGGCGAGTAGAGCGCGAGCAAAGCCTTCGCGTCGCGGTCCGAGCACGTGCGCGAGCCGCTGCTTGGACAAACTAAGCGGCTTGACCGGAACTACTGCCCACACTTTCATCCGTGGCTCACAACTACAAGGTGCTACCTAACGCCGCCCGCCGCGTGATTCTCACTGGAGTCCCTGCCCGGAACGATTTGCATCGTGGTGTCATCGAGTACTGCTATCCAGCAAGTTAATTGTCACCCGAAGCCTCTCTTACCTGCGGAGAGAATCCGCAAAATCAAGCGCTGCACGCGCCACACGGACTCGGTCATCCAGAGTCTTCATGAGCGTATCTACACGGGCTTGCGCGACGTCCAGCACAGCCGGCGGATCACGCTCGTCAACCAACAGGCCATCAATCAGTCCGGCGTAGTGCTGCGCAATCACATCCACCCTGACCTCGAACCCCAACTCGCGCATGATCTTGGCCGTGGGGCCCTTCACAGAGTCCCCTGCAACGATAGGCGAAACGGCGACCACGGGCACCCGGGTTTCCGACAGTGCCCGGCGAATCTCCGGCACGGCCAGAATCGGATCGATACTCAGGAACGGATTGGATGGGGCTATCAATATTGCCCGCGAGTCCTCATCGAGAAGTGACTCAACAACCCATGGTGCCGCGCGCGCGGTTTCAGCCCCGACGACGTGGATGGACCGTACCGATGGCGCGCACCTCCGCTTCACGAAGTAATGTTGGAAGTCGAGCTCGCCCTCGGAGGTCACCACCCGAGTAGTCACCGTGTCATTGCTCATCGGCAGCATTGTTGCTGAAATCCCCCAGGCGCTCGCGAAATCTGCAACGATGGCGGACGGCAGGTGGCCCTCCCGCAACCGCTGAGTTCGCAGCACGTGGAGGGCGAGATCGCCGTCGCCGAGAGCAAACCAGTCTTCGCCGCCGAGTGAGCGGACGGCCTCCATGAAGCTCCAGGTTTCCTCCGCTCGGCCCCATCCCTGGACAGGGTTTGACTTACCAGCCAGTGTGTAAAGCAACGTGTCTATGTCAGGTGATACGGCGAGCCCGAGATGAACGAAGTCATCTCCGGTGTTGACGATAGCTGTGACTTCGTCAGCGCTCATGGCGCGACAAAGCCCGAGTACCAGCTTCGCGCCACCTATGCCACCCGTCAGTACTGTCACACGGCCACTCATTGGAAGAGGTCTTCCTCGAGTGGCCTGATGAGGGCGGAGGCAGGGCGGTCTTCCGCCGACCAGCGTAAGCCGCGCACCAAGACCGCCGGGATCCCCTCGGCGCCCTCGCCGGTGAGGAGGCCGGCGGCGGCAGCAATCATGTCGGCAAGCGCAACCTGCGTCACCTCAAGCCTGCGGCCGTCGCGATCGGTCTCGCCCCGGCGATCGAGGAGCGCCGGCAAGCCACTGGCGCCGATTGCCACATTGATGACCCCCTGGCGCCACGGCCGCCCGAAGCTGTCGGAGATCAACACCGCGGAAAGATCCGGCCAGTACTCACGCAGCGCTGCATGCAGGCGTTGCGCCGATGCATCTGCATCGAGCGGCAGGAGCAGTGCCCGATCCTGACCACCGGGCCCCATGTTGGACCGATCGATACCTGAGTTGGCCATGACATGACCGGATCTGTGTCGTGTGATCAGGACATTAGGTGCCGCACGCACGACGCCAGTGGACTCTGCCAGGACGAGCTCGACAAACCGCGGGTCCTTGCGCGATATCGCGGCCAGCTCGATGGCTCGTGGACTGGGTTTAACAGTCGTAAGCTCGACGAACCGGCCCTCCGCCTTGGAAACGATTTTCTGTGTCACGATGAGCACGTCGTTCCGCTGCGGAAGCAAGCGCGTCGCCCTGATGGCTTCACCCAGCAGTCGCGCCAAGTCATCGCCCGGTGCGACCTCGCCAATGGCCGAGATAGGGTGGAGCTCAATCACGGTGCTTCAGCCGTCGGGCTCGATCAGCTGTCCTGTGATTCGCAGCCCCGCGCCGGCAACCTGATACGTCTTGTTGATGAAGATGAGAACGGAAGTGAGTGCCTCAGCTGCCGCGGAGTTGGCCAGGGGGCCGCCGTGCAGGCCGCGCAGCCCGATAAGTTTCGTAAGTGCCACGACTTTGGCGCGGGCGTGCTTATCGTCGCCGAACACCAGCACATCGCAATCAATTTCTTGGTCAGTCGCGAGTTTATCGGCGGCAACATTGTGGAAAGCGGATACGACGCTCGCACTCGTGCCGAGAAAATTTTGCGCTCGCTGAGCGGCACTCCCTTCGGGCGGTAGCTGAACTCGCATCACCTTGGGTGGTATGAGCGGGACTGTCGTGTCGACAACGATTTTGCCCGTCACACCGGCTTTGATCTCGGCGAGCGTCGATTCCTGTGCCGCGAAGGGCACAGTCACGATCACGAAATTACCTGCGCTCGCCGCGGCATCCCCGTTGCTGAGACCGGTAACCCCGAGTCCTAGCTGAGCCGCGGCTTGGGACGCGCTCTGCGCCGAGCGTGAGCCGATAATCACGGTGTGTCCGGCTTTCGCCAAGCGCCGAGCAAGGGCACTCCCCAGCTTGCCTGTCCCGCCGATCACCGCGATAGGTCCTGACGTCATGCCGACAGGCTCCCGAAGCCGAAGTAAGGACGAGTCCCCTCTTTGAAGCCGTCGTCGTATAGTACCCGCGCAATAAATACGGCACTGGACAGCCCCGCGCTAATCACCACTCGGACGGCCGGGCGCGGGTCGAATTTGGGGTGATCCTTGAGCCACCGGGCCATCAAAGAGGTCTTCGCTTGACAAGAGCTGCTTTACTATAGCAAAAGACGAAAGTGAATTCACTTTCGTGATGTACGCTCACTCTCAAAATCCGAGGGAGCGATCGTGTTATCGGTGCCGTCCACGAGCGCGTCGTGAAAACCCAGAGGGCTTGCCATAACTGGATTCAAGGTGATGGATAGCGAATGAAGCCGAGCCGCTTCGAATATTTCAGCCCTGCGACCGCGACCGAGGCGCTGGAGATTCTCGCCAATTACCAAGGCGCCGCCCGCTTACTGGCGGGTGGTCAGAGCCTCGTCCCGCTCCTGAATTTCCGGGTGATAGCTCCGGCAGCACTGATCGATCTCAGTCGCTGTGCGGGCCTCGATGAAATTCGCCGTGATGGCAACGCGCTCGTGCTCGGGGCGATGGTCCGGCAAAGCGCTGCCGAGACCTCGGAAATCGTGCGCACCTGTTGCCCACTGATCACTGCGACGATGCCGTTTCTTGGTCCAAGCACCGTGCGCAACCGCGGCACGATCGGCGGATCGCTTGCTCATGCCGATCGCGTCGCCGAGCTGCCGGCCGTCGCCGTCGCGCTTGGCGCCAAATTGATCGCCCAAGGGCCGAATGGCCGTCGGGAAATAGCGGCCGACGATTTCTTTGTCGGTGATCTCACGACGGCCCTCACGGCGGATGAGATGCTGCGCGAGGTCAGATTTCCTGTCTCTTCGGAGGGCGAGCGGTTCGCTTTTGTAGAGGCCACCAACAGACACCACGATCTGGCTCTCGTCGGTGTGGCATTGAAACTTGTCCTGAACGCCGGCCACTGCGAGCACGTTGCGATCGTTGTGGTCGGTATTGGGCCGAAGCCCACACGTCTGCCCGCGGCGGAACGCTGCCTCGTCGGCAACCGGCTGGATGCTGCCGCCGCTCGCAAAGCCGCGGCGCTGAGCATTGAAGGCACTGAATTCGAAAGCGAACCTCACATGCCCGCCAGTTACCGTCGGCATGTCCTGCCCACGTTGGTCGAGCGTGCTCTATTGGAGGCCGTGTCCCGCGGCCAGGAAAGCCAACGATGAGCTCCCAGAGACACCAAATCGAGGTCACCGTTAACGGCAAGAAACTGCGGCGCCACGTCGAGCCTCGTCTCCTACTGTGCGATTTCCTTCGCTACGAGCTGCGGCTCACCGGAACTCATGTAGGCTGCGCGCACGGTGTTTGCGGGGCCTGTACAGTCTCGATCAACGGCGGCACCGCACGCAGTTGCTTGACATTTGCGGTCCAGGTGGACGGCGCTGCAATCGAGACCGTGGAATCGCTCGCGGCGCGCGGGCCGCTGTCTGTCATCCAACAGGCGTTCTATGAGCACCACGCGCTGCAGTGCGGCTTCTGCACGCCGGGCTTTCTGATGAGCACACGTGAGCTTCTGGCGCGCCATCCCGATCCTTCCGAACAGACCATTCGCATGGCGCTACGAGGTCACATCTGCCGCTGTACTGGCTACGTCAACATTGTGCGTGCGGTCCGCGCCGCCGCGTGCAAGCTGAAGGAGGAGGGCACCGGTCGTGACCGCTGACCGTGACTCGAGCGACGACGGCGGCATGATTGGCCGTCCTCTCCCGCGGAAGGAGGACGATCCACTGCTGCGCGGCCTCGGTGTCTTCACCGATGACATCCCAGAGCCGCCCGGCACGCTCCATGCCGTTTTTGTGATGAGCACGCGCGCGCATGCCCATATCGTCGGGGTCGACATTGCCGAGGCGGCCCAGGCCGAAGGTGTGGTCGCTGTCTACACGGGGAAGGACTTTGTTGGCCGCATTAGGCCTATCACGTCCGATATCCCTCAGCCCGGGTATCAGCCAGTCAACCGCGCGGTGCTTGCCATCGATCGTGTGCGTTTTGTTGGCGAAGCTGTCGCGGTCGTAATTGCCGAGGGTCGATATCTCGCCGAGGATGCGGCCGAGCTTGTGCGCGTCGACTACGAGGAACTGCCCTCAGTCATCAATGTTGATCAAGCCACTCGGCCGGATGCGCCAAAACTGCACGACGAGACCAGCAGCAATGTGCTGTTTCAAGCATCTTACAAGACCGAGAACGCCGAGGCTGTGTTCGCATCGGCCGACCATATCGTTCGAGACACTTTTCAGAGCCACCGCCTTGCTGTTATGGCGTTGGAGTCGCGCGGCTGCTTGGCGGTCTATCAGCGTCGCAACGACAGCCTGACGCTGTGGACCAGCACGCAGATCCCCCACATCGTGCGGACAGCCATCGCGAACCTGTTAGATTGGGACGAAACGCGCTTGCGGGTGGTCGCGCCTGACGTCGGCGGCGGCTTCGGCTCCAAGGCCTCCGTTTATCCCGAAGAGCTCATCGTTAGCTTCCTCGCGCGTGAGCTCGACGCGCCAGTCAAATGGATTTGTGACCGGCGCGAGGACCTGATGACGACCACTCAGGGACGCGAGTATCGGTTTGATGTGGCGCTCGCCTTCCGGAGGGATGGCACGCTGCTTGGCGCAAAGGCCAAGATCGACTGCAATATCGGGGCCTATCCTACCTATCCGCTGGGCGCCTCTGTCGAAGCTGGGGGCGCCGCCATCTACCTGCCCGGCTCTTACCGGATGCCGGAGTACGCGTATGAAACGCGCGCAATCACCACGACGACCTGCCCAAGTTGCGTGTACCGGGGTGTGGGCGCGCCAGTAGCATCCTGGGCGACCGAAGTTCTGATGGATCGCGCGGCTCGAGACCTCGGCCTCGATCCGGCCGAGATTCGACGCAAGAACGTGCTGGTCGCCTCCGATCTGCCCTACACCAATGCTGTTGGCATGAAATACGGCTCGGGGTCCTTTGACACCTGCCTTGAGCAGGCGCTAGCAGCGGCCAACTACGCCGGGTTTCGGCAGACGCAAACCGGCGACCGGCTTCGAGATGGGAAGCTGCAGGGTATCGGCATCGCGAACGTGATCGAGCACACGGGCCAGGGGACCCTGCGCTACCGCCAGCGCGGCATTCTCTACGTACCCGGATTCGACGGAGCACAGGTCAAGGTCGAGCCAAACGGTCGAGCCATCGCTTGGGTCAGCCAGTGTACTCAGGGCCAGGGTCACCTGACTGCGTTCGCGCAGATCGTGGCTCACGAGCTCGGCATCGGCTTCGATGATGTGACGGTCATCGAAGGTGACACGGCGTTCGGCACCTACGGGACTGGTACGTTCGCGAGCCGCGGAGCAGTTATTGCAGGCGGCGCGACCCTACGAGCCTCGAGTCGAGTCGCCGACAAGATCCGCCGCATCGCCGGACACGTCCTCAAGGTCAACGCGGGCGATGTCAAGCTCGCCGGTGGGAGGGCTTATGCCTCGGGTGTGAGTGAGGCGAGCATGAGCATCCGCGAAGTTGCAGCCATTGCGCATTCGATGCATGCGCGTGCGCTGCCAGAGGGTGATTCGTTTGGCCTCGAGGCGACTGAGTACTATGACCCAGCGGTTGCGCCGACCAGCAATGCGACACATGTTGCACAGGTGTCGATTGATCCGGGCACCGGGCTTGTCACCGTCGTCAAATATATCGTCGCGCACGACTGCGGTCGGGTCATCAATCCGCTGATCGTGGAGGGCCAGCTCCACGGCGGTGTCGTGCAGGGGATCAGCAGCGTGCTCTCGGAGGCGATGCGTTACGACGAGACCGGCCAGCCCATCACTGTGTCGCTGTTGGATTATCTAATTGGAACCGCTGCGGACGCTCCTGACATTACCGTGCTGCATGAGGAAAGCTGGTCGCCCGACACCGCGGGCGGCGGCTTCAAGGGGGTCGGCGAAGGGGGCGTAATCGGGGCACTCCCTGCGATCGCCAATGCTGTCGCTGACGCCCTGGCGCCGTTCGGCGCCAGGATCAACCGTTTGCCTCTGTTACCGCACACGATTGTCGCATTGATGGAGGGATCCGCGCCCGCGAGTTGAGAAGCGAACGCTTCTGCGTACGTGATCATCACACCGCCGCACTCGCCGAACCGGCCGCAGGATTCGGGAATCCGTGAGCGCCAGAGCGACTGAGATTGCATGAATTTGTAGCCAACAATCGATTTCAAGGACCCTCATAAGCTATGAAAGAGTCTGGTGAATTTCGCCTGAGTGCTGGCCAGGCCAAAGTATGGGATGCACTCAATGATCCCGTGACGTTGCAAAAATGTATTCCTGGATGCGAGAACATCGAGAAGGTTTCCGACACCGAACTGAAAGCCACTATCAAGTCCAAGGTTGGACCGATTTCTGCGACGTTCGGGTGCAGTGTGCGTTTGAGCGATCTCGATCCACCGAATTCCTACCGGATCAGCGGGCAGGGGAGCGGTGGCGCCGCCGGCTTCGCCAAGGGTGGCGCGAGTCTTAAACTGGTGCCGGATGGGACGGGCACCAAGCTCTTTTACGACGTGGACGCCAGCGTCGGGGGCAAGCTTGCGCAGGTCGGCGCACGGTTGATCGATGGAACGGCCAAGAAGTTTGCGGATGATTTCTTTCGAAATTTGGCCAAAGCGGTCGACGGACCACAAGGCGCGCAATCGCCGACGGCGGTTCCGCCGATGAGCGCTCCCGGCACGTCTGCTCCCGCCGCCGGCGGCGTACGCCGGGTAATCGGGTTCGTTGCGCTTGCGATCGTGGTCCTGCTTCTGGTCGCTTATTTCCTAAGCCGCCGCTAGCGCATCTGGCCTCGGCCGATTACTAGGTTCCGCCATCAGCGCGGCGCCCCGAAAGAAGCCGCCGTAAATCGCGCGACACGACGGCCGCCTATTCTCATTCTAAGAAGGGGTCTCGCCGACAAGGCTCCGTCATGTTCGTGCCACACGCAGCTGCCACTGGCGGTATTTTCAGGTCCGGAAGTTCTAGCTTGCCGAGCACGAGCCGCGATGGCTGCGCCTCGTCGTGCCAAATCTCGTTGGTGGCTGGCCATGAGATATAGTCGAATCGAAAGTCGCCCCTGGGACTTGGGGTATCAATCCAGATTCGAATTCGGGACCCCTGGCGCAGCAGCGCGGCAAACGGGGGTATCTCAACTCGCGCAAGCACCGGAATACCCGGATTCAGCACCTGAATCGTATCCGGTCTATCCAAGAGTACGGGTCGCACGGGAGTGGAGTGGGCTTCGTCCACGGCTCGATCCGATAGGCGCAACCACCCACGCTGCAGGAACATTTCCTGGCCATCCGGGCGCACCTCGGTGAGAGTCACCTGAAGATCTGAGTCAGGCGAATTCGATGACACCCAAAGGTCCGCACTTGCCGGACCGTACGCCAATAGGTTGTGCTCGAACGGTGCGCTCGTGTATGCCAGTGAGCCCTTGCGCCAGTCAGCTGGCATCGGCCCCCAAGCCGGATGCTCTACATCGACGTTAACGGCCGCCCCCGGCATGGGATACGTGTACGAGTCCGGCTCACCCTTGCCTGGCCCACGTGTCAGCAGCTGCCCCCCCTCTGTCAGGGTGAACGACACCGGCTGCACGGCAGGAAGCAATTTCTGAGAAGTGAACTGCCATCCGGGCGTCGTAGACCACATGTAGCCGTCAAAACCGGTGCCGTTCGTGTGTGTATCCATCCACACGGTCAGGTGTGGGCTCCGATCAAACCCGTTTGGCGCACCCTTCAAGAAGTGATCGAAGAACGCGACCAGGACCTTGCCCACCTCCAATGACCCGTAAAGATCATGTGGGCCGTTTGACTGCAGCATCCACGTCCGATCGGGGTCCAACGTCTCCTGATAATATCCCTCGCGTGAGGTCATAGCCTCGTCCGTCAAGGCCACGATGGAGAGAACAGGTACCGAAATAAGGTGAGTTTGCAAGTTCGACTGGCGCATCTCGCCATTCATCCAAGCGTCACGCAACGGATGTTGAAACAGGGCGCGCTCGAACGAGTTCTCTTGTTCCAGCTGTATGTTGCGTTTGAGATTCTGGAGACATTCAGCGTCGTGCTCGGCCTCCGCGGTTTTTCGAACCTCTTCCCATGTCTGTTGAAGTAGGCCCGCGTACTCGGATTCCCCTTTTACGCAATGCTGCTGCCCAGCGCTGCAGGGTTGGCTAAAGTAGCCCCACGCCCAGTACAGGAAATTCCCGTTAACGCCGCCGGGTGAAGTTTCATCGAGCCGCAAATCGGTGATGACCATCCCAGGGGCAATGGCTTTGAGGTGTGGCGGGCGATTGATAGCTGTTGCCAGTTGGTTCACGCCGCCCCAGGACCACCCGTACATTCCAACATTTCCATCGGACCAAGGCTGCGTGGCCGCAAATTCCACCGCATCATAACCGTCCTTGCCCCAGTTTGAGCCGTATACCGAGAAGTAATTGCCTCCAGAGCATCCGGTCCCACTTACGTTCAGGCCCATCACGGCATAGCCATGCTCGACCAGCATTCGATCGAGCCTCACGGAGAAACCGCCAACCGATCCCGTGGCATAGCCAGTGGAGAAGAGCAGTACCGGAAAGCGCCCCGTCTTTGCCGGCAGCAGCACCACGTATTTCAGCGGCACGCCATCCCTTGACTTCAGGTATCCAGTTATCCGCCTCGCCCAGAAGGGCTTGAAGGGACCGTCCGGCTGGTCGGTTTCACCCTGAGACCCTGTGGCAGAGGGAGTCGCCGGCGGGGTGACTTGTCCATGCACCACCCCGGGAGTAACGAATAGAGCCGCAAGAATGGCGCAAGACCAGATAACTCGCAGGATTCCCCCCAAACGAACGGAGCCTAATAGGCGCGATTTGTCCATAAGGGACAGGTCTTCGATTCGTGATTTCCGCGGTTTAACCAACATGCTGTGCCTCAGACTTTCAGACAGTTCACTTTAGTGGATCTGGGAGACCTTCGAGTTCCTGGCGTGAGCCCTCGCGCCTAGGCTACTTCCACCATCAGCGCGTCGCCCTGACCGAAGCCGCCGCAAATCGCCGCGACACCGCGACCGCCGCCGCGCCGGCGCAGCCCATTGATCAACGTCATGACGATGCGTGCGCCGCTGGCGCCGGGCGGATGCCCGATCGCAACGGCACCCCCGTGGACATTGGTGCGCTGACGCAACTGCGTCGCCGTGGATCCATCGCCGCCCGCAAGAGCCAATGTGCTCACCAACGGCGTCGCCGCATAGGCCTCATTGATTTCGATCAGGTCCCAGTCGGTGGGCGCGCGACCGTTTCTTTCGGCAATCTTCTTGATTGCAATGGCGGGCGTCACGGTGCCTGTCGTCGGACCTCCGCACACCTGGACATAGTCGACGAGGCGCGCGAGCGGATCGAGGCCACGTTCGCGCGCGAAATCGCGCCGGGTAACGACCAGAAAGGCCGCGCCATCATTCAGCCCAGGTGCATTGCCGGCGGTAACGGTCTTGCCATTGTAGACTGGCTTAAGCAATGAGAGCTTTTCGAGGTTTGTATCGGCGCGCGGGGACTCGTCGGCTTCGAACCGAAATGATCCCTGCTCGCTTCCTTGAGTAACCGGGAAAAGCTCAAAATCGAAATAGCCCACTTTCTTTGCGGCAAAATATCGTTGATGACTGGAGAGCGCCCATTCGTCTTGCTGCCGCCGGTCGACGCCATGTTTCAGCGCCTCGTCCCCGCTGTAGACGGGAACGGGACGGTCGACGACAAGGCTGCGCATCAATAAAGGATCGGTCAGCGTAACGTCGCCGGGGCGTCGCGCGCGCTCCCTGGGCAGAAGGTTCGGCGTTGTGCTTAAGGACTCGAAGCCACCGCACATGACCGCTCGCGCCTCGCCAACCCGAATATCCTTCATGGCCATCCCGATCGCGGTGATTCCCGAGCAGCAGGCGCGATCAATCAAGGCCGATGGCGTCGTCTCCGGAAGTTTCGATAGCAACACGGCCTGGCGGATGGGCGTTATATGGCAGCCGATCATCGCGATTCCGCCGTAAAGCACGTCGATCTCGGCAGCTGCGATATGGGAGCGCGCTAGTGTCTCGTTGATTACAGCCGCGCCGAGTCGCGGTGCGTCGATCCCCTTCAGCGCTCCCTGGAAGCGACCGAACGGTGTACGCGCCAGTGCCACCACCACAAGATCGAGAGCATCCATAGTGCCGGAATCCTCGCAGTTGCCAGATCGTGAGATCTGACTCGAGAGCCTTCGATCGAGTCTATTAAAGAAAAATGATATCACTTTCCCTTTTTTTGGAGTACAAATACAGGTGCGGTTCTTGGGTGGGCGGGGGCGCGATGAAGAGACGTAGTTTTCTAGGCGCCGCGGTGCTGGGCGCACCGTTCATTCTTCGCGGAACCGCGTGGGGACAGACCATCCTGGGCGGCAAGGTTGTCTTCGCAGCCTAGGCCGCGAATCTTCATCCGGCTCAAGGGGAAAAAGAAGGGGGGAGTCCAATGAGGTTACGTTCCATTCGATTTCGTCGGTTCGTACAGATGGGACTGTGGTCGGGGACAGCAGCCTTGTGTTTGATGCCAATCACAGAGGCACTCGCCCAAACAACCAGCGCCGCCGCGGGTCCTGACACCGGGCCGACGCTCACAGAGGTCGTTGTGACGGCTGAGCGCCAGGCGGAACCCTTGTCCAAAGTTCCGATCAGCGTGGCCGCGTTCACGCAACCGGAATTGGAACAGCGGGGCGTCAAGTCCTTTGAGGACATCGCTCCTCTTACGCCGGGTCTTACCTTCGATACAACTGCCGACGTCACCGGCCCCAGCCGTTCGTTTATCGATATCAGAGGCATCTTCTCCGACGTGGGTGCCGCGACAACCGGTGTCTATATCGACGATACGCCGATACAGGTGCGAAACTCAGGGCTCACCAGTACCAACGTATATCCCGAAATATTCGACTTGGAGCGTGTCGAAGTTCTGCGGGGACCGCAGGGAACTCTGTTCGGCGCCGGCTCGGAAGGCGGAACCGTTCGCTTCATCAGCGCTCAACCCAGCCTGACGACCTACTCGCTCACAACCCGCGGCGAGCTCTCTTTTACCCAAAGTGGTGACTCCAGTTATGAAGCCGGGGTTGCTGGCGGTGGGCCGATCGCCGAAGGTATGGGCTTTCGCGGGAGCCTTTACTACCGCCACACCGGTGGCTGGATTGACCGGGTCGATCCTAATACCGGCATCGTGCTGGACCCGAATGCCAATACCGGGGACGCATATGCCGGCCGGCTTGCCTTCAGGTATGAACCGAACGACCGCCTCGCTCTCGGGGCATCGTTTTTTGCGCAGAAACTGGAAAACGGAAGCAGCGATGTTTTTTGGACCTCATTGTCAGATCCGGAAAAGTCGCAGTTCACGACTGGAAACATTCTCAACTCGCCGGGCGAGGACAAATTCGTGCTGCCCGCCGTAAGCGCCCAGTACAACTTTGACGGGAGCACCCTCTACTTCACGTCCTCCTATCTCTCGCGGCGAACTCATGTCGAACCTGACTTCACTCAATTCGTTCTGGATCTCATCCTTGGCAGCCCTTACGCAGCCAGCCCGGCGGACTATTCACGAGGGCTCTTCGATAACAAGCAGGACACTTGGACCGGAGAATTGCGTTGGCAGTATGGTAACGCGGATTCACGGTTTCGCCTGGTTGTGGGCGCTTTCTTCCAACACATGAAGCAGTTCTCCGGCGAACAGGTGCAGACGCCTAATTTCCCGACCTATTTCTACAATGCGTACGGGGTCGACTATATTACGGTCTTCGGCGCCCCGCTGGCCGCCAACGATTCTATCTCCACCGAGAACATCGACACGGTCGACCAGCAGCTTGCAGGGTATCTCCAGGCTGATTACCGGATCTTCGATCGCCTGCGTTTGACGGCTGGCGTGCGGGTGTCCAAGGTCAAATTCAGTTTTGACGATACACAAGCCGGCCCATTCGGCTCGGGCGGCGGAACCAGCGGCTCGCAGGAGAGTACCCCGGTAACACCCAGAGTCGGCCTCTCTTATGAGATCAACAACGACAACATGGTCTACGCGAGCGCTGCAAAGGGTTTCCGCCCCGGCGGTGCTCAGGAAAAACCCTCCATCTGCGACCCCGACCTTCCGGCCTTTGGCTTGACCAGCGTACCGAAGACATACGAACCTGACACTGTCTGGAGTTATGAGGTCGGCTCGAAGAACAAGCTAGCCAGCAATCGCGTGGAGATCGATGCCAGCGTGTTTCTGATCGATTGGAACCAGCGTCAGACTTCAGTCTACATGCCGACTTGCGCGCAATTCTTTCTCACGAATGCTCCGGGGGTGGTGAGAAGCAAAGGGTTTGATTTATCCGCCCAGGCGCAGCTGACCGATCGTTTGTGGGTTTACGGTGCTGCGGGCTATACCGATGCCTACTTCAAGGACGCCTTTGTTTTAGGCACCAGTGTGATCGCAGCAGCGGGTTCTCCGCTCGCTCCAAATCAGCGCCCCTGGCACGCGAGCGTCTCGGGCGAATACAGATTCCCGGCCTTTGGGCATCAGGGCTATGGCCGGATTGACTATCAATTCGCCAGTGCGGGGCCTGCTCCGGATCCGACGCTCAACGGCTATGATCCAGACATTCCGCAGCTCCATTCGACAAACAACGTGAATGCGCGCCTGGGCCTGGCTGTGGATAGGTTCGATGTCTCGTTGTTCGTGAAGAACGCCTTGAACTTCCATGGCTACACACAGTACAGCCACGACACAATCGGCTCGCCGCTGTTTTACGGGATCACGTTCCAGCCCCGAAACATCGGGCTGACCGTCAACTACCACTTCTGAGGAGGGCATGAGTTAATGCAGCACCGCTCTACTCTCGTGTGCGCCTCTGGCAACAGGCGGCAGAGTGGTTCTGACGTTGTCACGTCCTTACGCAAGTCTAATAGGAGACGCGATGCCGCTGGTGGATCTCGGCTGCCACTCCTTCGACAGTGATACGACCTGCTGGGATCCCGACCTCCCCGGCGAGGGGCTATCCAACTGGCAACTCGCACGGGCCTGGGCGGTCGCAGAGCACCTCGTAAGAACCAATCCGTTCTACGCGAAGCGGATCGGAGAGCTTCCGGCGGGCCGCACGGCAGCGGATTTTCGCTCGCTTCCGATGACCGTGAAGAAGGACGTCTGCGATGACACGTCCACGCACCCGCCTTACGGCAGTCGTACAACATCGGAAGCGATCAGTCACTTTGTCGAGACGAGTGGCACGAGCGGGAAGGGTCGGGAGGTCTATGCGCTCGATGCGAATGACGAGCTCAACATTTTTCGCGCCGAAGCGATCGGATTTTACTGGGCGGGTGTACGGCGTGGCTCCAGAGTCCTGTTGACGGTGCCGGTGGGTATGGGCGCCGGTGGCATCTGGTACTACGGCGGGTTGCGGTTGCTCGGCGCAAACGTCATGTGCGCGGGTGGCTACCCGACCGATCGCAAAGTGGAGGCTCTTCGCCGTTATGGCGCTGACGTGGTGCTCGCCACCCCGAGCTACGCCCAGCGGCTTGCCACGGCTTGCGAAGATGCCGGGGTAAATCCGGCGGCGCTGGGTGTCAAGTCGCTCATCGTCGCCGGCGAGGCGTACACCGCCAGGTGGGCTGCAGCGATTCAAGCTCAATGGGGCGCGACGCTCTACGAACAATATGGTTGCAGCCAACGCGCTATCGCGTGGACCTGCCCCGGCGGCATTCTGCAGAATGGCAACCTGGGGACGCTTCATTTCGTCGCCGAGCTCGCCTACTGCGAAGTCATTGACCCGAACACAAAGGAACCAACACGCCACGGCGAATCGGGCGAAATCATCGTCACCCCGCTGCAGGCGAGGGCTTCGCCGTTGCTGCGCTTTGCAACCCAGGATCGCATCGAACTGGTGGAGGCCGGTCGGTGCCCCTGCGGCCGTCCCCTTCACGGCATTCGGGGTGGCAGCGTACGGCGTTACGATGACATGATTAAGATCAGGGGCGTGAATATCTGGGCAGCCGCGTTTGATGAGACCATTTTCGGTGTAGCCGGCGTTCTCGACTACCGCGGTGAAGTCACGCGACGCCCGGATGGCGGCGAAGCGGTCGAGATTATCATCGAGTGCGCGTCCGATCATGGCGTTCAACTGGCTGAACGAGTCGTCGCGATGGTCCGGAAGGATCTTGGCCTTCGTGTTCAGGTCGCGGCGGTAGCACCCGGCGAGCTCACCCGGGGGATGCCGGAAGCTTTCGCAAAAATGCGGCGCTGGCGCGACCTGCGCTCGGCCGAGAGCGATGTCCCTGGAAATCAAGCAAGACCCCCCTACTAGCAGGAGAGATCATGTTTGCTGCCCGACTTGACGACGAGAGCCTCTTGGCGTCCAAGGAACATGTATTCGGTGGACCGGTCGTCGGTACGCAAGAGCGCATGAAAACGCAATTTCTCATTAACGACCCTCGCGGGCTCATCGGCTACGAATCGTTTGCCGCAGGCTCGACAGTCAATTGGGCCTTCTGGCACGACGAGACGCACATTATTATGGGCGGAGAGGCGAAGGTCACCTACACGCTCGCTCCAAATCACCGCAAACAGGTCACCAAGATCTTCCGCAAGGGCGATGTTTACCTCATTCCGAATGGCGCCCGTGTTCGATTCGAGGTGACGCTGGAAGGCCCGTACCTCCACGCCTGCGTGATCATGCCTCGTTTCGACTATCCGAAGGACGAACGACTCGATGCCTACAGCTGAGTCAAGCGGCGAGCGCCATCGGGAAATCCGCATCGCGCAAATCTCGGCCGAGCATTGCTGGGCAGATCCGAGCGCGCTCGGGCGCAACGCGGCAAAGACGCTGCAGTGGTACGAACGGGCGGCGGACGAGGCGGACCTTGTGGTATTCCCCGAACTTGTTCTGACCGGCTACATTCCGGTGGCGGGCTACAACCAAAAGGCCAAGCTCGTTCTCGCCGAGGTCGCGCGGCGCGTCGCAGGCGACGAGCTACCAAGGATCGCCGCGGCGACGCGCGGAAAGCGGGCGGCGATGGTGGTCGGGTTCATGGAGCCCTCCACGATGCGCAATGAATTCTACAACTCCGTTGCGCTCATACAGGACGGCATTGTGCTCGGTGTCTATCGAAAGATGCATTTGCCGACGGAGGAAAACCACTACTTCGTTCCCGGCGATAGTGCGACGGTGGTCGATTGTCGCGCGGGTCGTGTGGGGTTGATCATCTGCTACGACATGGTCTTCCCGGAAGCCGCGCGGCTGGCTGCACTCGACGGCGCTGAAACGCTGTGCATCCCGTCGAACTGGATCGCGCGCGAGGAGCTCGAACGCTTGGGTTCCACACTGCCAGTTGCGCGTGCGCTTGAGGAGCAGATGCATGTTGTATTCGTGAACGGCGTCGGCACCGTCGAATCGCGCGGTCGCACCTGGAAACTCTATGGGGGAAGCACTATTGTCAGTGCCATGGGACAGGTCATTGTGCGCGGCGGGAGTGATGAGGAGATGGTGGCCGGCGTTCTGGCGGACGAGACTCTGGCGGCCGCCGCGAACATATTCCCCGTGCTGCGTGACCGCAGACCTGATGCCTACGGCAATCTGGTTGCATCCCGAAACAACTTTGGGCGTGTCCGCGCCGAAAGGACGCCATGAGCCAGACGTCTGCCGTTTCCCGCGCAACCAAGCAAAAGCGCAAGGAGCCGCCGACCCCGAAGGGTCGCAATACCAAGGCGCAGATTCTAGAAGCGGCGCGAGCGCTTCTGGAGGAGCGCGGATACTTCGAGACTTCGGTCGGCGAGATCACCCGCCGTAGCGGCATCGCGCTCGGCAACTTCTATAGATATTTCGAGAACAAGGACATGTTGTGCCTGCAGCTGCTCGACCTGTTGATCACTGAAATAGAAGCCTCAACCAGCGGCTCGTGGGCCAAGGACGACACGATGGAGAATCTGCGCAGATCGTCGCTCCGTTATCTCACGGCCTACTACAAGAATCGGAAGCTCATCGCGGCGATGCTGCAAATGTCAGGTGCGGTACCGGCCGGTGCCGCATTGTGGTGGACTTTGCGCAGGCGCAGTTATGACCGGATCAAACACTACCTCGTGTCGTCCAAGATCGCACGGCATATCGACCCCGATCTTGCGGCAACGGCGCTTGGCTCGATGGTCGAGCAGTTCGCCTACTACTGGTACGTTGAGGGGGAGAGGCATCGCAAGGCAGTGCCGAAACTCGAACGGGCAGCTGACGCCCTGAGTCGCATCTGGTACCGCGCGGTTTACGAAAACCACCAGCCCTGAAAGCGAAGGAGCGCGAAGCTTGGCACTAGAACTCGGGTTATCGTTGGGTCTCAGTCCGCGGGAAACCTTCGACCGCTGGTTGTCAATCGCCAAGCGCGCCGAGGAAATTGGCGTGGACATGCTGTGGGTCGTCGACTCGCAGATGGCCATGAAGGACGCCTATGTCGCGATGGCGCTGCTGGGTCGCGAGACAAGCAAGGTCAAGTTCGGCCCTGGTGTGACCAACCTCCTGACACGTCACCCCACGGTCGTCGCGAATGCCATGAATACCCTCGCATTCCTGGCGCCGGGTCGTGTGCAGGTAGGTATCGGTTTAGGCGACAGCGCGGTGTTTCCGATCGGCAAGAAGCCGATGCTGATCGCCGATTGCGAACAGGGTCTCGCGGAATTGCGCGCGCTGTTACGCGGCGAGAGCCGGAATTACGGTGCCGGCGATGTCGCGCTGTCATTCAAGGTTGACCCGGTGCCGCCGATTTTTTTCGCCGCCAGTCAGCCGCGGACGTTGGAGCTTGCCAGCGCCGTCGCGGACGGGGTCATTATCATGGGACCCTCCGATCCAGAAACCGTCCAAAGACAGATGGAAATGGTCGATGCCGGCGCGCGCCGCGCCGGTCGCGAGCCGTCCTCGATCTTCCGCGATCTGTGGGTGACGATCGCCATCGGCGGTCCCGAAGCTGTCAAAGACGTCAAGTCCTGGGCGTCGGGCCAGGCTCGCTGGCTGTCCAAATGGAAGACGGTGCCGCAGTCTCTCGAGAGGTTTCGAGGTGAGATGGAACACGCCGCCGCGAGCTACGACTTCCAGACCCACCTGTCGCTGTCCGCCGATCATGCGAGCAGCATCAGTGACGAGTTTGCCCGGGTCCTCGCAGTGGTCGGCGACCGGGAGGAGTGCATAGAGCAGCTGCGACGCCTGAGCGCGCTTGGCGCAGACCGAATCACTCTCAGTCTGCAGTCCGGCGGCCGCGAGCGACGCCTCGACGATATTGCGGCGGTCTGGAACGGGTTGAGAGCAGCGATCTGACTTAAGAGATCGTTCGCGAAGCGGTGAGTATTTCGGGGGTTGCGGCGTTGGAATATTGGACAGCCCAGCTACTCAATGGACTGTCCTTCGGCATGCTGTTGTTCTTCCTCGCCGCCGGTCTCACGCTGACGCTCGGTGTCATGCGCGTCGTCAACCTGACTCACGGTTCGTTTTATCTGCTAGGCGCCTACGCCGCGCTCGAGGTCATCGGTTACGGCTCGAACTTCTTCGTGGCCGCTCTCGAGGCCGCGGCGGCGATGGTGGCGCTCGGTGCGGTGGTCTTCTACCTGCTGCGCCTCGTCGGCGCTGATCCCCTGCGCCAGACGCTACTCACGCTCGGTTTGGTGTTGATCGTGGCCGACCTCGCCCTCGCACGGTGGGGCGGGAGTCCGATGTCGGTCACGAAGCCGAGTTTCCTCACCGGGTTGGTCGAAATCGACGGCTTTGCCTATCCGAGCTATCGCCTCTTCATTATCGCGTTGGGTCTGCTCCTTGCCATGACGCTCGGAGTGCTGCAGCGTTACACCCTCGTCGGCGCGGCGGTACGTGCGGTGGCGGACGATGTCGAAATGGCGGGCGGAGTCGGTCTGCACGCCCCGGCAATCGCCATGGCAACGTTCCTCAGCGGAGCAGCGCTTGCCGGCGTCAGCGGCGCCGTCGGTGGCGCAATGATCGGTGCCTACCCCGGGGCCGACATCCAGGTGCTGCTGTTCGCATTGATTATCGTCATCGTCGGCGGCATGGGAAGTCTTGCCGGGTCCTTCGTCGGTGCCCTGGTCGTCGGCATCGTCGACACTCTCGGCCGCGTTCTGGTGCCACAAATCGGCGCCTCCCTGATGTTTCTGTTGATGTTGTTGACGCTGATCCTGCGGCCCCAAGGTCTCTTCGGCCGCGCAGAATGACCCGCCGGGCGGTCACTTTCGCAACCTCCGCTGTTGCGTTGGTCGCGGCTGTCGTCGCGCCGTCCTTCATGTCCGCCTACGCCCTGACGATCGCGACCAACGTGCTGGTTTCCGCAATCTTCGCGGTCAGCTTGAACCTCGTGCTGGGTTACGGTGGCCTGCCCAGCCTCGGCCATGCCGCATTCTTCGGCACCGGCGCTTATGTCGTAGCGCTTCTGGCCCAGAGAGGAGCGGGCAGTTTCGCCCTCGGCGTCACCGCCGCGACTGTCACAGCCTTGCTGCTGGGTTTGGTGTTTGGCCGTATCCTGCTTCGCACCCACGGTCTCTACTTTCTGATGGCAACACTCGCCGTCGGCGAGATCATGCGCAATGTTGCCGAGAGCTGGCGTTCCGTCACGAACGGCGGTGATGGCCTCTACGGCATCAAGCTTCCCGGTTGGCTCGCCGACGGCCGACATCTTTACTGGTTTCTTCTGGTTGCACTGGTTCTGGTTCTCGCTGCCGTGACTGTACTCATGCGCTCGCCGTTCGGCTATTCGTTGCGTGCAGTTCGCGACAACCGCAACCGGACATCGGTGCTGGGTGTTAACCCGCTCAGGGTGGAGATGACGGCGTTCGTGTTCAGTGCTGCGATTGCCGGCTTTGCGGGGGCGATGTTTGCGTATGCCAAGGCGTTTGTTTCGCCCGATGTCTTCTCTCTCGGAGTATCGACCGATGGCGTCTTGATGGTTGTCCTCGGTGGCCCGGCAACCCTGTTAGGGCCGGTGGGTGGTGCCCTGGTGGTCCAGGTGATCCGCGGCATTGGAAGCATCTACACGGAGCGCTGGCTGACGATCCTGGGAGTGCTTGCCTGTCTCGTGGCACTCGATCCCCTGCGCCATCTGCGTCGATTTTCCCAAGTGCCGAAGCCGGCGGACACTGCGTCGGGCGCGAAGGGTGTGCCGTCGGCAGTTTCCGTTCCGCTTTCATCCACAGCAGCGCCCAATCCCAGCCCTGGCCAGATCGTCGCGATGGAGGCGCGCGGCGTGTGCAAGCGCTTCGGTGGCCTTCAGGTGCTGAGCGACATTTCCCTCAGGATCACCGCTGGTGAACGCCGCGGGTTGATCGGTCCGAACGGCGCAGGCAAGACAACCCTCCTCAATGTCCTCTCCGGTGTCATCCGGCCCGATGGCGGCCGTGTGTATCTGGACGGACGCGATATCACAACGTTAACCCCTTTCGAGCGCGCGAGGCTCGGGGTCGGGCGCACATTCCAGATCGCCAATTTGTTCGACAAGAACACGGTGCGCGAGAACATCCTCTTCGGCCTGTTGGCGCGCGACGGACAGAGCTTGCATGTTGCCCGGGCCGTTCGCGCGTATGACAGCGTGCAGGAAGAAGCGAGTCGTCTGCTCGGCGAGTGGGACTTGCGAAAGTGGGAAGACGTGTCGGTAGGGATATTGTCCTATGGACGGAAGCGGTTGGTTGAAATCATTCTCGCTGTCGCGCAACGTCCAAAGGTGCTTCTCCTTGATGAACCGGCGGCCGGCCTCTCCGGCAGGGAGACCAAGGAAATAATTCACACGGTTGCCGCGCTCGATCCTCGATTGTCGCTGCTCATCGTGGAGCACGACATGGACCTCGTGTTCTCGGTCTGTGACAGCGTCACGGTCATCGCAGACGGGCGCGTACTGGCTGAGGGAACCGGTGAGACGGTGCGTCGGGACAGGAATGTCACCGAGGCGTACCTGGGGATGCCCCTGTGAGCGCTGAGATGCTGCAGGTCAGGGACCTTCACACCTACTACGGCAATGCGCATATTCTTCACGGGGTAAGTTTCGACCTCCAGCGGGGATCGTCTGTCGCGATTCTGGGACGCAACGGTGTTGGCAAGACGACACTCGCGCGCTCGCTGCTCGGGTTCACGCCGCCTGCTCGCGGGGAGGTGATTTTCAACGGTAACCGGATTGCACGGCGGCCAAGCCGAGAGATCGTCAGGCGGGGCGTGGCGATTGTGCCGCAGGGTCGGCGGATATTCGCGTCGCTGACCGTCGAGGAAAATCTGCGTGTCGCGGCGCGCAAGCCGGCCGCGGCGGGCGCCAGTCCGATTTGGACGTTGGGTGGTATCTATGAGCTCTTCCCGCGGTTGCGAGAGCGGTCCAAGCAATGGGGCAATACCTTGAGCGGCGGCGAGCAGCAAATGCTCGCGATCGGTCGTGCTTTAATGACCAATCCCTTGCTTCTCATTCTGGATGAGCCGACGGAAGGTCTCGCCCCGATCGTAGTCAACGAGCTTGTCAATGCTATCGGGCAGCTGAGACGCGCCGGCGTCTCGCTTTTGCTGCTCGAGCAACGCGTCGAAATCGCGGTGCGATTGGCCGATACCGCAATGCTCATGGCAAGCCGCGGGGCATTCACGTTCACGGGATCACCGCACGATTTTCCCGCGCACGACTCAAACCTCGGTGAAGTCTCCGGCGCGTAGGACGGATTCATCAGATTCCCGCAGTACCGAACAGAGAGAGAGTGCGCACGATGAGAAGCAGGGCTTTTCTGCATATTGCCTCAGGGGCGATGATTACCGTCGCCGCGTTTCTCATCGCGGACCGGGCAGAGGCGCAGCAGAAGCCGATAAAGATCGGCATTCTGGCCCCTTACAGCGGCGTATACGCCGTCTTCGGTCCGAAGGTCATAGAGGATCCGATCCGTCTGTACATCAAGGAGCACGGTGGCAACATCGCCGGGCGACCGGTCGTCGTCGTAACGGCGGACGATCAGAGTAGGCCCGACGTCGAGCTCGAGAAGGCTAAGCAGCTGGTGGAGAACGAGAAGGTCGACATCATCGTCGGTATCGTGAATTCGGCCGGTGCGCTCGCCGTGCGCGACTATCTGGACGAACGGAAGGTCCTAACTATCATCACGGTAGCCGGCGCCAAGCAGTTGACCCAGAGCCGCAAGAGTGCCTCGATCTTCCGCGTCTCATTTGCCAGCGGCCAGACTGAGGCCGCAGGAGCGCTGCTCGCCCAGCAGGCAGGCATCAAGTCAATGGCGGCCATTGGTGCCGACTACACCGGCGGTCGCGAAATTCTAGAACCGCTGCTCAGGAATTTTGAGTTACTCGGAGGCAAGGTCGTCCAGACGCTCTGGCATCCGCTTGGAACAGCGGACTTCAGTGCCTACCTGACGGAGCTCAAGGTGGTGACCCCTCAGGTGCAGGCCGTGACGCCGGTGATGTTCGGCGCCGACAGCGTACGCTTCTTCAACCAATATCGTGAGTTCGGCATCAAGGTGCCGCTCTACGCCTTCGGCGATGTCACCGAACAAACAACGTTTCTCGACCAGGTCGGCGCGGCCGCTGTGGGCACCAAGACCTATTGGGCGTACAGCCCCTATCTCGACAATCCGGTGAACAACGCGTTTCGGGCAGAATTCCTCAAGACTTACCATCGCCTCCCAGGGGAGTTTTCGGTGCACGCGTACGCGGCCATGCAGTTCTTTGACGCGGCGGCGACAAAGGTTGGTGGCGACCTGTCCAACGGCAAGGCGCTCAGGGAGGCGTTGGAAGAGATTAAGATCGACTCACCGGCTGGTCAATTGCACTTTGACAAGGACCACAGTCTGGTCTTCAACGTTTATCTCAACGAAATTCGCAAGGGTCCCGATGGGATCGTGGCACAGATGCCGCTTGGACCGATGGTCCGCAACGTGGGTCAGTACCAGACCCTCGAGCAAGCCCGCCAGAATTTGCAGAAATAGCCTTTTTGCGTCTGCCCGCCCGGTTTGTCGTTCTGTCAGGCGTCCTGCAGGGCGGACGTCCGCTTCAGATTCACACTCATCGTCACGAGGTCGGTTTACACACACTGGCGGCTCATGAAGGAGAGGCCGCCGGTCTGGAGTGAGGTGCGATGGGACTCGAGCCAACACATGGTGACGCACGCGACGTATGAGTCAGCGCCCCAGACCGGCATCCAGCATTTGGCAGCGCCCAGGTAGTTCTATATGAAGCAGTGTTGCAGCAGTGTGAGTAAGACTTGGAGGATCACCGGCCGGCGGATTGGGAGACTCATGCTCAGGGATCTTTGTCGGATTACGGTGTTGGGGATGCTCTATGGCGTGCTGTGCACCGCGACGGCGGCAACGCAGGCCGCTCGCGCACCCGACCTCATACTGGCGCACGGCACCGTCCTGACGGTCGACCACGATGACTCGGTGGTTCAAGCAGTTGCTGTCCGTGACGGCAAGGTGCTCAGGACTGGTAGTGACGCGGTTGTTTTGGCCTTGGCGGGACCGCATACGCGCGTCATCGATCTGCGCGGCCGGACCGCGACGCCTGGCTTGATTGACAACCACGCCCACATCGCGGCCGCCGGTGTGGCGTCGATCACTCAGGTCGATCTCAGTGACACGAGCAGTATCGCCGAGGTCGTCGAGCGAGTCCGTTCGAAGGCTGCGCAAGTGAAGCCGGGGGAATGGATCCAGGGGCACGGCTGGGATGAGGGCAAGCTGCAGGAGCACCGCTACGTGACCGCCGCGGATCTGGATGCTGCGACACCCAATAATCCGGTATGGCTCGAGCAGATCACGAGCCACTATGGAGTGGCGAACAGCTACGCGCTGCGGCTCGCGAAAGTGAGCGATAGCACGCCCAATCCACCTGCGGGAACCATCGACCGTGACGGCACGGGACACCTCACTGGAGTGCTGAAAGAGAATGCCGCAACAGACTTGGTCACTGCACTGATCCCGCCGCCGACCCCCGAGCAGTGGCGGCAGGGAGTGTTGAAGATGGTCGATCTTCTGCACCGGGAGGGGATGACGGCGTACAAAGACCCGTACGACACGCAGCCGATGTGGGATGCTTATCGGTCATTGCTCGATGCGGGTCAGCTGACCGTGCACGTGTGCGTGCTCTGGTATGGCGGGACCACTCTGGAATCCGCGCAGCAGGTACTGAAAAAGGTGCAATCGCTGCCGCGCCCACCCCAGTCCCTCGGTGATGGGCGTCTGGTGTCATGTGGCGTCAAGCTCGTCATGGACGGCAGTGGCGGGGGTCGCACCGCCTGGATGTATGAAGAATGGCATAAGAATGGGAACGAGATCGATCACGGCAACCGTGGGTATCCGTATGAGGATCCCGCGGTTTACCGTCAAATGGTGCGGCTATTCCAGCAGGCAGGCATCCATGTCGGCACGCATGCGATCGGCGATCGCGCGATCGATTGGGTGGTGGACACCTATGCCCAAGTGGAGCACGAGAAGCCGCTGCATGGACTGCGGCACGCGATCATCCATGCGAACCTGCCTACTAAGCACGCGATCGAAGTCATGGCCACGCTGCAGAAGCAGTACGACGCCGGCTATCCCGAAATGCAGCCGTCGTTCATGTGGTGGCTGGGTAACAACTATGCCGGCAACCTAGGCCCGGAGCGCGCCGCCCACCTCGAGCCGTTGAAGACACTGCTCGCGCGTGGCGTGAAATGGAGCGGTGGCTCGGACTTTTCGGTCACGCCGTTTGCCGCGCGCTACGGAATTTGGGCCGCGGTGGAGCGCGAGGCGTTCAAGAGCCAGTACGGTGCGCATCCGTTTGGTACGGCCGAGGGCGTGGACGTGCATACCGCGCTGCGCGCATTTACGGCTGCGGCGGCGCGCCAGCTGTTCCTGGAAGACCGGATCGGCTCACTCGAGGCCGGCAAAGAAGCCGACATCGCTGTGTGGGATCGCAATCCCTACACGGTCCCCGGCCCCGAGCTCAAGGATATGAGGTGCGAGATGACCTTGTTTCACGGCAAGGTGGTTTACGAAGCCCAGTGAGATCGTTGCTGGTGGACGGCAAGCCAGGTCGCAGCAGGGTGCTCGGCTTGAGCCAGTGCCGCAGACCGTCCACAGTCAAGAGGCGATGGATAGGAGCCTGAATCGGGGGAGTGGTAGAGAGATGAAACGGGACGCCAAGGCGGCAAGTCCCCTACGGGAGGCAGTCGACACTGCAACCTGCGAGTCGCGCGCCAGATGTGGCGCATCCCGACGCTGATGCTGCTCGTCGCTCACGCCTATTTCATCGAGACCGTCCGCAGGCAGTAAGTCGCAGTAAGTTGCGGTGACCAAGGCCGCGACTAACCGTGAGCCGTGCGACGTGCGAGGCGTGCAGATGCGGCACACCCGATCGTGTTCGAGCTGCCGGCGCCGCGTCAAACGTCACAAGCCCGCATATACGGTTGTAGAGCAGGGCGCGGCTCATGCGCAGGATCTGCGCCGCCTCAGCGATGCTGAAGTGCAACGCGGGCAATGGGCGGCTCGCGGTTTCGGTGCTGCACTTTTGGGTCCGCATTTTCATATCCTTCGCTCAAGTACCAAGGGGCGAGCTTCCACCGCTGCCATATCGTGCCCGAGATGTTCTGAGCGGTCAGCTCAGGTTTCGAGCGCGTTTGCGCGAAAACCCAAGATGGAGACGGCGCTCCAGATGGCGATTCCTCAGGTCGTTCTTGGGATTTCAGTGTCTGGGCTGCTCGGTACAAGTTTCTTGCGAAATCGAGCAGAAACGTCGACCGCCGGATCGGCCAACGAGCGCTTGGGGTCCCTGAATGCTATGAGAGGAGGCGCAGCAGGCGCTCGTACAAGAGGAGCGTCAGGCCGCACCCCACCGCGAACCCCAGCAGAGTCCAGAACGGCGGGTGTGGCAGGGGTGAGAAGAACTCATAGAACAACGCCGCGAGAAGACTCAAGAGGCCCAGCGCGCCGAGCGCCAGCCGCACCAGTGGTGCCGCCACGAGCAAAAGCGCAAAAACGGGCAGGCGCACGAGGTGCCAGCAGACTCGCAGAGCAACTTCGGGGATATCTCGCGCCATCCCGCAGTCGCGTCGGGCGGGAAAGTGTGGTCCTGCCGCCACCTATCGGCTCCGTATCCGTGATTCCCGCGAGTCGTCAGTTTGTGGGTTCCTGGCTGCAACGGTCATAGCCGTTTTGGATCCGCTTAATGTCCGTTTTTCGCGCTGCAACCGCTCGTAAAGCTCCTCGCGGTGCACGCGAACGCTCCTGGGTGCATCAATGCCGATCCGCACTTGATTGCCCCTGATGCCAACGAGGGTGATCCTGATGCTCGGCCCAATGACCAGAGTCTCACCCAGCCGCCTCGTCAGTATCAACACGTGCGCTGTCCCGGTCCAGGGTCTATCCGCTCAGTCGAAAAAAATCCCATTTTCCATACTAAGAATCTCTTAGTATCGTGTCAATTGCAAAACGGTGACTCTCTTTGCCTCCCGGCGGCTGTTGGACGCGAGGCAAAGATGGCAGAGCTGTCAGTGGTCGCGAGGCGCCTTCGGCAGGCGCGGCTGCGGGCGGGCCTCTCGCAGAGGCAGCTCGGCATCAAGGCGGGCATAGACCCCTTCGCCGCGAGTGCTCGCATCAACCAGTACGAACGCGGCAAGCACACCCCGGACATCGGGACCGCGGCACGGCTGGCGCGGGTGCTCGCGGTGCCTGCACCCTTCCTCTATGCCCAGGACAACGCTCTGGCGTCCTGGATACTCGCGTTCGACGAAGTCCGCCCCTCCGTGCGCAGATCCATTATTCGCCAAGTGACTGATCACCACAGCGCCTAGTCCTCGGGCGCAGATCGTTGGCCACTGAAGCGTGGCACGGCAGACGGACCACCACGTCTCTCACCGTCCGCCAGCAGTTCCCCGGTCAGCAGTTGAAGCGCGTGCAGGTTGACGGTGCCTAGCAATTTCGCGTCATCGCTCTGGGCGGCGAGCAGCAATCGACGCCACACCGCAGGACGGTCATCCCACCGGGGGCGGACGTGCCGGAAGCGCTTATGAGCAATGCGTTCGATCTCCTCGAACTTCAATCGCACGATGAGCTCCGAAACCGCTCGCGCCATTCCGAGAAGTATCCGGGCAGTTGCCGGATCGGTCCGGACACTATTCCAGGCGAGCATCAACGTGGCATGCGCCAGCTGGATGGCGGAGCCGCGGGGGAACGATCCTCTCCATAGCGGAGTTTTCAGCTGCTGTCCGGGATGGCTGCAGGCCACATGCCAGAAGTCCGGATTGCCGAACTCCATGTCCACGAGGAGGAAGCTCACTTGCGCGGCACGCTGGCGCATCGAGCGATCCGCGCTCCTGAGGAGCTCGCGTAGCTCCAAGACCAGTACGAAGGATTGGGTCTCCTCGTGCCGCGCGGCGCTCACCAGCATCTCGATGCAGCGCTCGTTGACCTCATGAACCCCAACCAGAGGAGGCCCACTGTTGCTGTGGCGCAGCCTTGGACGGGGGGCTGGGGGAGCGCTCGTTGCACTCGGTGTCAATGGGGTTCGCGTCTTTGGCGAGTGACGCTCCCGGTGCGCGATGACCATCCGCACAGTCTCCTCTAACCCTGCAGCCCGTCCACCGCTTCCCGTGGCAAGTGATCGGCATGGGGCTATGGATATTTCACCCCTTTAGAGGTAAACTTTCTTACCACTAATAGTGATCTTCTTACCATAGAAATGGCGTGAGCCACAAGGTGTGAGGGAGCGATTTCTCCAGAGCCTTGGCGATGAGATTGCGAGGCGGTCTGACTGCTGGTACCCGCACGGCTCGTGAGAGGCCGAAGGCCGTGAAATTCAATTGTGGCGACCCGATCTCCATGGGGTATTCAGTGACTGACCCGCTCAAGTCCGCCGTGCGAAGCGCCATTGTCCGGATGCTGGATCCCCTCGTGAGGCTGTTGCTCACTGTCGGGATCGGCGTCGGTGATTTTCTGTCGCTCGTCAAAGTGGCCTATGTACGGGCTGCACGCGACCAGGCGCGGGAAACGCGCGGGGAGCTGCGCCCGCATGTCTCGCGGATCGCGGTCGTGACGGGTCTCACGCGAGCGGAGGTCGCCGGGATACTTGAGGCCGATACGGACGAATGGCGGACGAGCGATCGCGGGCGACAACGCGCCGAACGGGTCCTCTCAGGGTGGTGGAACGATCCGGACTTCCAAACCTCGACCGGCGAGCCTGCGGTGCTGCCCGTTTCCGGCTCACGCAAGTCATTCAAGGCGCTCGTGAGCCGCTATAGCAACGAGCCGCGTGCCACCCCCATTCTGGAGGAACTCTTGCGAGTGAAGGCGGTGCGCCAGCGGACTGATGGAACGCTGCAGGCCCTCAGCCGAACGTACGCCACGGTGCGCTGGGATCCGGCCGGCATCGCGAGCCTCGGGGAGCAGATGAACGAGCTCTGCGACACGCTCCGCTATAACCTCGAGAATCCCGGTCAGCCGCGACTGGTGCGTCGAATCGTGAATGCGCAGCTCGATCCCCGCTATCGGCCGATGCTGGTGCGCGACATCCAGTCCCAAGTCAACAGCCTTGCGGACTCTCTGGATGATGCGCTCAACCATCGAGGGTACACCGTGACTCCGAAGAGAGGAGGCCAGGAGGCCGTGTGCTTGGGCGTCGGGTTTTATGTCTTCGAAAGACCGGTGATTCTGGAGCCCGCCGCTTCGGAGAGGCGCGGGCATCGGACGGGCTCTACAAGACAGCAGCGGCGCGATATGGACCGTTAGTCAGCGAAGAATTGGCACGAGGGCTCAAAGAAGCGGTTGGAGCCAACATGTTCTCTGTGGCACGGGAAGCGCCGAGCAAAACGATCGGGGTCAACGGGTGCAGATGCTGCGCCAGCAGAACGGCATGCCTGTCCGCTTTCTCTCATCTTGTGGCTTTCGCAACCGTGTCCACTTCGCGGTCCTACAGTGAAGCGCCCGTGAACGCACTGCCATGAAGCGAGCGCTTCCAACATTGCCGGCAGGTCCTACCGACGCTGGAATCGGTAACTCGCGCGAATTCCTCGATCTCCTTGCGCATATCTTGGTTCACATGGGCCATTCGCCCAAGAAGTTAACGCGGGAGTTTGACGAGATCTGCAGCGGTTTGCCGGAGCCCGATCACGCTTGGAATCCATCTTACCTCAATTTTCTTACGGCTCTCCCCGGCGTGATTGCCCGCTGGCATACAGATGAGCAGCTTCTCAATTCTGCAGGTGTTCCCGTTCCGCTGCTCCTGAAGGGGAGCGTGTCGCTTACTTCCCTCATCGCCCGTGTGCTGCCGGATGAAGACCCGGCCGTCGTCGTGGACTTCCTGATCAAGTTCCAAGGCATTAGGCGAGAGGGAAACCGCTTCCTCCCGACCGATCGGCAACTGCGCTTCACCGAGCAGAATGCATGGGTTTATGGGCTCCGGGCACTGCTCGGAATCCTGCGAACGATCAAATACAACGTTACCCGCGCGGGTCCAAGCGACACGATCCAGGAGCGCGTGGCTGTGAGTCTTCACTTTCCGGTGCACGCCTTGCCGGCTTTTCACCGATGGCTGAAAAAGCACGCGAAGGAATTCCTCTGGGGCGTCTATCGCAACATGGTCCGCCACGAGTCGGAGGGGAGTTCGGGGCCGTCCACGCGGCTTAGCGTGGCGGTATTCGCGTTCGAAGATCCCATGATTACCGGTACCCCGAGCGCGAGCGAAGAAGCCGGTCCAGGCAGGAGCCGTCCATCGGTGGGCGGCCGCCGCCGCTCTCGCAAGGTCGGCAAGCGATGAGCGCTGCGGAGAGTGCACGCCGAGGCGATCGGAGGGCTCGCTCGCGCTCTTCATCGCTCAGTGAGCCTGCTCGTCAGGCTCTCGGCCACCTCGTGCGCATACTCGCCCGCTGCGGCTCAAGGCCGGAGGACATCGTCACCGGGGTGCGTGAGGAGTGCGAACAGATTCCGCGCCATTGGAGCGCAGAGGCGCGCCGAGCGCCACGCTGGATCGGCGACGCCGCTCATGTGCTGACTGTCTGGTTTGGCGAGGCGGCGTATCTCGATTCAGACGGTAGACCCCGCCCCTTGCCACTCCAGGGCGCCTCGACATCTGTCGCCGCATTGGTCCACAGCGTCGATCGCACGCTGGATCCCCGGGAAGTTCTCACCTACCTCATTCGCAGTGGCGCGGTTCGCCGCCAGGGCACGCGTTACATTCCCCGCAAGCGGTTCCTCCGTCTGCGCGGTACGCAGGGGTACTTCTTTACGCTCCGGACTCTGAACAACATGCTGGGGACCGTCCAACACAACCTGCATCACAAGCGCACGGAGCCAGCGCTGTTTGAGTACTCTGTGGACAATCCAAGTTTTCCCCTGAGTAAGCTGCCGCAGCTCTACGAGTATGTGAAGGCTCTCGGAGGGGACACGCTTACTCGGGTCGACCTCCATCTGCGTCAGCGCGAGACAACGCGCCGGAAAGGCGAGCCGACGGTTCGCGTCGGGCTGGGCTTCTATGTTTGGCGAGACCCCGTCCGGTCGGTGAGCCGAGGGCGTCGTTCCCGAAAACACAAAGGACTCAAAGCGAGGTGAGCAGCCCGTGAGCGGCACGGAAAAAGCTCGCACACGCGCTCGAGGCGCGCCGCGGCGCCTTTCCCTGCTCAGCGGTCTCATCCGCGGCGCCATCGACTGCTTTGTCCGCATACTCGCACGCTGTGGCTTGACGCCGGAGGAGATCGTGGCCGCCGCTCGCGACGCGTGCGAGCGGATTCCCGCTAGTTGGGCGGCGAGGGCGCGCCGGCTCAAACGGGAAATCCCCGAGGCGCCCCACGTCCTGACCGTCTGGTTTAGTGATGCGGCCTATCTCGATGCCGACGGAAAGCCCCGACCCCTGCCGCTCGAGGGTGGTTCGATATCCGTGGCCTCCTTGGTCCGAAGCGTCGATCGTGAGGTCGATCCGCGAGAAGTCCTCGCGTACCTTGTTCGTAGTGGTGCCGTGCGCCGCAAGGGCAAGCACTACGTCCCCCGCATGCGCGGGGTGCTGCTGCGCGGTGTACGCGGACCCGATTATTTCCACACGCTCCACGTACTCACCAACTTCCTCGGGACGCTCGAGCACAACCTGCGGCCGAGGCGCACGGTGCCTGGCCGCTTCGAGCGGTTTGTCGTGAATCCACACTTCCCCGTGAGCCAGCTTGAGCCGCTCTACACCTTCCTCGAGCGTCAGGGGGAGGAGGTGCTTCCACGCGTCGACCTCTACATGCATCAGCGCGAGAAGATGTGCCAACCGGGCGAGCGGACAGTTCGCGTTGGGTTCGGAATCTATATCTTCGAGGACCCTGCATCACCGAGCGCTGACACCGTACCGGAGGACCCAGCAGGCTCTCGGAGTGCTCGACCGCGATTGGAGAAATGATCCATGCGCATCTCAGAAGATCGCTACAGCCGTGACTTGCGACGGCTCAATCTCGCCGAGCGGCTGATTCGGCATGAGGTTCGCACACAATGGATCTGCGCCTGGGCCGGCCTATCGCACCATCGGGTGAGAAATCTCTATCGGTCCTACGACAAGAGCACAGGCGAGGTGCCGCGCCACCGCGGGCCCTCGCCGAACCGCCTCGCGACCTACCTGCGCTCTCCGGCACTTCGGGCCGAGGCTTCGGCGATCGGGGGGCTCGCCCGCGTGCTCGATGTCGTCCCGCCAAAACCTGCTCCGAATGCCTGGCGAGATCGCGCCACGGTGGAGGCGGGCGAGCGGCTCTGCACCGTTTTTGAGCTCTATCGGCAGATCGTGCCGCATTCGCGCTTCACCATGGATCAATTCATCCGACTCACGATCGCGCTGACGCAGGGAACAGAACTCGAAATCGGCCACTGCGCAAGTTGCCACGGGGCGCTCTTGGTCGAGCGCTTGGTGGCGAGCCGGCGCGTCTGTCTCGCCTGTCAGCAGGAGGCGACGTCCCCCCGCTTTTGAGTAGCGGAAGGGTTTAGAGTCTAACCCCGGCGGGAGGTTGGACGTGAAGAAGCGATTCAGC
>Ga0335078_10001715_pt1 | contig 33091 bp, 24 predicted proteins | sample Lox_Sample_32_FD_206711 | JGI IMG/M metagenome (GOLD analysis project Ga0335078, IMG submission 206711) | Soil microbial communities from Loxahatchee National Wildlife Refuge, Florida, United States - Lox_Sample_3.2 | ecosystem: Environmental > Terrestrial > Soil > Wetlands | place: USA...
CACGGATTGGAACCGGTCGCCGGCGCGAACCGCGAGAGCGCGCATCAGGGCGGCTTCCGCCTGCGGGGGAAGCGGCACGCCTAACTGGCGCGGCGCCTGCAAGGTGTCGGAATGCAGGCGGTCGAGCGCGGGCGGAGGAATCATGCCGGTGATGGCGCGATAGAGCGTGGCGCCGGTCGCATAAATATCGGTCCATGGTCCCTGATGGCCGCTACGGCGGTACTGCTCTTCCGGCGCGTAGCCTTCCTTCAACACCACCGACAGGCTCTGGCTGCGCTCGCCGGCTTCGAAGCGCGCGGCGCCGAAATCGAGGATCTTCACCGGCCCCTGGCGCGTCAGGTAGATATTGTCGGGGCTGATATCGCGATGGAGCAGACCTTGCGCGTGCACTTCGCGCAGGCCATCCATGACGCGCATCATGATGTCGCGCGCCACTTCGTAGGGATATTTGCCGCCCGCCATTCCCAAGCCCTGCGAAAGCGTCATGCCTTCCAGGAATCCCATGATGAGGTAGCCGGTATTGTGGGCCTCGAAGAGGTTGAGCACCGAGACGATGCAGGGATGGTCGCTAAAGCGCGCCAGGATACGGCCTTCGGTCATGAAACTCTGCAGGCCGTGCTGGTAATCGCCGTGCACCTGGGCGCTGGTGGGAGCGACCGTCGAGCTGCCCGAGACGCGGGAGGCGATGACTTGCGGGAAATACTCCTTGATTGCGACTTTCCGCTGCAATTGGGTGTCGAAGCCGAGATAGGTGATGCCGAAGCCGCCCTGGCCGAGGACGCGCCCCACGAGGTAGCACTCGCGCAAAGCCGTTCCAGGACGAAGGTGCAGGACGCTCGCCGAATTGGCGGCGCGTTCCCAGCCGCAATGCGGGCAGAAAGCGGCGCCCGTGTCCGGGGCCATGCATCCCAGGCAAAGCGCTGTCACGGCGCGACCTCCAGCCGCGAATTCCGATACCGGTTCCCTGGATGATTCCAGCGCGTTACCTGCTGCCGAATCATTTCACTTGTCGAGAAGATTTCCTTGCGGAACAAGGTTCACCGTAAATGAGTTTACACGCGAAATCGCTTCTTCCACCGACTTGAGAAGCGGAGCAATTCTGGAATCATTGGAATCCGCCGCGTTTTTCAGGTACTGGCGGGCTTTTTGCAGGTCTTGCAGATATTCCTGCGAAGACAGAATCAGGGTGAAGGAACGGCTGGAAAGCTGCTTATTCACGTCCGCCAGAATGTCATCCGCGAAGGACACGGTCCCGTCGATATCGCCGGCATCGGCAGCCTTGCCCCACCATTCGCGCGCCTTTTTGGAATCCAGCTTCCCGTCCGGTCCCTGGTTGTACATGTTTCCGAGGTTGCGCATCGCTGTGGAATTGCCGTCGACGGCGGACTTCTCGAACAACTCGCGGGCCTTTGGATAACTCTGCGGCACGCCGCGGCCATAGAAGTAGAGGACGGCGAGGTTGTTCATGGCGTCGGAATTCCCCAGCGAGATGGCTTTCTCGTCCCATTGCCGCGCGGCGGGGTAATTCTGATCGACCCCCTGGCCGGCGGCAAACATGGCGCCCAGCCGCGACATGCCGACGTCGTCTCCATCGGCGGCGGCCTTCTGATAGAACGCGACCGCCTGGCCGAAATCCGGAGTTGCGCCGGGTCCGGGGTAGCGATACAGATCTCCGATGGAGCGCTGGGCGGCTCCGCGGCCGGTGAGCACCCAGTGCTCGTATCGGTTGGGGTCGACGGCATAGATGGCGGTGGTCGACGCTGCCTTGTCGTACAACTGGCGCTGGCGCGCCGGGTCGCGCGAAACCGAACGGCCGGACCCATACATATCGCCCAGATAAACCATGCCCCATGGGTCGCCCGCCGCGGCAGCTTTCTCGTACCATTCGCGAGCTTTGGCGGGATCCGGGTCGACGCCGCGGCCATTATCGTAGAGAAAAGCCATGCGCACCATGGCGGCGCCGCAGCCCTTAGCCGCGGCTTGCTCATACAGGCTGCGCGCGTGGGCGTAATCCGGCTTTCCACCGGGGGCGGTCTCGTACATGATGCCGAGATTCGACATGGCGCGAGTGCTGCCTTGAGCGGCGGCCTTTTCGAACAGGCGGCGGGCCTCGGAGTCATCGTGCGCGACGCCGGAGCCGTCATGGTAGAGAATGGCCAGACGGCCGATGGCATCGGCGCTTCCGCGGTCGCCGGCCTGGCGGTACCAATCGGCGGCTTTGGCACCGTCCTGGGGCACGCCGAATCCGTTCTCGTAGAGCAACCCGAGGTTATCCATGGCCTCGGCATTTCCAGCGGCAGCGGCCTGTTCATACCAGCGGCGCGCGGTCTCGAAGTCCTGCGCAACCCCCTGGCCGTTCGCCCACATTCGGCCCAGGAACATTTCGCCGGACGGCTTGCCGGCGGCGGCGGTTTTTTCGAAGTAATCCCGGGCCGATTCGTAATCGCCGGCGCGGTAATAGGCTTCGGCCTCGGTCTCGTACCGCCAGTAGAGCAGGCTTCGCAGGAGCAGGTAACCCAGGACGAGGCCGACGGCGGTGGATACGACGGCGATGGCAAGCTTGCGTTTGGATCGCCTGGTTACCGGGCCGTATGGCGCGGATGGCCCGGCCGGAAGATCGTTCTGGAAATCCTCGATGGTCTGGTATCGCGACCCCGCTTGGGTGGCCATTCCACGGAGGATTGCCGACTCGGCTTTGGCCGGCAGATCGGGGCAGTAGGCCGACGGCTTCTCCAACCGGTCGGCGGCCAGCCGGTCGAGCGATGAGGGCGGCGTGACACCGGTGATGGCCTTGTAGAAGGTGGCGGCGGCGGCGTAGATATCCGTCCAGGAGCCCTGGCGTCCTTCGCGGCGATACTGCTCCTCGGGCGCGTAACCCTCCTTGAGGACCACCGACAGGGTCTGGCTGCGCTCGCCTACGGTCATTTTGGCGGCGCCGAAATCCAGGATCTTCACCGGGCCCTGGCGCGTGAGATAGATGTTGTCGGGGCTGATATCGCGGTGCAGCAAGCCTTGCGCATGCACTTCGCGCAGGCCGTCGAGCACGCGCATCATGATTTCGCGCGCGGCGGCGTAGCCCAATTTCCCTCCCGCCGCCGACATGGCCTGCGCGAGCGTGACGCCTTCCAGGTAACCCATCACGAGGTAGCCGGTGTTGTTGGCTTCGAAGAGATTGAGCACCGAGACGATGCAGGGATGGTCGCTGAAGCGGGCGAGAATGCGGCCTTCGTTCATGAAGCTCGCCAGGCCGTGCGCGAAATCGTCGCCCGCCCGGCTGGCGCTGGGGGTGACGGTAACTCCTCCCGGCGCCCGCGATGCGATGAGTTGCGGGAAGAACTCTTTGATGGCCACCTTGCGATGGAGCAGCGTGTCCCAGCCGATGTAGGTGATGCCGAATCCGCCCTGTCCCAGCACGCGGCCGACGAGGTAGTTCTGCAGGGGCGTGCCCGGAGCCAGGTGGAGAACGCTGGCTGCGCCCGCGGATTTCGCCCAGCCGCACCGCGGACACACCTCGTCCGCCGTGGCGGGTTCCATACAGCCCATGCACAACGCGGCGACCATATTGTGTTGAGTCGCGCGCGCCGCAGCGTTTTCCATAGGTCTCCTCCGGTTTCGCTATCTGGGTCTGTCAAGCAGCCGTACGGGATGGAATCACGTCAAGCCGCGGAGCGGGCGCGAACGGGAGCGAGCACTGCAATTGCAAGGGAATCGGCCTCATGCTGGGTCTTCTCTGAACTAGCTACCAGTTTACATCCGCGTCCATAATGAGATGCGCAAACCGCCGAAAATCGGCCGTAAAAAAATCGCTTCGAGTCTTATTCGCGTACCAGCGGAATCACCACCGATTTGGAAATGAACGGATCGTTCTCGACGTCGCATGGATTGGCGAAAAGAACGGTCTGCGCCGAGAGTTTGCGGTACGGAGTGGTGGTCACGGCCGCGGGGGCGTCGCCCTGGAAACGGACAGTTACGGCGTCCTGGTCGTTATTGGTGGTGAAATCGCGAAGCAGTTCAAAAGTCTTGCCGGGAGGGTCTTTGATGTAACTGCCGTCTTCATCCGACAGCACCAGTACGGCGCAGCCGTGGCGCCCCTGAAACGGCAGGATCTGGAAGACCACCTCCGACTCGATCCGTCCATTGCTGAGCCGTGCCTGGAACGTACCGTAATTGACCTGGAGTTTCGGCGGGTCCTGCTTCGGCGGCGCAGCGGGCTGGGCCGAACTCGTGGCCGGCGGCGGCGAAGCATGGGGCGGCTCCGCCGGGCGGCCGAACAAGCCAAACCGGCCGGGCAAGAAGAGCGGCAAGTAGAGCGCCGCGCCGAGCAGGGTGCCGACGGCATAGGCTACGAACACGTTCGGCTTGCGTTTGCCCCGGCGCTGCGGCGGCGGGTCCGGGGCGATTTCGGCGCCGCCGCGCCCGCAAAGCGCCTCCTGGAAATCCTTGGCGGTCTTGAAGCGGTCGCGCATCTCGAGCGAGAGAGCCCGCATCAAGGCGTCTTCGACTTTCGGCGGCAGCGCCACACCCAACCGGCTGGGCGGCTCCAAGGTGTCGTGCGTCTGCCGCTCGATCGACGGCGGGGGAATCTCTCCGGTAACGGATTTGTACAGGGTGGCCGCGGCGGCATACAGATCGGTCTGCGGACCCTGCCGGCTGCAGCTCAGGTATTGCTCGGGCGGCGCATAGCCCTGTTTGAAAATGATCGACAGGCTCTGGCTGCGCTCGCCGATGGCGAAGCGCGCCGCGCCGAAATCCAGCAGTTTGACGCCGGCGGCGCGCGTGAGAAAAATGTTGTCGGGGCTGATATCGCGGTGCAGCAGCCCGTGCTCATGCACTTCGCGCAAGCCATCGAGCACCCGCATGGTGACGTTGAGCGCGGCCTCGCCGCCGATGCGGCCGCTTTTTTCGCGCAAGTAGGCGGCCAGCGTCTTGCCCTCCAGGTATTCCATTACCAGGTAGGCAGTGCCGTTGGCGCTCTGAAAATCCAGGCAGGAAACGATGCACGGATGGTCGCGAAACATGGTGAGCACGCGCGATTCTTCCGAGAAGCGCGACAAGCCGTACTCGTAGGCTTCCGCCGATTGCGGGGAAAGCGGCGTCACCAGGCTCGACCCGGAAGTGCGAGTGGCAGCCGTCCGCGGGAAAAACTCCTTCACCGCAACCCGCCGCCCATTGGCGATGTCCCACCCGATATAGGTGATACCGAATCCGCCTTCCCCCAGGACCCGGCCCACCATATAGACGCCGTTGATGACCGTTCCGGGAACCAGCTCCAGGAGACTGTTGGGCAGCGTGCCTTCGCGCCAACTGCAGGCCGGACAAATTTCGGCGGCGCCCTTTTCCCGCATGCAGCCCATGCAGAGCCGGCGATGTTGCCGCACGTCCATCCCCATGTCAGCCTCCGATCACCTGAAACTCGGCCACGCCGTCGGCGATGCGGATGCTGTCTCCCTCGCTCAACGGGATGCCGGCTCCTTTCAACGGCGTCCAGGCGGCCTCCGTGCCGCGGCGGAAGAAGGTGCCGTTGGTCGATCGCAGATCCTCCATCCAGATGCGCACGCCGGCCGGCATGGCTTCTTTCCACAGGCGGGCATGACTCGAGGAAACGTGCGGATGCGACAGCACGATCTGCGCCTCCAACGGGCTGCGTCCGATGACGACGCTGGCAGCCGGAATTTCAATGCGCGATCCGGCGATTTCTCCCTGCACGCAGCTCAACAGGTAGCGCCGCGCTCCGACGCGTTCGCCGCCATCCTCCACGCTGGAATCGCCGGCGTCCAGATCGGCGACCGGTTTGGCGTTGCCGAGCGCCAGCACCAGAAGCGGAATGAAGAGCATGACGCCGAGCCCGTAACCCCAGAAGCTCTTACCCATGCGGCGCGCGATATTGCCGTAGATCCAGATGGTCGCTCCGAAACCGAGCGGCGGAATATAGAGCGCCGCGGCGTGCCAGCCGGAAACTCCGGCGCAGCGGCACAGGAGGACCGAATTGTAGAAGGGGATGCAGTAAGCCAGATAGCTTTCGTCCTGAAACTTCCGGCCCAATCGCCAGAGGATCGCGCAGCCGATGAGATAGCAGAAGATGCCGACGATTGCCAGCAGCAGAAGGAACAGCATGCCGAGAATCGCCTGGCCGGTCTGATCGCTCATCCCCTGCTGCTTCCCTTCATTGAATCGGCTTTCCCGGCGTGGCAGTATCCTTCCGCCTGGTAGTTGCGTTCTTGCCGGTGTCGGCCTTCCCGGCGTGCGGCGCGGAAACGCGCGGCGTCTTCCGCAAGATGGCCGCGACGCGCTGCGGGAACAGAAGAATTATCAAAAAGACCAGCAGGGTCGCGCCGAGAAACGCGATGGCCGCCCACGACGCCTTCTCCATTACGCTCATGGGCCGCCCGGTGCCGGCTTCCACCCGTCTGCTTCGCAGCGCGGAAGTGACCGCGGGCGGTCCGGCGAACACGGCGACGGCCGTCCAGTTGTCGTTTTCGGGCTGGGCGCGGTGAAGCAGCCGCGACGCCATATCGTGCAGCCATTCCTCGGGGGCGGATGTCTTGGCCGAATCGGCCTCCATCTCCAGTTCCGTGACGTACTCCCAAAAGCCGTCGGTGCAAAGCAGGAACACATCCCCCTGCCGCAGCGGCCTCTCGACGATCGTGGGATTGAGCTCGTCGGCATTCCCCAAGCTTCGCAGGACGCGATTGCGATCTTCGTGGAAGCGGATTTCATCGGCCTGAATGCTGCCGCTCGCCGCCAGCGCGCCCGGCACGCTGTGATCGACGGTCTGAAACTCGACGGCGCCGTTCCGGAACTGATAGAGCCGCGAATCCCCGAGATGGCCGCAGACGGCGCGCTCGGAATCGGCCAGCAGCACCACGATGGTGCTGCGCATCTGCGAGAGCGATGGCTCGTTCTGCCGCTGGATGATGGCCGAGTGAGCGGCGGCCAGATGCGACCGCAAGGCGTCGGCGGCGACTCTGGGATTGGCGCGGAAGGAAGCCAGCACGGCATCGACGGCCAGCGCCGAGGCGGTGGCGCCGCCGCCGTGGCCGCCGAGGCCATCGGCCACCACCCAGCATCCGGCGCCGGGAGCTTCGAGAAAGCCGCAATGATCCTCGTTCACCGTCCGCCCGCCAACATTGGAAATCGATGCCGTCGCGAATGCCATTGGTTCGTCCTATTCCGCAATTACCTGAAACATCACCGCCGGCGTGCTCAGATAGAACGTGGCATTCGACGATAGATGGACGCGCTGTCCCGGGGCCAGGCGCTCGCCATTGCCCAGGAATGTGCCGTTAGTGGAGTGATTGTCTTCCAGAAACAGCCGCGCGCCGCTGGAATCCACTCCCACCACGCAGTGAACTTTGGAAATCCTGCCCGACCCGTCGGACAGCACGATCTGGCAGGATGCGGCGTCGCGGCCGATGCGCACCGGCTGCGGCGTGATCAGAAACCGCTCGCCCGTGGCGGGCCCGGCCAGCCCGAGCAGCGTGACCCGCGAGGCAGCGGGCATGGGCGCGGGCGGCGGCGCGGTCCGCCGATAATCGGGGGAATTGACGCGGATGGTCGCAAAATTCTCCTCGCGCATGGGCGAGATCTGCCGGGCTTTCAGGATGGCCGCGACGAATCCGGCGTAGGTGAGGACGGCGACCGGAACCAATCCCAGAGCGATGCCGTTGAAGGCGAAGAAGTCCCAGGCGTTGTGAACGAGAAAGGAAAATCCCAGCCCGATGAAAACGGTGCGTGCGCCATCCCGCCTTCGCAGCGCGGCCAGGCCGATGAAGTAGCCGAAATATCCGCTATACGCGGCGTGGCCGAAGATATCGGAAAGGAATCGCCAGAGAATGGTCTCGCCGCTCGAGGCGTACTGCAGGAACGTCTCGGCCAGCGCGAACCCGAAGCCCGATGCCGCGCCGATGAGGATGCCGTCGAGCGGCTCGCTGACGCCGATTCTTCGGGCCACAGGGCTGGCGGTGTTGCGCGCCACCGCCACCAGCAGAAATACCGGAATCGACTTGAAGAGCTCCTCGACGACGCCGGGGCCGATGGGCAAGACCAGCGTGCCTTCCTTGACGATCAGCAGGTCGTTGAGGCCGCCGATGAGCTGGCGGAAGACGGCCACCAGGACGGCTGTGGCCGCCACGGTTCCGGCCAGCACCCACCACGGTTTACGCTTGCCGCAGAGGGCGTAGATGACGCCCAATTCGCCCGCGACCACCAGGCACGCGGTGAGGAACCAGAACTCGAACTGGGCGCCCTCCGCCATGGCCGCCATCATGGCGAACATTCCCAGGATGCCGAGGCACGCGGGAATGATGTAGCCCTTTTTCACGAGCTGCGGCCGCATGGCTTTGAGCGGATTCAGCTCGGTATACGACGGTAGATTCGGATCGCGTTCCATGGTTCCTCGTCCGCCGGAGATTACTGGTCCACGCGGGGACCCTTCCGCTCCGTGTCTTTGGTGTCCTTTTGCCTCGTGTCTTGCTGATCGGCGTTCTTTTCCGATTTCTGGTGATTGCCGTTGCGGCCGTTCTTCCTGCTCTTGTCGTGCTTCCTCTGCGGGGCTTCATCGGGCGCCGCCGTGTCGCGCCCGGCCGGCTTGGATTCCGAAGTATCGGGCGGAGCGGTTTCGGGGTCAGCCACCGGTTCCTTGCCGACGGGCGCCGGGGTGGGTTCCGGCTGATCGGCTGCCGGCATCGGCGAAGGCTTTCCGCCGGTGGAATCGTGGTCGGACGGGCTGGCGCCGATGCGCTTCTGCTCGGTTGCGGGGCTCACCTGTTTGCGCCAGGTCTTCCACGCCAGGTTGGCCGCCAACAGATTGGCGCAGAGCATCAGGCCGACCGCCACCAGAACGAGCTGGGATCGCAGGCCTGGCGGCGGCGCCGCTGCTGCGGAGCCCTCGCAGCGAAAGGCCACGATGGTGAGGTTATCCTGTTGCGCGGTGGCGCGCGCCAGCACCATCGCCTTGATCGCTTCGCAGGCCTGGCTGGCGCTCTTCCCCGCGAACGCCGCGGCGAATTCGTTCTCCGATAAAGCCCGGTACACGCCATCGGTGCAAAGGAACACGACATCGTCCGGCTCGAGCGGGAAGGGCCGCGCATTGCTGTCCACTTCGGGCGATGCATTCATTCCCAGATAGCTGGTCAGATGCTCGCGCTGGGGATGATTTTTGGCGTCGTCCAGCGCCAGGTGATCGTCGGCCACCTGGTCGAAGAGCCGCTCGCGATAGCTGTGATCGCGGCTCAACTGAACCACGTGGCCGCGCCGCAGCAGATATAAGCGGCTGTCGCCGACGGAGACCCAGTACAGCTCGTTTTGGTGGGCGGCGGCGGCGACGATGGTGGCGCCGCTGCTCTGCGCGCCCGGGGACTGGTTCAGGCCGGCCACGGCCTGAAACGCCGCCTGCAAGCCGGCGCGCAGAGCCATCGGGATGGGCTCCGATTTGGGCTTGCGCTCGTACTCGGCGAGAAATGTCCGCACCGCGGCCGAGCTGGCCTGCTGGCCATTGCTCAAACCGCCCATACCGTCGGAAACCACGGCCAGCAATCCGCCGTGCGCGAGCAGTTTCCTGTCCGAGGGATCGGAGAACGCGAAGGCGTCCTGCTGCTCCTGCCGCGCGCCGATGTGCTGAGCGTTACCGGGTGAAAATCTCATAACGGGTCGGAGGCCACTCCCACGCGATATTCGGTTCTGCCGATTCCGAGGCGGTCGCCGTTTTCCAGCGGCTGGTCGCCCGCGATCGGAACGCCATTGACCAAGGTTCCGTTGCTGGAGCGCAAATCGCGAACCACCAGGCGGTTGTTCGACCAGGTGATCTCGCAGTGCTCGCTCGAAACCGTTTCATCTCCCGTAATCGAGAGGTCGCAGCCGGAGCGGCGGCCGATCAGCACCCGGGCAGCGCCTCCGTTTCCCATCGCCGCGGCCGGACCCGCGGGCAGCTTCAAATCCGAAGTCGTTCCGGGATTGCGGCCGCGCATCACCGTCAGTTGCAGGTGGAGGCAGGGTCCGGATGCTTTGGCCGGCGCCGGCTCCGTCATTCTCATGGGACTCGGGGCGGTAACATTCAGCGGCAGGGCCACCCTGGCGGCGCGTTCGGCGCGCTCGCGTTTCCTGCGCACGCCGCGGCGCCACAACCAAAGGGCAAGGATCAATGCGGCCACCACCGCGCCGGCCGCGGCATAGACCCACCAGGGCTGTTTCCACCACGGCGCTTTCACCGCGACCGATCGCGGATTGGGCGATGGAGGAGGAGGCGGCGGACCCGGGACCATGAGGACATCGAATCCGTCCTGGAATACGCGCGTGCCGGCTTCCAACTGCATCTCGAAGCGATATTTCTTGGAATCGGCCGCGCAATCGGGGCAGTTGAAGGCGGCCAGGAAAACCCGCCGGATCGCCTTTTCCATCGACGGAAATGCGTCCGTAAGCCCGGCCGCGGCAACCTCGGCATAGACGCCGCCCGATTTTTCGGCGATGCGATGCAACTCATCCAGGTATTGCCGGCGCTCGGAGGCGGGCAGATTGCTGTAGCCGATGGCGTTCACGGGAACGTGCGCGCTGGCCGCCTGCTCGATGACATCGCCGGCATTGAGACCGCTGCCTTCGTCCTTGCCATCGGTGACGATGACGATGGCGCGGCGCGTGGGCAGGCCGGGATCGCGGCGCGAGCAGAGCTCGACGGCGTTGACCAGGGCCTGGTAGATGAGCGACCGCTTGCCGCCCAGCGCCAGTTGCCGCGCGGCCTGCAGGTTCTTGTCTTTGCCATCGCTGAAATCGGAGAGGACCTGGACCTGCTCGGCGAACTGGATGATGGCGATGCGGTCCTTGGCATCGGCTTGCTGCACCCATTTTTCGATGGCGTTGCGAATGTTGTCGAAGCGGGCCGGCTCGATGGATTCGGACTTGTCGACGACGAAGACGTAGGCGACGCCCTCCCCGGTTTTCTCGAATGGCGTAAGCGACGTCAGCTTGAGGGAGCGGGTGCCCAATGTCGCGGTGGCGTGCGCGGACTTGGGATCGTCAATGGAGTTGCCGGCGTTATCGAGAATGTCGGCGTAAACCTTGATTTCCGGGAGCTGCACGGCGACCTGGCTGAGCCGGAATCGCTGGACGTCGGCGGCGTGCAGCCCGAAGGCCATGAAGCCGCCGAGGAGCAGCGCGGCCCGCAGGGCACGGCTCCCGTAGGGACGGCTGGCGCTTGCGGCCACGGATTCTATTTCTCGGTCCATCGGAATCGCTCCCCGCAGAAGGGAACAAACGTCAGTTTGGAGTCGCCCAGTTCGATGGTGTCATAGGGATTCAGCACCACCGACGCGTCCACCATCTTGCCGTTCAGGTAGACCAGGCCGCGCGCGCCGCCCGCGAGCAGGCGGAATTCGGCATTGCGCGGCTCGAACGCGACGATGGCGTGGTTGTCGCGCGAGATGCGCGCATCGCCGCTGATGCAGATGTCCATGCGGGGAGAGCGGCCGATGGCATTGTTCTCGGCCTTGATGCGAAAATCGCGGCCCCTATCCGGGCCCTCGATACACACCAGCCAGCCCACGATGGGGTCGACGCGTTTCTCGCCTTTCTTGTCGGCTTCGGTGTCGTAGTAACCGCGGGTGGCCTGTTCGGCGGAGTTGCCGCCGGCATGGATGGGAGTGGTGGCGCCCTCAGCGCCGCCCATTGGTCCGCCGCCAACCGGAACGGTGGGATTCATCACCGGCCGGGTGGGACCGATATCGATTCCGGCGACTCCGCAGTGCGGGCAACTACTGAATTTCGCCGGATTATAGAAGTGCCCGTTGGGACAACGCTGTTCGGTTTGTGGCATTTTCAAATCTCCCTATGCACTATACAGTGCGCAAATCCCATCGAAAAAGGCCGGATCGGATGCGTCTCTCAGCCTTTGACCTGAAACGAATGCCGGCGATCGCCGAGATAAAAGGACCCATAGGGCCTCACGAGCCGGGGCTCCCCGGCGCGCAGGCGCTCGCCGTTTTCCAGAAACGTGCCGTTGGTCGATCCGCAGTCCTCCACCAGCATGCCGCCGCTGACGCGGTCCACGCGGACGATGCAGTGGCGCTTGGAAACTACGCTATCCTGCGCGTCGAAGACGATCTGACTGAAGTGGGGGTCGCGGCCTAAAGTAATGGGCTCGCCCGCCACCGGGAATTCCTTGCCGGCATACGCGCCGGAGACGCCGCGCAGGCGCAAATCGCGGACAGCCGGCGGCAGGTCGCGACGATACGGCTCGGTTCCGGGCGCGAACCGCCCCGCCCCGGCCGCCACCGGCCGCGGACGGGTGCGCGCCACAAACCCCACCGCCAGCGCCAGAACCAGAAGCGCGCCCGCTCCCCAGATGACCAGGTGATTGGAAGCTTGCGGAACCGGCGGTCCGCCGCGTCCGGGAGCGGATCCGTCCTGGCCGGGAGTTCCCGGCGGAGCGGCGCTGGATGTTCCCGGGGCGCCGCAGGCGTTGGGCGCGACCGATGGCGTGATCCCCGCGCTTTGCAGAACCGGCAGCAGGACGTCGGCCTGTATGGCCCACGCCACGCCCTCGCCATAGGGCAGCCGCTCCTTGGTCGGCTGGCCGTCATCGCCCACCACCACCGCCTCGCGCAGCGATTTCAGCTCGTTGATTCCCACCACGCGGCCGCATTCGTCGAACAGCGGCCCGCCGGAGTTGCCGGGGTTGATGGGAGCGTCGATCTGGTAGAGCAGCGTGCCGGCCTGGTTCTTCACGAAGGCGCTGATGATGCCCTTGGTGAACTTCACTTCCAGCAGGTCATCGACGCTGCCTTCGTCGTCGGCCGCGCCGGGGAAGCCGGCCGCGAGGATGGTCTGCGTCTTGTGAACGTTGGCGCGCAGGCTGAATTCCACCGCCGGCCTGCCGGAATTCTGCTTCAATTCCAGAATGGTCAGGTCGTGCTGCTGATCGTCGGCGACGACGCGGACCGCCGGCACTTTGAGCCCCTTGGCGGCCACGATAATGCCATCGGCGCCTTCCGCCACATGATGGTTGGTCACCACGTAGCTGCCATCGCCCACGATAAAACCGCTTCCGGTGCCGGCCACACGGTCGTTTTTGATGACGAGCACGCGCACCGTGGAGGCTTCCATGCGGTCCACCGGGGCATCGGCGGCGAAGGCCGACGCCGAAAGGAACGCTACCATCGAAACAGCCAGCCGCAGATACCATCGGCCGATACGTTGTGATCGCTTTATCTCCATTGGAAACGCTCCCCGCAGAACGGAATGAATTGCAGGCCGGTATCGCCGAGCTCGATGGTGTCGTAGGCCGCCAGCTGCCTGGTGGCATCCAGCAAACTGCCATTCAGATAAACGATGCCGCGCGACAGCCCCGGCGAGAGCCAGAACTGATTGTGGCGCGGGTCATAGGTGATGAATGCGTGACTGTCGCGGGAAATGCGACCGTCGCCCGCGATGCAGATCTCCATCCGGGTATCGCGCCCGATGCGGCTTCGCCCGGCGGCAACCCGATAGTCGCGGCCCTGGTTGCAGCCCTTCACGCAAACCAGCCATCCGGTGACGGGATCGCATCCGACCGCTTCCTGAAGTTCTCCAACGGTCGGACGCTCGGCGGCGGCCGGGCCGGCATTCAAATGAATGGAAGGCGGGGCCGCGGGCTGGGTGGGCTTGGGCCGGCGCCATTCGGCCAGCGCCGAATCCAGCTCCTCGGATTTCAAGCCATCGAAGGCCGACCCTTCCAGCAGCCCGCCGGTTTTGTCGTTGGAAAGCAGGGTTTCCACCTCGACTCGCAGTTCGGCATCGCCCCGGCAGGCTTTTTCGAGGTACGCCAGCCGGTTTTCGCCTTCCAGGCGAATCGCGTCGCGAAAGATCGCGTCGATTTGTTGCCAGCGTTCCGGTGTCACAGCGTCCTCGTTCCTGTTCGGGCCTGCACTGATAAGTGCGCAAACCGTGGAAAAAAGGCCGGAACGCGGCTCACCGCGGGGCGCCTCCGGAAAGCTCGCGATTCATCCAGGCCTGGGCGGCGCGGAGGTGCTCTTTGGCGGTGGTCAGGGAGATTCCGGCGACTTTGGCCGCCTCGGCGACCGTAAGCCCGCCGAAGAATTTCAATTTCACCAGTTCCTCTTTGAGCGGATCGAACTCTTTCAATTTGGTCAGCGCTTCATTGATCGCCAGAATCGTGTCCAGGGAAACGGCGGTGGGAACGGCCTTGTCTTCCAGCGGCACCTGGACAGCCCCGCTGCCCCGCTTGGCGGAAGTGCGCTTACGGGCGTAATCGATCAGAATCTGCCGCATCACGTTGGAGGCACAGGCCAGAAAGTGCGAGCGGTTCTGCCAATCCTGGTCGGAGCCGACCAGGCGCATGTAGGCCTCATGCACCAGGACGGTTGGTTGCAGCGTGCGCGCGTGCTGTTCGCCCTGCAGGTGCCGCCGCGCCATCTGCTTCATCACCTGGTAAAGGATGGGGAAGAGCCGCTCATTGAATAATTCCGGACGGCCGTGCAGTTCGCGCAGAACCTGGGTTACCTGCAGGGATTCCTCGGAATAGGGCTCCATTTCCGATGGTCCTCCAAGATCTGTCCAAGATACCACAGGCGGTCCGAAACAAGATCGACGGGCGCGGGACGCCGAGTTCCCAGAATCGGCCCGCGGAGCCGGTGTACCCTGGGGCATGGACCCGGCGCTTCGGCAGGCGTGGACCGGTATTGTCACCGCCGACGATTACGAACAGCACATGGCGGCCATCGGCCAGGCGCAGGCAGCCGCGGAGCTGACGATCGAGATTCTACGGCGCGCGCCGCCGGCCCCGGCGAGTGTCGTTGCCATTGCGGGGGCTGGAACCGGCCAGATGCTCGACTTCCTGGATCCTAATCTCTTCCGCCCTTATCGCCTCATCTGTACGGACCTGAATGCTTCCTTTCTGGACCGCTTGCGGGAACGGCTGGCGCGGCACGGGCTGGAGGCGGAAATTCTGCAAGACGACTTTGAAAACAGCGGTATGTACCCGGAGATGGACCTGCTGCTGGCGACGCTCCTCCTGGAACATATCGATTGGCATCGCGGCGTGACCACCATCGGTCGTCTGCGCCCGCGGCAAGCCGGCATCATTCTGCAGGAGAATCCGGCGGGCATGACCTCGGCCATCACCCCCGGCCGCGCGATCCCGCCGTCGCTGGCCAGGGCGGCGGAGACGGCGCATCCCACGCTTGTGCCGCGCGATGCTCTCATCGATTCCATGGAGACGCATGGTTACTCCCGCCGCGAGGTGATGATGCGCGCGGTAGCCGATGAGAAGCGTCTTGTGGCGCTGCAATTCGACCGGATCGAGAGCTGATCGCGCCGCCGTCTGGAACTCGCAGCGGCCAGTTCTGATAATCTGATTGCAATTCCGGAGGGGACATGAAAGCAGACCACAATCGACGGCGTGCGGTTCGCGCCGGACGCGTGTTCGGCGGGCTGGCCTGGATCGCGGGATGCGCCTTGATGAGCGCACAGAGCTCGCCATCCCCGGGTTCGGTGGCAGGCAAGGCGACCACCGAGATCGCGGTCAGCCGCGATCTTCCGGTGATCGAGACGAAGGCGTTCGAGTGGACACCGGCGAGCCGGCAGGTGAAGGAAGGCGACAAGATCGCCGCCATCATTTCGGACGGCCAGGCGTGGAGCGTGGAGAAGCAGACGGCAGATGCCGGCTCGAAGCAGGTCGCTTATCCCATTTACGGTTGGCTGAAGACGCCACGCGGCGCGGTCGCGGTGGCGCCGGGTGTTCTGCGCGCGAAGATCGACGTGAAGCAAGGCAAGACGGTGGAGTCGGGGTACGATATCGAAGCCGCGCGGGCGCTGGCCGCGGATGAATCGATCTTCGTTCTTCTCGTCGGCGACTCGCTGATGTCCCTGGACGCCGGCGAGGAGACGACCGGCAGCTCCGCGCCGGTACCGCGATTTGCGGCCTTCAGGTCGGGGATGAAGATGGAGGATCGGGCGGCGGCTGTGGACGCATGGCGAACGGCGAGACAGCAGGCCGAGGATGTCGATCCGCCGTTGGTTGGCGTGATCGGAGGCATACTGGCGAGCCCTCACGGACCGGTAAGGGCCAATGCCGACTGCGCGGCCGAGGCACAGAAGCTGGCAGCGGCCCCGGAGCAGTCCGGCGGCGCTGCGGCGCGAGTGGTTCGGGGCAGCGGGGAAAGCTCATTGTGGCAGGCGAAAACGCAGGAGGACTACAGCTATTACCTGCGTTTTTACACCAACGGAACGGTTATCGGAACCAGCTCCATAGCCACACCGGACCAGCTCGAGAAATGGTTCCAGGCCCCTTTTCGAGATACGGGCCAGTACGTCATCAGCGGGTCGTTCATCAGATTCTCGCTGGGCAGCCCGGAAGGTGTGGTGGATTATTCCGGGACCATCAAGGAGACTTCGGTGGAGCTGACGGCGTGCAGTCACATCAACAACCACAAATCCACGGAACATTACGAGCTCGTGCGCTGATGATGGGCGGCCCCGGTGTGCCGCGTGCCGCTCTCGCCGGTGGATCAAAAGTAACAGACCATCAAGCACCGAACGTGTATCTCAGCCCTGTATTTATCGATAACGGTTGACACCCGGAATGCCGGGAAATACACTCGGGGTAAACAAATTCGAGGGTTCAAAAGAAAAGAGGTTAGACCATGCAGTTCTGCACGATTTCCTCCGTCCGCCGGTGCTTTGTGCCTTCGCCCGTATTTGTCCTGATAGCGCTTTTTTGCGGTCTTGCCTGGGCGCAGGGCGTGACCGCGGTGATTTCGGGCATTATTTCCGATCCGTCGAAAGCGCCGGTTGAAGGAGCGACAGTCACCGTGACCAACGCGGACACCGGTGTGATCGCGTGGACGGGCAAAACCAATTCCACCGGCGTGTACCGCGCTCCCGATTTGCCGGCCGGCCACTACAACATCACGGCGGCCGCCACCGGATTCAAGACCGAGAAGGTATCCGCGGTACAACTGACGGTGGACCAGCGCGCCGATATTCCAATCACTCTGCAACTTGGTCAGGTGGCGGAGACGGTCACGGTCGAAGGCGGCTCGGAAGGGCAATTGGCCACGGACACCGCGTCGCTGGGGGTCACCACGACACCGGCGCAGTTGCAGGATCTGCCGCTGCCGAGCCGAAACCCGCTCAACCTGCTGGCGCTCACCCCGGGCGTTTCCTCGGGCAGCGAGATCTTCAGCCAGGCGGGAATCAGCACATCGCAGCTCTCGATCAACGGCAGCCGCACGCTCAACAGCGAGTTTCTGATCGACGGCGTCTCGATCGTGACCGGCTCGACGGGCGGACCGCAGACGCTGCCGCCGACCGATTCCATCGATCAGTTCAAGGTGCTGGCGTCCTCCTACTCGGCGGAATATGGCCGGACCTCGGGCGCCATGGTCACGCTCATCACCAAATCGGGCACGAACATGTATCATGGCGCGGCCTACGGTTACTATCGCAACGAAGATCTCGACGCCAACAACTATTTCAATAACCTGCTCGCCAAACCCCGCTCGGAGGACCGTTACAATCTTTTCGGCGCCGACCTGGGCGGTCCGGTGAGAATTCCCAAGCTGTACAACGGACGAAACAAGACTTTCTTCTTTATCAACTACGAGGGTTTGATCTCCGCTTCGGCTTATAACAACACCAGCACCGTGCCTTATGGGGCTTACGCCACCGGGAATTTCTCGGCTTCTCCGACGGTTGTGAACAATCCCGGCAACAAGGCGCCGTTCCCGGGCAATGTTATTCCGGCTAACCTGATCAATCCGGCGGCGGCGAAGATTCTGGGCCTGGTTCCCACTCCCAATTCTCCGGGCACGCTGAACAAGACCGACAACCTGGTAACCAACAACTTCGTATCGATCGGCTCCAGCCATCCGACCAACAATACCGGAGTGGCGCGGATCGACGAGAACATCTCGGACAGCCTGCGCTTCTTCGGCACATTCGTACACTTCAATAATTTCTCGCCGATTCAGCCTGTGTTTCCGGGCAGCCCGCTGGAAGAGGCCGTGGGCGACAGCGAGACCACCGGTTACGAATCGACCTTCGGCTTGACCAAAACCTGGAGCCCGACTTTCATCAGCGAATTTCGCATGGCGTTCTTCCGGAATAACTCCGAGATCCGGCCGCCGAGCGAAGGCATCAACGTCCAGCAGACATTGGGCATCGGGAGTTCATATGGCATCGCGGCGCCGGAAATCAGCATCACCGGTTACACTCAGCTAGGAACCAACACCAATACGCAGCGCACGCAAATCGACAACAACTACCAGTATTCGCTGAATAACAGCAAATCCGTCGGCAATCACCTGCTCCAGTTCGGCGTGCAATTGCGGAAGAACCAGTTCGACGACTTGAATCCTACCGGCGACGTCAACGGTATTTACAATTTCAACGGTGAAATCACCAACGCCAAGAACAGTTCCGGCGACGCAGTCGATGCGCTGGCCGATTTCCTGTTAGGCGATATCAAGACGGCCAGTTACTCGCTGCCGCAGCCGCTGATCGGACGCCGTAACTACAATCTCGGCCTGTACATTCAGGATGACTGGAAGATCAGGCCGAACCTGACGCTGAACCTCGGGCTGCGCTGGGAATATGAATCGCCTCTTTACACCGCCAACAACGACTATTCGCGGGTAGATCCCACCAGCGGACAGGTATTATTCGCCGGCAAGAACGGCGTCTCCGACACGCTGAACCTGGCGGCGTCGAAACTCAATTTCGGTCCGCGGGTGGGAGTCGCCTACAGCGTCGATCCGAAGACGGTGATCCGGTCGGGTTTCGGCATCTTCTATGCCGGGATCTTCTCCGATCTGGGCGGGCAGGTCCTGTTCCCCGGGTATACCGTGGTGCAGTCGTTCAATAACCTGGGCACGGGGATTGCGCAGCCGTTTTCGCTTTCCCAGGGCATGCCTTCGGTGGTTACGAACAACCCGCAAAATCCGCAGGCGAATATCGCGCAATTCGGGACGGCAAGCAATCCCTTAACCCTGACGGATTACGACGGATTTACCCAGGCGCACCCGCTTCCCTATGCCGAAGAATGGAACTTCGGCGTACAACGCGAGGTTCTGAAGGGCACCATCCTCGACGTGAATTATGTCGGCACGCACGGCGTAAACCTGGCGATTAATCTGCCCACCAATACCGTGCCCTACAACCCGGCGATCGATAGCGCCGTCGGGTTGGCGAATACGACTGCGACTACTCAGGCGGCGCGGCCCTTTCCGGGCATCGGCAGTTTCAATTCGCTGAACATGGAGGGCAACTCCAGTTACCACGCGCTGCAAGTGAGCTTGCACCGCCAGTTCGGCAACAATTTCACGTTCATCGCGAATTACACCCGGTCGAAATCGCTGGACGATGCCAGCGGTTTGTACAGCTTCTCGCAGCCGTCGGGCCTGAATCTCGGCCAGTTTCCGAGCCAGTTCCTGAGCTTGAACAGAGGACTGAGTGAATTCGACCGCCCCAACGATTTCACGGCGGCGGTGTTGTATCGGACCAAGGGGAACCGCTGGGTGCGGAACTTCGAAATCAATCCCATGCTGGTGGCCCACAACGGGCTTCCGATGTACATCGGCCAGAGCAACGAAAACGCCGCACAAACCGGAACCAACCAACAGCGGCCGTTCGACATCAACCCCGCTGTCAGCCTCTATACTCCGGAGACGCCCAATGGAACCGGCGTCCAGTATTTGCTGCCGTCGACCACGGCGAATTTCCCGCTGATTCCAGCAGGACCCTTCTTCACGGGCTCGGGCTCGTCGCGCGTGCAGGTGCTGCCGGTCGATATCGGAAGCCTGGGGCGCAACGTGGTCCGCGCTCCAGGACAGTTGGGACTGAACATTGCGCTGGCCCGCGTATTTCCGATTTACGAGCGGCTGAAGTTCACCATCCGGCTGGAAGCGTACAACGCCATCAACCACACCAATTTCAATGCGCCGTCGAGCAGCCTCGCCCTGACCTCGAATTCGTCGGGCTTCCCGATCTGGAATTCGCCGAATTACGGCACGATTACCAGCGCGGGTCAGAGCCGGTATTTGCAGTTGGTCGCACGCTTCGATTTTTAGTGGGACGGGCGCCTACGTCAGTGCAGCTTGGCGAGCAGTTCCTGCAATTGCGGGTCGGGACCGAATCGCAGGCCGGCCTGGATTTCGGCAATCGCATCGGCGACGCGGCCCGATTCCGCCAACGCCAGCGCGAGATTGTAGCGGGCTTCGGCATAGTTCGGCCGCAGGCGGACTGCGTCCCGCAAGTGCGATAGCGCTTCCACCGACCGGCCGGGGATCTGCGAGAGGATCACGCCCAAGTTGTTGTGCGCTTCCGGGTAATCCGGCTGGATGTGCAGCGCCGCCTCGAGTTCGCCGATCGCTTCCGTAGCGCGCCCCGGCGATTTCGCCAGTTCGACACCCCGGCTGTAATGGGCCGCCGCCAGGTCGCGGCGCGCATCCTCGTAGCCGGGGTCGATCCGCAGCGCTTGCTCGTACTCCGCGATGGCTTCGACGAGCCGGCCCGATTGCGACAAGGCACTCCCCAGGTTGTGGTGCAAAATGGCGGCGGATGGATCCAGTTTCAGCGCCGCCTGATACTCGGCGATGGCGTCGGGCAGGCGGCCCATCTTGGCCAGAGCGCTGCCGAGATCGGTGCGGGCGCGAACGGAGCCGGGAGTCAGGCGGACCGCCTCACGCAAATGCGCGGCGGCTTCCTCCAGGCGGTCCGGTTCGCTCAGAAGCGCGCTGCCCAGGTTGTGCTGCGCCAGGTAATTGTCGCCGGTCGCTTCGATGGCGTGCGCGAACAGAGTCTGGCTATTGCGCCAGTATCCAACCTGGGTCCACGTCGCCAGCAGGCAGGCCGCGCAGAGCAGAATGGCGAGACCCGCCGCGAAGTTCCTCAGCCGCGGCCAGCGCTGAACCGCATCGCGCGCGCCCCATGCCAGCACCAGGAGCAGCCCGATCATGGGCACGTACAGGTAGCGGTCGGCGCGAGCTTGCGCGCCCACCTGCACGATCCCGATCACCGGCGCCAGAGTGATCAGGTACCACAGCCATCCGACCGTCAGGTACGCGCGCGCTTTCGGCTGGCGGATCGCCGCTATGGTTACGAGCGCGAGCGCGAGCGCCATCGCCGCCGCCGCGGCTTGCCATGCGGGAACCTGCGCGGGATACGGGTAGAACACCGCCAGACCGCTTGGCCAGATGGTTTTCCAGATATAGACAATGTATGAGACCAAGGCGTTGGCGATGCGCTCGCCCAGCGGAAACACGGCCAACTCGCGTACCGCGCCGCTGTGCTCCTGCACGACGAAGGTCGCGATGGAAGCGGCAATCGCCAACCCAAACAGCGGGAGTTTCTCCGCGAATCGCTGCCGGCGGCCGAGCGGCCAGAGGTCGAGCAGCATGAGGAGCAGCGGCAGCGTGACGATCATGGGCTTGGCCATCAGGCCCAGGCAGAAAGCTGCCGCCACCAGCGCATATCGGCCGGCCGACGGACGCTCGGCATATCGCACGTAACCCCACAACGCCAGAAACCAGAAAAGGGCGCTGAGCACGTCTTTCCGTTCCGCGACCCACGCCACCGATTCCACATGCAGCGGATGCAGAGCGAAGACGCAGGCTACGAACGCACTGCTCCAAATCGCTCCGGTCGCGCGGCGCAAGAACGCGAACAGCAGCAAGGCGGCTAACGCATGGATGAGAACGCTGGTGAGATGAAACCAGCCGCTATCCGATCCGAAGAGTTCGCCATCGAGCAGGTACGAGAGGCGCGTCAGGGGGAACCAGTTGGCGGACTCAGTCGAGGTGAAGGCCCAGGCGATATTCGCGGCGCTGAGCCCGCCGCGCACATGCGCATTCGCCGAGACGTATTCCGGATCATCGAAATTGACGAAGGCGAACTGCCGCGTTTGAAAGTACACGGCGAAGGTGGCGAGGAACAGGACGATGGCGATGGCTCCGCCAGCCCGGGAGGGAGCGCGCGCCGGCGGCGCCACCGCTGCGCTTTTCAGCGCGACCTTGGACTTCCGTGGCTTCACCTGGACAGCATTGTAACCGGAAGGCCAGGGACGGGCGGCGCGGGCGATTTTTGAAAGCGCTTGCACCGATTTCGCGCGCGGTGGAACAATATGCGGTATCGAACATTCGCGAGACCTTATGAATCGAGCCAGCCGACTGCTCCCGGGCGGCATCTTCGCCGCCATCACATTCCTGCATCCGTCGCTTGCCCAGCGATTTTCCGAACCGGGCCATCCGATCGGCACCGTCACCACCAAGGGAAATCTCATCGTCCTCACGTTGAAAAAGAACGCGCTCGGGAAAGAGAACCTTTTCGATTTGGCGGGCCGCACGCTCCGTTTCACCCCCGATGGCGCGGCCTACCGCGTCGAGACGGCCGGCCTGGAGTGGGACGACAAATACGGGGAGGAGATGCCCGGTCCGCAGGCGGCGCTGCAGCAGTTCCAGTTTCCTTTTTCGGGCAAGACATGGCCGGGCTTTTCGGTGGGCGTCACGGGGTCGATCACGTTCGGGGCGGCCACGCCAGCCCCCGGCGGTCCCGGAGGTCCGGGCAGAGGTGGACGGGGCGGCGGCGTCACGATCGGCCGGTTCGACCAACTACGCGACGCGGCGCGCAACCTGGTGAATACCGTCCCGGCGATCTGTGTCTTCATGAAGCCGCGTATGTCCGGCACGCGATACCTGAAAGAGCTGGCGGATCGCGCCGTGGTCACGTGGAGCCTCACCGAGCCGCACGGCGGCATTCAGGATTTCACCTGGACGCCGACGGTGAACCTGTTTCAGGCGGTGCTGTACAAAAGCGGCGTGATCGAGATGTCGTACAAACAGCTCAATGCCCGCGACGCGGTTGTGGGCGTTTACCCGCTGGCCAACGGCGGTGCCGAGAAGCCGTTGGCAGCCCTCGCCGGCGCCGCCAACTCCGCGGTCCCGGCCAATCTGAACATTCAACGCGTAAAGCTCGCCTCCATAGAGAATCTGTTTCTCAAAGTGACCTTCGAGATGCGCGGCCCTGTCCCCGCGCCGGGCGACGAGGCCGTTGCCGGCACGACGTATCGCGTCATCTTCAACTCCAAGCCCGAATCCGCATGGACAATCCGCGGTTTGGGGCGTGGCCGCGGCGGCCGGGCGGGAATGGGAACACGCTATGCGGCATCGGGTCCGGGCGTTTCGGGCGGCGTGGGAGTGGAAGGCAACACCCTCTCGATTGAGGGGACATTATCGGAAGACTTGCCGGCGGGCAAAGTGACAATTGCGGCGGAGACCACCGGTCCAGGCCAGGTGTCGGACCATCTCGCGGCGCAACCAGTCGACTTATCCGCGCTTCGGAGCCCCGCGATGCATCTTTCGAGCTTAAAGAAGACCGACGGCCCGTTTCCCATCGTCTACGAAGCGTTTCATTATTACGCGCTGCCCAATTACCGTGATCTGGCGTGCACCGTAATTCGCGGCCTCGGCGACAAGTTCGATTTCCTGGCATATTATTCCGATTTCCGCGTCGACAACCAGGAAGCCGGCACGCCCAGCAATGGTCCGCGCGGCGGCAGCGCCGTGGGCATCGGCGATCCCGCGGGGCGCCCGCAGGATTACTGCAGCGACGGCCGCTTCCAATGGCAGTTCATCCAGCCCGTATATGTCGGCGCCAACCAGATGCAGGAGAAATCGCCGGAAGGCGTGGTGGTGGATCGCGCCGGCGGCCGGCCCATGACCGGCTACAACCTCGCCATGTCGCAAATCGGGCACGAGATGGGACACAACTGGTCGGCATTCGTTTCGGCAAAGGTGAACGGCGAGACCATCCCGCTCGGCCCCACACACTGGGCGCGCGGCCTGCAGGCGGCCGCGGCGTTTCCATATACACGGATCAGCGAAGCGTCGGCCATGGGCGGAGGCGTATGGCAGGACAACTTCGACGGCACCTTTACTCAGCTCGACGACGACTACTACGTGCCCGCCACCGGCTATTCGCCGCTCGACCTCTACCTGATGGGCCTCGCGGCGCCTTCTGAAGTGCCGGACTTTTTCATCTTGCGCAATCTGACGCCTGCCGGCCACGACGCCAACGGCCATCCCATTTTCAAAGCCGACCGCACCAAAGTCACGATTCAGGATGTGATCGCGGTCGAGGGCCTGCGCACGCCAACAGTAGACAAATCACAAAAGGCATTCAATACCGGAATGGTGGTGGTGGTGCAGCATGGCAAGCCGCCCAGCAAGGACCTGATCGATCGCACCAACGCGATTCGTGAGAAATGGATGGACTACTGGTCGGTCACTACCGGCCGCCGTTCGACCATGACTACCAAGCCCCGCTGAATTCGCAGGACAGGCGATGGATTTGTGCCGCCCGCCGATGAGGGGCGACTTGACGCGCCTGCTAGACTGGGTTCAACCGGAGGGAAATGCAGATGTCCATACGACCCGTCAGGCGGCTCATCCAATCGAAGCCGACCATCGAAGGCGCGGGAGTTCATTTGCGCCGGGCTTTCGGGTTCGGCACCACCTCGGAATTCGATCCGTTTCTGCTTCTCGACGATTTCCGCAACGACGTTCCGGCGGACTACCTGGCCGGCTTTCCCTGGCATCCCCACCGCGGCATCGAGACCATCACGTATGTGCTGGCGGGCACGGTGGAGCACGGCGACAGCATGGGGAATCGCGGCGCCATCGCCGCCGGAGACGTCCAGTGGATGACCGCCGGGCGCGGCATCATCCACCAGGAAATGCCCAAGGGCGATGAGACCGGCCGCATGCACGGGTTTCAGTTGTGGGCGAATCTGCCGGCGGCGCTCAAAATGACGGAACCGCGCTACCAGGAGATCAAGTCGCCGGATGTTCCGGTGGTCACGGACGATGACGGAACGCAGGTGCGAATCGTCTGCGGGTCGTTCTGGGGCAAGAAGGGACCGGTGGATGGCATCGCGGCCGATCCGGTTTACATCGATGTTTCGGTGCCGCCGGGGAAGCAGAAGAACCTTCCGGTCGAGACCTCGCGGCACGCCTTTGCCTATGTGTTTTCGGGCAGCGGGAAGTTCTGCAATGCCTCGGAGCCGCTGGCCGTGCCGACGGAGAGCGTGGGTTGGGCCGATACCCGGCCGCCGTCGCAGGCCGAGAACCGGTCGCTCATTCTGTTCGACCGCGGCGAGGACGTAGCCGTGCAGGCCGGCCCCGACGGCATCCGGTTCCTGCTGGTATCGGGCGAACCGCTGAAGGAACCGGTCGCCTGGTACGGTCCGATCGTGATGAACACGCAGGAGCAGCTCCGGCAAGCGTTCGACGAGCTGCAACAGGGTACGTTTCTCAAACAACAGTGAAGCCGGAGGCGCTCACGCCAGCGTCAGTCCCGCCTGGGCCATTACGTCGAGCGGCGAAAACTCGCGCCGTTCGAGCTTGGGAAATGCCGCCGCCGCGATCATGGCCGCGTTATCCGTGGAGATCCCGGGCGAGGGGAAATACACGGGGTACGGCAGGCCCGCGTGGTGTGCCGCCTCCCGCAAGCCGGAATTGCAGGCGACGCCTCCCGACACGATCAAACTCCGCGCCGCGATTTCTTCCGCGGAAGCCGCGGCACGCCGCAGCAATTCGGTGATGACGGCGTGCTGGAACGACGCCAGCAGGTCGAGCGTCGGTTGCGGCGTCACCGCCAGCCACTCCTCGACGGACGGAGGTGTCTTCTCTCGCGACAGCGCGCGGCGGGCGGCAATCTCCGCGCCCATGTCGCGTGCTTCCACCCAGCGCAACACAGCGGTCTTCAAGCCGCTAAAACTGAAATCGAGTGCGTTGCCTTTCATTCTGGCGAACGTGAACCGCACCGATTCCGGATCGCCATGCGGCGCCAGCCGGTCGATCACGGGGCCGCCGGGATAGCTGTACCCCAGCAGTTTCGCCACCTTGTCGAAGGCCTCGCCGGCGGCATCGTCGCGCGTCCGCCCGAGCAGGCGATATCGAAATCCCTCGCCGACTTCGAACAAATGCGTATGTCCGCCGCTGGCCACCAGCGCCACCGCCGGAAGCGGCACGGGATTCCCTTCACGCTTCGCCTCCATCACGACGGCGTGAATATGCCCCTCGATGTGGTTGACGCCGATGAGCGGCTTGCCGCTGGCGAAGCACAGCGACTTGGCGTAGGTGAGGCCCACCAGCAGCGAACCCACCAGCCCCGGCCCCACGGTCGCCGCAATTGCGTCCATGTCCCGCAGGCGAGCGCCCGATTCCCGCAGCGCTTCCCGCACCACCGGAACGATGGCGCGCAGATGTTCGCGCGACGCCAGCTCGGGGACGACGCCGCCGTATTTGCCGTGGGTCGCCATCTGCGAGGCCACTACCGACGACAGCACACGTTCCCCGTCTTCGACTACCGCCGCCGCGGTTTCATCGCAGGAGGATTCGATGCCGAGTATGCGCACTAATTCCATCGTATGACAGGCGGCAGAAGGCAACCGCCTGTCCTACGTAGCCTAAAGCTTCACCAGTATGGCCATGGTGAAGCGGTTTTCGTACTTGCGGAGGTCCGGCATCCATCCGGGAATCGCGAGCGAAGGAAGGCCGTTGTCGCCGCCCGGCGGAGTGATGCCGCCCGGTCCCGAAAAGTACGGCACGTTGGACGCGCGATGGTTAGCCTCCCAACGGAAGGTGATGAACTGGGACGGCATGTAGTCGAACGTCAGCGATACATCCCAGGCTTTGAACGGGTCTCCGGGATTCTCCGTGAAGTACGGAGTGCCGGAGATGGCCGTCGCGCCGTTGATCGGCGGCAGCAGCACCAGGTAGCGTCCGGGGTTGTTGATGGCGCCGCCGCCGATTGTCAGTCCGAACAGGTCGCGATGGAACCACAATCGGTTATACGCCATGAAACCGACGAAATATTGCGCGGGCTTGCCGGGTGTTCCGCCGGTGCAATTGACGCCGCCGCCGGTTTCGCATCCCAGATCGACTGTGAAGGTCGCGGCGGCCTTGTCGAGAGGCCGGTCGGGGCGGTCGTAGTACTTCACCTGGATGCTATCGTCGGTGTGGAAACGCTTGCGATCGGGCACTCCCAGTGTGTCGGTGCCGAAATACTGGTTGCCGAGCAGCGAGATCGACCCGTTCGGGCGCCACAGCAACTGCACGCCGAGGCCGGGGGCGCGGTTGAACTTGCCGTAGGATTGCCAGCCGTTCACGATCCACGGCTCGATCTTAAACTTATCGCTGGTGAAAATCTGAATGCGGACGCCGTCAAAGAACCAGGGGGTGTTCGACGACACATAAGACGGCTGGTAAGCCCAGTTATCGAATTGATAGTAACTGAAAAGACCGACATACGACATGAAGATGCCGGCATCGACATTAATGCCGTTCCACTTGTTGAAGTGGTAGCCGCCGTAGGCTTCGGAGATGTAGCGGTAGGCCGTATCCAGGTCCCAGGCGCCGCGCGCCGGGCTGGTATCGTTGCGGGGCGTGGTTTCGGAGTACATGCCGAATTGCGTCATCAGCCGGCCGCGGACATTATTCCAATGGAAGTTCCCGCCCACGCCCATCTGGGTGACCTGGACTTCGTTGGAGCGGAAGATTTCACTCGATCCGCCGATGGTGTGGTCGGCCGGCTTGTTCAGATCCAGCACATAATCGGTATCGACGCGGACTTCCGGGGTGAAGACCTTGGTGTCCATGGGCTCCTCTTTGGTGCGGTCGTTGCCGGTCAACCAGGTGAAATCGGCGAACGCGAATGGGTCGGGCTTGGGTTTCTGATCGGGTTGAGCCGGGCTTTGATCGGCAGCGGCCGGCGCGGGGGCAGCGGCTTGCGTATTTGGAACCGCGGCAGTCAGTACCGGGGCAGACGACGCATTCGGAGCCGATATAGCGGCGGGCGCGGGCGCCACAGCCGCGGATTGCGCTCGCTGCTTCTGCAGCGCGGCCAACGCCGCCCGCAACTCGTCGAGCTGGCTCTGCAGCTGGTCGATTTTCTCGAGAATGAGTTCTTCGGGCGGCTTGGCGGGCGGCTTGGGACCGTCATCCGCGGCGCGTCCGCCGGTCGGAAACAATGTGCTGAATCCCAAGACGAGAACGGTGGCGCAAATCTTCGCCCCAGAGGACGAACGTGGTCCTTCCCTCATAATGATGTATTAGTCTCCACTCCGGAGTATCCGTGGGAGAGCGTAAAAAAGTCATAAGGAATGGCTAAGGATTCCGTAGCTGTCATGACCGCTATCAGCTAACCCCTGCAACACTTAATGCGCCCAAAGCCGCGCGCGCCTGGACGGGCTTACGGAATGTTAGAGTGAGTTTTGGTACGCGCCATGATTGTCAGGATTCGCTTCGGAAAGGGCGTCAGGGTGGGAAAAGGACGCCGCAAGAACAAGCGGCTGGCATCGGTGGTGGCGGCCCTCCTGAACCCGGCAGCGCTGATCGCCGCCGCGCTGGCTCTCTGGCGTGTCACCGCCGACATGAGCATCACGCGCAGCTTCGCCATCACCTCGGGATTCTTCTCCCATTGGCAGGTCTGGCTGGCGGCGGCGGTCATCCTGCACGTCTGCTCGCGAGTGCTGAACCGCTATTCCCGTGCCGAAGACACCCCGGCTTCGTCGCTCCAGCTTCCTGAATCCTGAAAGAACGTTCTGATATCCTGAACTCAGGGACGTTCCATGCCTCGCGCTTCCTACGGGTACCCCCGCCGCCGGCTGTTTTCCGGAGACTATTTCACGAAGGGCGTGAAGTGGCTGATCATCAGCAACACCGTGGTTTTTCTGCTGATGATTCCGCGCTCCATGCTGCAGCACATGATGGTGCTGGCGCTTACGCCCGATACCGTAGTCCACAACTTCACCATTTGGCAGCTCTTCACGTACCAGTTCCTGCACGGCGGTCCGTGGCACCTCATCTTCAATATGCTGGTGCTGTGGATGTTCGGCGTGCAGTTGGAGCGAGACTGGGGCACCCGCCGGTTTCTGAAATACTACTTTATCTGCGGCATCGGAGCCGGCGTCTGCGATGTCCTGCTGCACGCGGCCCTGGGCGACTGGAATTCGCGCACGGTCGGCGCCTCGGGGGCGATCTTCGGGCTGCTGCTGGCGTTCGGCGTTCTCTATCCCAACCAGACCATCCTGATGGAGTTCCTGTTCCCCATCAAGGCCAAGTACTTCGTGATGATCTATGCGGCGGTGGAGCTGTATTTCTGCATCACCAACGACAACAACGGCGTCAGCAGCATCGCCCATCTCGGCGGCATGCTCACCGGTCTCCTATATTTGAAATCCCGGTTGCCGGCCGTCCGCGTGCCCGACATCGGGGGCGCCTATAATCGCTGGAAAGTGCTGCGGGCGAAACGGAAATTCCAGGTTTACATGCGGAAACACGGGAACGGTCCGTGGGTAAACTGACGAGTTGCCGCGCCTCGAATTGGCGCAACCCGCGCTCGATGGCATCCGTCATTTTGATATAGTTACCTCAGAAGTGTGCCTATGCGACACCTGAAAATTGCGCTTCCCTGCGCCCTCGCAGTGTCCGTATTGGCCTGGCTTTGCGCTGCCCAGCAGCAAGGTCCCATACAGCAGCAGGATCCCAGCCAGACCGTCGCCAAAAAGAAGACCGCAACACCGGATAATCCTACCGGGGGCCCGGACGATAGCAACCTGCCCAAGATCCCCTCCGCGTACAAAAAGGATAAGACGGAACCGGGAGAGGTTCCCACCTTCAAAGCCGATGTCGATGTGGTGACGCTCGATGTCGCCGTGGTGGACAACAACGGACAGTTCATTCCCGCCATCCCGGCGGTGAAATTCCGTGTGCTCGAAGACAACGTGCCGCAGCAGGTCCGCCGAGTGGAACTCGGCGAAGCACCGATGACCATCGCTCTGCTGGTGGAATTCAGCCAGGTGTTCCAGCAGCTTTATGGGTACACGTGGTACCAGACCCTGCAGCTCTCCTGGGGTTTTGCCAGCACGCTGAAAAAAGATGACTACATGGCGGTGATCGCGTATGACATCAAACCGGAGATCCTGTGCGATTTCACCACTGATCGCAACCAGATCCACGAGGCCCTGTCGCGCATGACCATTCCGGCATGGCGCGAAGCCAACATGTTCGACGCCGTCACCGACACGGCCGATCGCATGTCGGGCATCGAGGGACGGAAGGCCATTCTCCTCATCACCTCCGGTATCGACACATTCAGTAAGATTACCTACGATCAGGCGCGCAAGAGCCTGCAGCAATCCGGCGTGCCCGTTTATTCCATCAGCCTGCGGGGCTGGCAGCGCGCCATGAGGAACGATACCATCAGCGAGCTGCAGTGGGATAACGAGCTGAAGACTTTCGCCAAGGAGACCGGCGGGCAGTCGTTCTTCCCGCGATTTGAAGGCGAATACGGCGCCATCTTCCAACAGGTGCAGGAATCGCTCCGTCATCAATATGTCCTCACTTATTCGCCGTCCAATAAGGCGCATGACGGTTCGTTCCGCAAAATCAAGGTCGATCTGGTGGACACCGACGGCAAGCCTCTCGCCATCCGCGATGCCAAAGGAAAACCGATCAAGTACTCGGTGATTGCCAAGTCGGGCTACAAGGCGCAGCACGAAGTCGAGTAGGCCGGACGCAGGTTTTCGCAGCAGTTCGGATCGCAAAATCCGACAGTGGTAACGTTGCGGTTGTCAAGAACTGGATTATCCGATTTTCCATTACGATGCAAAAGTCTTGACAGGTCGATGACGGTCCGGTTACGCTGGCTGATCGTTCGGATGAAAACCTCGTCGATTTCCCAACCTCACATCCTCCTCGTTGACGACTGCAGGGATGGCTTGCTGGTCCGCAAAACTTTGCTTGAAGAGCTCGGCTATGTGGTGGAGGTTGCCGATAATGGTGAAGAGGGCCTGAAACTCTTCGAAGCCTCCAATTACGATGTGGTGGTCACGGATTACCGCATGCCCAGGATGAATGGCGTGGAGCTGATCCAGCGGATCCGCGCCATCGATCCCAACGCGCGCATCGTTCTGCTCTCGAAGGTTGTCGAGCCTCTGGGTCTTACCGAAGAGACTACCGGCGCCGACGCCGTGATCGCCAAGACCTCCAGCGAACCCGCCAACCTGCAGCGCTGGGTGAAGCGTCTGTTGAATCGCGGCGTTCCCCGGAAACCGCCGGCCTCGCAGAAAAAACGCGTGCTGGCGGTGCGGTCGGGCAGCCGCTAACAGGTATTCTCTGTCACACTGGAACTTGGTACGCCCTTCGATCGCCCTGAGTCTTGCATTTCTATGCATGGGCGCCGCCGCACCGGCCGAAAAGCCGGCCGCGAAACGGCCCCCGGCGAAGTCGACGGCGCCTTCCCCTGTTTCCAAAGCTTCTCCCACCGTCCGCCGTTGGATGAGGACCATGACCCTGCGCGACGAGATCGCGCAGCTTGTTTTCATTCCGTTCTCGGGCGCCTCTCCGAATACGCGGTCGCGCGCTTACGAGAAGTTCCTCCGGCTGGTGCGCACCAGCAAGGTCGGCGGCCTCATCCTGATCAATGTGACGAGCGGCCATTTGGTGGCAAAGGCCGAGCCGTATGCGCTGGCGACCTTCCTCAATCGCATGCAGCGGCTGGCGCCCGTGCCGCTGCTGGTGGGCGCCGATTTCGAGCGCGGCGCTTCCATGCGCGTCAACGGGACCACGGTTTTCCCGCACGCCATGGCGTTCGGCGCGGCCGGCGATCCGGAATTCTCGCGATATGAGGGACTGATCACCGCGCGCGAAGCCCGGGCACTGGGCATTCAATGGGTCTACTATCCCGTGGCGGACGTCAACAACAACCCGGACAATCCGATCATCAATATCCGATCCTACGGGGAAAATCCGCAGCAGGTTGCCGCCCAGGTGGCCGCCTTCATCGAAGGCGCTCATTCGGACCCGAGAAACCTCGTCCTTACGACCGCCAAGCATTTCCCCGGCCACGGCGATACGGCGACCGACACGCACATGAACCTGGCCACCATTCCGGCTGATCGCGACCGTCTCGATCATCTCGAACTGGTGCCGTTCCGCGCCGCCATCGCCGCGGGCGTCGATTCCATCATGACCGCGCACATTGCGGTTCCAGCGCTGGCACCCGCCGACCTTCCGGCCACGCTCTCGCCGGCCATTCTTACCGGCCTGCTGCGCAAGGACCTCGGTTTCCATGGCCTGGTGATCACGGATGCGCTGGACATGGGTGGGGTGGCGAAAGGGTTTTCCACCGGCGAGGCATGCGTGCGGGCCCTGGAAGCCGGCGCCGACACGCTGCTCATGCCTACGGACCCCGATGAAGCCATCCGCGCCGTGGCTGCCGCGGTGGTTGGCGGACGCCTCTCGCGCCAGCGTATACAGGAGAGCGTCATCAAGATCCTGTCCGCAAAAGAGCGGCTCGGGCTCGACCGCAAACGATTCGTGGACACGGAAGCCATCGGCGACCTCGTCGATCCACCCGAAGCCGAGGAACAAGCGCAGCAGATCGCCGATCGCGCGGTCACGCTGGTGCGGAATCCCACAAACCTGCTGCCTCTCGCCGATCCCGATACGACTTGTTTTGTGGTCATGCCGGAAAGCCGCTATTCTTCCGAGGGCATCGTTTTCGGCCAGGAAGTCCGCAAGCGCAGCCGCGCCACCCTGGTTTCTCTTGACCCATCGCTTTCCCGCCAGGATATTGACGATGCCATACATCGGTTGCCGACCACCTGCAGTGCGTTCGTGGCGGCGGCCTTCGCGTCCGTGGCCGCCAACCGCGGTTCCGTCGGCCTGGGCGGCGAACTGCCCTACGCCATCGATTCCATCGCCGCACTGGGAAAGCCGGTAGCGTTGGTGGCCCTGGGAAATCCCTACCTGCTGCGGAGCTTCCCGCAAACCGCGGCATACATGGCGACTTTCAGCAGCGTGCCGCCGTCGGAAATCGCGGCGGTCAAGGCGCTCTGGGGTGAAATCGCCATCAGCGGACACCTGCCGGTCTCGATTCCTCCCTTCGCCAACGTGGGCGACGGAATTCAGACGCAGCCCAACCGGACGGCTCCCGGGGCAGCGGTTTCGACCGCGCCGCCGAGACGAGGCCAATAGTCGCGCTATAATTCGGTGTCCATGGGATTCAGCCTTCCGCCGCCGGGCGTCCAGGTGGCGTTGCTAAC